>Ga0207866_1002541_pt1 | contig 13112 bp, 13 predicted proteins | sample HigsolmetaAR203D_FD_184835 | JGI IMG/M metagenome (GOLD analysis project Ga0207866, IMG submission 184835) | Ionic liquid and high solid enriched microbial communities from the Joint BioEnergy Institute, USA - AR20-3-D (SPAdes) (version 2) ...
CCTTCCCCCGGCTTCGCAGCTGACGGAAGGCGTGCGCATGACCACCTATGCGCTCAGCGCGAGCCAGTTCAGCATTACCGTCGCTGAGCACGGTCTGGCGGTCGCGGTTTCCGAGCTTCTGCTCAACGCGTCTTTTGATGATGTAATGGCCTCCGCCTCCAGGCTACTGGGGCGTAACATGGCGCAGTACCTGGATACCAGCGCGCGCGACACCCTGCTGCAGGCATCCAGCGTGCTGTATGGTTACAACAAGTTTGACACGACCGCTAACAGCAACCGTACGGTTCTTTCTCCGTATGACCTCGGTACCCACGCCACCAGCCGTGCGGGCCTTACCGGCAAGTACTACTTCACCTCGGCTCTGGTGAAGGACGCGGTTGAGACTCTTGCGAGCAAGAACATTCCGCGGCTCGGTGAGACCTACGTCTGTTTTATCCATCCGAGGCAGTCGCGTCGTCTTCGTGACGATCCGACCTGGATCGAGACCACCAAGTATGCCTCTCCGGGCAATTTCGCCCTCGGCGAGGTGGGCAGGATCGACGACGTGGTCTTTATCGAGACTACGCAGGTAAACGAAATCTGGAACGATCCGAACCTGCCCGAGAATCAGCGCAAGCCTGTTTTCCAAGCGATTATGATCGGCGACAACGCGTTCGGGCATGCGATTTCTCTCCCCGTCGAGCTTCGGGACGGTGGCGTCCTTGACCACGGACGCGAACACAGCATCGCATGGTACGCGATTTGGGGTCTCGGACTTATCACGGATAGTGCGGTTTGCGTTCTTGAGACGAACTGAGCTTCCGCAGGTCAGGAAGTATGTCGATCTTGCGGAAACGCGAATTGGGGCTTAATTCTGGGACTGGGAACTAGCCTGACGTCGCCGTTCAAACGGTACTGAAACGAAGGTCCGGCTCTCGGAAAACCGTGGGCCGGATCTTTGTGTTACAACAATCAGCTTCGTTTCCACCACACTCATATATGTACGTGTGTGAGTGAAAAGACGGAGCTGAAAATTGGCTGCATCTAGGAAGTCCCCCCGGGACCACACGGGCCGCAAGGCGATCGAGCTTGCCGAGAAGCACGCCGAGGAAATCGCGAAGAATCAGGGTCGTATTACGACCGTGGCCGTCCCTGACATTGTGGTGGAGGACGTCGTAGAGGACGACGCTCCCATCGAGGTCGGCTCGGACATGGTAAAGCTCCGAGTCAACACTGACCTTGAAGACGTGACAATCGGTCAGGGAAACACCTTCACCTTCTACCGCAACAAGATCTACACGGTCCCGAAGTGGGTTTATGACCACCTGGATGAGAAGGGATACGTGTGGCACTGAAAAAGATCGAACCCGGCGCTTCCTACCGACTGGTTTCTGATTATGGTGTGGGGCCTGGCTCCATCCCGGCTGGTGCAGATCTGAAGGTCACCGGAATTTATCCGCCGGGAACCCCTGGGATCGGATACAGCAATGAGGACACAGTACTGGCCGAGTACGACAGGCCGGGTGCGCCTCCGCAGACGATTGCCGTCGCAAGGTCCGTCTTTTCGCAGATGGTGAAGGCGGTGTGAGAGATGGCCGGTAATCCAACTGTGTATGGCGCTCAGGCGATGGTCGATTTCCTGACTGGACGCGCTGTTGCCTGGAGCGAGCGAGATGTTTACCTCGCTCTTTGCACGAGCCTTCCGCCGGACAACGTCGGCCTCTCTTCCTTGCCTGAGGTGACGACCCCTGGCTATGCCCGGCAGAAAGTGACCTGGGGTGCGGCGTCGGCAGCGCGGCCGAGCATCGCGAGCAACAGTGCCGTCGTGACCTTTGGTCCTGTTACCGACGACATGCAGGTTCCCGCTACGCACGCGGCACTCGTCACCGCCCAGGTGGGCACGGTAGGGGAGGTCCTTTTCATCTGGACGCTGGACCAGACTCAGCAGGCGGTTAACGGCCAGGCTCTGCAGATTGCGATCAACAAGCTGACGATTTCTCTTTCCTAAGCTGCCCGGTTCCCTCGCTACCGCCGGGATGGAAAAAGGCCCTAGCCTGATCAGGCTAGGGCCTTTACAAGCTGGTCGAGCCTACCGGCGTCGCTTCGGCTTGGCGAACAGGACCGCATAGCCGACGCCCATGCCGCCGATGCCGATCCAGGCATATTCGAGCAGCGCGATTGCCGTCGACAGATCCTCGAAGCCCGCCTTCTTCACGAGCATGGCGATGATCATGGTGACGAACATCACGGCGACGGTGGCGAGTCCCCACTTCGCCGCCAGCGCTGCCCGGTAGCTGAGGATGAGGGCGAAGCGCTCGTACCAGGGGACCCTCTCCAGGATCGGGTTCCCGAGAGCGTCGCGCATCGGCTGACCCGTCTCCGGGTTGATGACGGGCCGCCACCTCGGATGCGCCATGTCGTAAAACGCATAGGCGCTCGCCGCGTGGATCGTCTCTTCGACCGGATCAGGAATCCGGGGGATGCCGTCGTGATTGTTCACGTGCCCTCCTGAGCCTTGGTGGTGGTACCGCAAGCGTACCCGTTGAAGTAGGGGTTATACCAGTTTGAGTCCGTTTATCACCACAATTGTTATATGGCCGACATTGCTGAGATCCGATCCCGGTTGCGTTCCGCACTGGGCGATCTCGGCGACCGCTTTAGCATCACGCTCACCGGTGGGCGATCTAGTTATGAGCTGGGATACCGCCGGGTCAGTGACGTAACCGTGTACGAGCTGTCGGGGAGTGCGGCGACCGAGATCCCTGCCGACAGCTATGAGCTGGATGCCTACGACGGTGTTCTAACCTTCCCGGACCAGATCCCGGAGACCAGCAGTGTTCTTATCACAGGCCGTGAGCACGGCCTGTTCACGGATAAAGAGCTGGATCGCTACATCGACACGGCCGTCAAGAAGCACTGCCATGGGCGTGAGATCACGGAGCGTAAGCGAAACCCGACTACCGGCTTTATCTACTACGAGCGCACGCTGATCACGCTCGACAACCTGCCGGAAGTCGAGGAATCGGCGCTGGTCATGCTCGCCACGATCGAAGCGTTGTGGGATCTCGCGACTGATGCCGCTACAGATATAGACGTCTGGACAGCTGAGGGCACGCATCTGTCTCGTGCCCAGCGCTACCAGCAGCTGATGCAGCACATCGAGGAGCTGACGCAGCGGTACCACCATCTATGCGAGCAGCTCAACATCGGCTTGTACCGTATCGAGGTCCACACGCTCCGACGCGTCAGCTACACCACGGGTCGCTTGGTACCCATCTTCAGGCCGCGCGAGTACGACGAGACCGGGCCTGGTTCGTGGCCGAAGAGGCTGCTGCCGCCTATCGACGCGCCTCACGAGGATACGTCCGGCATCCCGTCGCCGATCGCTGGTGGCTGGGGGCCGTAATGGCGCGTCTTGACCACAAAAAGGGGCGATTTGATGTCGAGTTCGAAAGCGACGAGATAGATGGCGCACTGCACGGCTATCAGGGCATCTATGGTCAGTCCGTCTTGTACTACCGGTTCCTGAGAGATAGCAGCCAATTCCATGACGTCTACGGGGAGCCGACCGGGTCTGGACGGATCTATGAAGCTCCTGAAGCGGTCCCTGTTCTCAGCGTAGTTCGAGAAGAGGGGAGTGCCGAGCAGCTGGACGGCGGCCTCTACTGGACCGACACCCTGCACCTGTCAGCGAGCTTTGCGCAGCTCTCCAAAGCCGGGCTCTCACAGCTCGACATCGTTCACGGTCGTTACCTGAACGACAGGCTTGGTTATGACGGCCGAATCTGGAAAGTGACCCGAATTGCCGTCCTGGGTCAGATCCGCCGACGCGACTTTATCGTCGGCGTCGACGCCGTGCAGATGAAGGGGCCGGATCTGGTCGAGGACCCACAATTCGCCGACTGGTCGCGTGTTGATCCCGATATCGGTGACGGCTCGACGATCGATCTCCCGGACTGGACGATCACCATTCCTGACATCCCGACGACGCTGCCGACAGGCGACCCGGTCGTCAAGGTGTTCACACAAAACACCCCCGCGTCCACGTGGATCATCGCCCACGCGCTTGGCTATCGACCACACGTGACGCTTCTCGACCAACACGACCAAGAAGTCTACACCGATGTAATCCATCTGGACGAAAACACGATCTCCGTCGTCTGGTCGAAACCCACAGCTGGTACTGCTCTCCTCACCTAGCCGAGGTTTTGATGGCGACGAAGTTCGGTAATGGCATTGACCTTGACAACAACCGCATCATTAACCTTGCCGACCCCAGTAACCCGACCGACGCGGTAAATAAGCAATACACGGATGCGCTCGTTCGCGGCCTTTCCTGGAAGCAAGCAGTGAAGGCCGCCACCACTACGAACGGCAGCCTGAGCAGCGCATACGAGGCAGGGGACACGTTGGATGGTGTCGTTCTACAGGCCGGGGATCGCATCCTGATCAAAGACCAGACCGACGCTACGGAGAACGGCATCTATATCGTTCAGGAGTCTGGCGCTCCTGTACGCGCCCCGGATGCGGATACCGGCGACGATCTCCGTGGCGCGACCGTGACCGTTCAGATGGGCACGGTCAACGCGGACAAGGTGTATCGACTGATCACCGACAATGTCACTGTCGGTGTCACAGAACTTATCTGGACTGAGATTGGTGGTGCCGCTCCGACCTACTCGGCAGGTAATGGTCTTGTCGAAAACCCGGCACGCGTGTTCAACGTGGGCGCGGGCGACGGTATCACCGTCAATTCGAACAGTGTCGCCCTTGCGTCGACGGTCGCCGGTAGTGGACTGAGCTACGCGTCCGGAATTCTCAATGTCAATACCGGTACCGGCATCGTCATCGAGGCAGATGCCGTGGCCATCGACGTCAACACGGTCACCCGGAAAATGGCGGCGAATATCGGTAATGGCGTGGCCACTACTTTCCAGGTCAATCACAACCTGGGCACGAGAGACGTTGAAGTAAAGATCCGATACAACGTTGCACCATTCAGTTTCATTGAAACAGATGTCGACGCCACGGACCCGAATTATGTGACCCTGACGTTCGCCAAGCCCCCCGCCAGTAACGAATTCCGAGTAATTGTGTTCGGCTGACATGATTCGATTCGCAACGGTTCTTGGACTCGATCTCGTCGATACGTCCCCGAATCCGCCCTCTGGTCAGCTTGCTTTTTATGCGCGAAACGGCAGGCTGCATACGAAAGACAGTGGCGGCAGTGAGGTAGCCTATGCGACCACTGCTGAGCTGCCGCCGCGTGTCATCCCTTACTCGGTTGAAGGGGAGCTGGAGCCGATTGAGGGGACAGTGCGGCTCTACAACGACAGTGGCCAACCGTGGAACATCGTGGCTGTACGCGCCACTGTATCGGAGCCGCCGACAGGAAGTTCGTTGATCGTAGACGTCAACATTGACGGCGAAACCATCTTCACCGACCAGAGCAAGCGGCCGACTATTCCGTCCGGCGAGACCACGGTGAAAAGCACGGAGATGGCCGTTACCACTGTGGACGACGGTTCCTATCTGACCGTGGATATTGATCAGGTCGGAAGCACCACTCCAGGGGAAACCCTGGTGGTTCAGATCACGGTGGTGTGAATGGCAGTCCGTTTCACCGCTGAATCACAAACATATCAAGCCACTGTCAATCTTGGAACACAGTCGAATTATTCTCTGACATGCTGGGCGAAACTTTACTCTGATCGGGATTATTGGAACAGCGTGTGGTGTCTTGCTAACCCGAGCATGGGTGACCATTTTTCCATTCTGCAGACGGACACCACCGGTACCCAAATGGTATTCATCACCAGTCAGCAGTATGTAGAGGTCCCGATCGTCAACATGGCGGTAAACGTCTGGTATTTCATCGGCGTCTCAATGGCTGGAACTACAGGTACGGCGGTGTGGCGTACCGAAAGCAGTGAGACATTCATCACGGTTTCCATCACTAATCAAGGCCCTATTGACCACCAGATTTTTCAGATTGGTCGATCCATCTATAACGGTGAGTGGTTTGACGGCGCGATCACCGGAGTGAAGTGGTGGTCGGCTTCGCTTTCCGCCAATGAGCTTATGGCGGAATCGGCACAGCTTGCGCCGGTTCGCACAGATGATATCCGTGCCTATTATCTGCTGACCTCGCCATCTACAACGGACGATTCCGGAAACGGATACAACCTGACTGGTGGAACCGGCGCTACCGAAGTCGCAGGCCCTGACGTTCCTGTTTTTGCCGGACCGAAATTTCGGGTCCGTGGTTGGGGCGTAATCCCCGTTGCATAAAAGTACGATTTATAATTCCCGGCCCGGCGAATTCTATCCTGAATTGTGAATATAAGTACTACGCAATTCAGGTGACCGAAAGTGCCGTGGCTGCTGAGAGAAGACGCCGCCGTAAAAGAAAAGCTTTCCGGCGTCTCTATAGTCACGTCAACCGGGCACCGCGCCGTTCCGGTCACGTTCCAATATCCGGAGACTGAAGTGCAAGAAGCGACCTACCCGGCGATCCTTGTCGACCGGGTGTCCGTCGAGCGCGCGTCCGACCGCGAGCATCGAGGGTTCACCTCGATTCGCTACAAGCTCGAAGACCTACCGAACCCAGGGCCGGACGATGAGTGGGGTTATTTCGGGGAATTCCCGATTCCCTACAACATCGATTATCAGGTGACTGTCCTCGCCCGATTTCGATCCCATCTGGTCGAAATTTGTAACCGGCTTTCCAAGGGCGACAAGCTCCCCGCACGCGGTGGCTACATCGAAATACCAGGGATCGAGGTCGTGGCGAGTCTCGATGTCCTCAACGGGCCGGATCAGACCGCCATCGTGGACACCGACGGAAAGCGCCTTTATTCGGCCAGCTGGCTAATCCGCGTCTACACGGAGATGTTCCCATGGGACCCGATGCGTTACGAGCCCGTCAAGGTGGTTTCCGGCCGTATCCGCGATTTCGAGGACACGCGGACCCTGATGACTTTCGACAGTGAGAGCTGAGGAGTGTCGCATTGGCTACTTACCTGACGCCGGGCGTTTATGTTGAGGAGGATCTGACTCCTCCCGGCACTGGCTCCGGCGCGGCATCTCTAGCGGTCGGCGCATTCGTTGGACTGGCTCCTAAAGGCCCGACCGTCCCCACGCGAATCCGTACCTGGACGCAGTACGTCAATATTTTCGGCGGCTTCGACAACACCAACGGTAGCTATCTTCCTTACGCTGTTTACCAGTTTTTTGCGAATGGCGGTAACTCGTGCTTCGTCATCCGCGCGACGCGTTCTGACGCGACCGCCGCAACAGCGGACATCATGGACTCCACGCCTGAAGGCGAAGGTCCGGAGCCGGAAGGTCCGCTTGTCGCGCTGCAGGTGACCGCTCTCGCCGTGGGTAGCTGGGGGAACTCTACCCAGGTTCGGATTATCCCGACGGGCGCGCCGGGTGGTCGATTTGACCTGCACGTCATTGAAGACGGTGTAGTCCGTGAGCGTTTCGGGGACCTGTCGTCCAACCCCGACGACCCCCGCTATGTGATCAGCATCGTCAATTCGCCGTATGCCGGTTCGACGCTGATCAAGCTCAGTAATCCCAAGGTCGCCACCGAGGGTTACACCTACAACCCTGAGACGGACGTCATTCCCCAACAGACGGTTTCGCTCAGCGGTGGCTCGGACGGCTCCGCACCGTATGACTACACTGCTGCTGCTAAGAAGCTTCAGGACGTTCCGAACACAACGTTCGACCTCAACGTCCCCGGTATTTCGGACCCCAATGTACTGAATCCCATCATCGAATGGGCTGAAACGACAGGCCGCGTTTTTGTGGTCTGCGACGGTCCGAAGGCCGCCGAAGGCGCGACGTCTGCCCAGGTCATGGCCGGTTACCTCGGCATGGTCGAGGGACCCACGGCGCTTCGCGCTAGCAGCTATGCCGCCGTTTACGGGCCTTGGCTTCTGTGCTCCGATCCGTCTTCCTCGATGTACGGAGCGGTCAAATGGCTTCCCCCCGGCGGCGCTGTTCTCGGTCAAATGGGCCGGATTGATGTGGTCCGGCATCCAGCAAAAGCGCCCGCTGGTGTCGAAACGGTTCTGCCGAACGTTATGGCGGCCGAAGCCCGGTTTACTGAAACCGAACTGGACACGCTTTCGGACGCTCACGTAAATGTGATTCGTCTGATCCCCGGATATGGTCACGCGATTTGGGGGACCAGGACGCTCAAGCGCGAGCTGCCTGATAAGTACGTACCCGTTCGCCGGATGCTGATTTTCCTGCGGAAGGCGTTGGCGGATGAAACCAGGTGGGCGGTTTTTGAGCCCAACGGCCCTGACCTCTGGGAAAAGCTGCGTCTGACTGTTTCCAGTTACCTTTCCCTGCTTCGTCGTGCCGGAATGCTGCAGGGTCAGTCGGACAGCCAGGCGTTTTTTGTCAAGTGTGACGGCGACAACAATCCGCAAAGCGAAATCAATGCGGGCCGAGTGAATATCGACGTCGGCGTCGCTCTCCGGTACCCGGCTGAATTCGTGATTATTCGGATCGGTCAGTACGACGGCGGTACCGACACCACTGAAGAGTCCCTTTTTTAAGGACCGGGGGATAAATGCCTACCCAGACTACACGTCTTAAGGAAGACCCTCTGAGGAGCTTCCGGTTCCGAGTTCAGTTTGGCGACGGTGGTCGTTATCGTTTCGGTACCGGAAATTCAAACTCCATGGTTGAGGGAACCGCAGGATTCATGAATGTCTCCGGCCTCAGTATGACTACGGAGGTCATTCCGTACCGTGAGGGCGGTATGAACACCACTACGCGGAAGATGCCCGGCCAGTCGGATTTTACGCCAGTTTCGCTTTCGCGTGGTCTCGTGGTCGGCGAACCGAGCATGATGCTCTGGATGAATGACCTTTTCGACGTTCTCCAGGGCACTGGTACCACCACGGGCGGTGGCGGTCAGATGCCAGACTTCCGCGTGAACGTCGACATTTATGTTCTCGCGCATCCGTGGCCTGGACCGAATCCGATCGCCCTTGCTGGTTGGCGTCTCTATAACGCCTGGCCGACCTCGGTGTCGTTCAGTGATCTGGACGCAGGTGCCAACGCGATCATTGTCAATCAAATGACGTTGGCACACGAGGGCTGGGCGTTCAAGTTGAACCCGGATATTAGCGGCACTGGCGTGGTGCTGTAATTAAATAGGTAGTGAAAACGGCCGGAAAGCGGCCGGAAACTCGAAAACATAAGGAGAAAGCGTTGGAAAGAATTATTGATTACAATCCGGTCGCTCCGGCCGCGCCTTTGCTTCCCCCGAACGAGCCGGGCAAGCAGCCTATCCAGAGTCCTGAGGCTCGCCACGATCCGTTTGCTGACGCCGTGTCCCCAGTCGAGGACCCTTCTGTACTCAGCAAAGTGCAGGAAGTCCTCAGCCAGGCCATCGGTCACACGACCATGCCAGCGCCGGTATCTGACGTCGTCGACCTCCCCGTCGGGCTGCTCATCGGCGGCACCACGGTAAAGGTCGCGCGTGTGCGGGAACTTACTGGTGCGGACGAAGAGGAGATCGTCCGAGCTGCTGCATCGGATCAGATTGAGCGCATCGCGGACGCCCTTCTTCGTGCCGTGGTCAGCATCGGAGACCATCCGGCGACTCCCGAGCTTCTGGACCGTCTGACCGTAGCAGACCGTGAGGCACTGATCCTTGGCATCCGCAAGATCACATACGGTGAGGAGATCGAATTCGAGAAGGTCCGCTGCCAGCAGTGCGGCAAGGACTATTCGCTGGTCTACGACCTGAACGACGTTCCGATCGAAAATCTTGCCGACCCGGCACACAGCGTAAGCGTGGTGGAGCTTCGGCGCGGCCGTACAGCACGGGTTCGCCTCGCCACCGGAGCCGACCAGAAGAAGGTCCTTCGGGACATGCGCGCCAAGAACCTGAACCCTGCCGAACAGGACTCGCTGCTCCTGTCGCTCCTGATCGTCGACATCACCGGACCCGACGGAACGTTCCAGATCAGAAGCGTCGACGATGCTCGTGCCCTTTCGATGGCCGACCGTGCGGCGATCCTCAAGGAAATCAACAACAGGAAGATCGGGCCGCAATACGAGCATGCGACCGTCACCTGTCCCGAATGTGATCAGCAGACCCTCGTACCGCTGACGATCGACATTTTGTTTCGCAGCTGACCGCACAAGTCTATTCGATGCTTACGAACTCCTAATTCTCGCCTACCCGGGATGGACGCTAGACGCGGTCAAGAAACTGACCCCCGCTGAGCGCCGGTTTTTCATACGCCGCGCAGAGGAGCGGGCTGAGCGAAAGAGGATGCAGCTTTGAGCGATCCGCAGACCCCGGCGAGCGGGAGCTTCACCCCGTCCATCGCCGTCCAAGTACTTGGCGGGAAGCAGCTCAAAGAGGCCGCCGAAAGCTTCGGCCGCGCAACCGAGCGGACAACAGAGACCAATAAGAAGCTGAACGAGCGGCTCGCCAAGCTGGCCTCAGCACTGGAGGCACTCAGCAGAACGCTCGGTCAATCTCGCGGGCTGTTGACCGGTGGCACGCAAACCGCTACCCAGCCAACAGGTACTGGACACTGGACCACGGCTACCGGCCACATCACCTATGGCGCGAACGGGGGAGGCCCTCGTCTCCCGGGCGCGGGGATCACCCAAGGCCCTGGACGCACGCCGACCGGACACGTCAGCTATGGGGACAACGGCGGCACACAACCCACCAGCCAGCCAGCTGAACGCTCCCGACAGCCAGCCGAGCGCTCCCGACAGGCGATGCGCCGGGTTCTGTGGACCGGACACGTTGACTATGGACCCAACGGCGGACGCCAGATCCCGGGCATGCCGGGGGGCTGGTATTACACGCCATACGGCATTGTGCCGCCGCGCTCTGTGCAGGTCGCCGCTGGTCTGCTCGGACACACCCCGCGCGGTTGGGCAACCAGGAACACGCTATGGACGGCGGCAGGTGAGGGCGCGCGGGCACTGATGCAGGGTGCGATCACCCGTGGCGTTCAGATGATGCCGGACCAACTGGTTCTGGATGCCGTCGGAGCCTATGAGCGGCAGCTCGGTATCGCGCAGTACCAGAACCTGACCATGCGCTACGGCGTACTGGGCGCGTTCAACCCTTCCGGCTGGATGAACGTGGGTGAGATGGCGCGTGCCAGCGTGCAGTCCGTCCAGGACGCCGCACAGGGTCAGCTCACCACCCTTCGTTTCACTGGTGCCGGACGCAACGCCCCGGCACGAATCCAAAGCATCCAGCGCGCTGCCGACGCTCTCGGCTTCGCAAACCCGGGCCTTAGCTGGTCTCAGAGCGTCAACCTGGTCGGGCAGATGCTTCGGCCGTCGACGCGGCTCAATTTCATGATGCTGGGTCTTCCGGACCCGACCGCGCCGGACGGTTCCTATCGCGGAAATGCAAGATTCTTCGATGCGTTCCTCAAGCGCATCTATGGCGGTAAGGAATCGGTTCCGCCGGACATTTTTGAGGATGATTTCAGGGAAGGCGGCGTCGGTCTTGAAAACCTCCGCATGCTCCTGGGGGACGAAGGCGCGGAGGTGATGCTAGAGCCGCTTCGCCGATACAACGAGGCAAAGTTCAGAGGAAAGAACGTTAGTGATTTCGACATCGTTCTTTCTGAAGCCAACTTGAGCGGTGAGCGGGGGGAGCGAGCTAGGCGGATCGCTCAAGAGAAATACGGTTTCGAGCCGACTGCATTTCAACAGGAACAGCGTATTGCCGCCAAAGCACGCGCCAGCGAACTCGCTGGTCATGAGGAGTTCATGGACGCGTACGAGCTTGGCGCGTCGGCCGCCGAAACATTTGCCGATGCTGTCCATGAATTCGTCAATGCGCCTTTTGTCAAGGAAATCAAGAATTGGACCGAAGCGTTCTTCGGGCGGCTTTTTGGTGGCAACGCAAGGGGTGTTCCGCCGGGTAACGGAATCGGTGGTTCGCTGTCGGCTCAGGGTCCGAGCGGCGTTCCGCCGGGTAATGGTATCGGGGGATTGCTGACCGCTCAGGGACCAGAGCCGAAAGCGAATAGAAACGACCCGAACACGACGGCTTCCGGGGATACCGGCGCAGACGACAAGGAAAGTGGTCCGAAGGAAACTCGGGCGAACCGCCTGGAAAAGCTCCGTGAAGAGCTTGTCGCCTACGCGAAGTCCTTTGTCGGCAAAAAGCTGCGCTATGCCGGAAGAGGCTACGAAAGAAAACGGAACGAGCCGGGATGGGCTGACTGCTCGTCTTTCGTCTCGCGTGTGTATGCGAGGTTTGGCTACACCGTCGGTCCGACCACCGTTCAGCTTTGGCGACAGGGTGTCGGCGTACCGCTGAACAAACTCCTCCCCGGCGACGTGCTGCTGTCCGGTAGTCGTACCGAGGGCGGCGGCGCGGCGCATGCCGGTATCTACCTTGGCGACGGCATGGTCATTGACGTCAGCAGTGGGCGCGGTGACCGTGCTGCACGGATCTGGCCGATGAAGTACTGGAATTGGGAGGGAGCCCGCCGGATCATCGGCGCGAAGGGCATTAAACAAGGTGATTACGATCCGCTGAGCAAGGATGAGCGCGCGAACGGCGGAGGTAGCGGCAGCAACGACGACGGATCCAGCTCGACGGGAGTCGCAGCGGACAACGTTCGCTACGGCATCATGTCCGCTGGTCTTGGTGGCGGCAGCATGGGGTTGGGGTCTCCCAACGCAGCCGCTTACTCTACGTCAGAGTACGCCGCTCTGGCGGCGATCCTTTCTGGTGGCGGTGGCGGCGGAATGCTGCTCACCGGTGATCCTTACGATGAAGCTGCTGGGGACGAGACATCAGCCAGCTCCGCCGACGCTGCTGACGGCAGCAGCACCGACAGCAGCACCGACAGTGGCACTGAATCGTCCGATAGCGCCGACGGTAGCAAGCTGCCGAAACGCGGCACGATGCATGACAGGTACGGGCCGTTCCGTCGGGACAAGTTCGCTGACACACGAGACACACAGACCATTAGGTGGGGCGAAAAATACGGCGCTAGCGGCAAGTGGACGCAGAATTTTGCTCCGAAGAACGCGCCAAAACCAAATATCGCTGCAAATAAGGATTACGCGCGTCGCGCCGCTAAGGCTCGGTTCGGATGGGG
>Ga0207866_1002545_pt1 | contig 13094 bp, 14 predicted proteins | sample HigsolmetaAR203D_FD_184835 | JGI IMG/M metagenome (GOLD analysis project Ga0207866, IMG submission 184835) | Ionic liquid and high solid enriched microbial communities from the Joint BioEnergy Institute, USA - AR20-3-D (SPAdes) (version 2) ...
TGGGATTTCGGCAAAGAAGTCCGGTTTATGGAGCACCTGTTCAAAATAGAATTTGATGGCGTTGAGCCTGCTGTGCAGCTGGCTTTCTGAAATCTTCAATGTATTGATGCAATAAAGAATGTAAGCACGGAGACGGTCGTAGCCCAGCGAATCAACGGGCACATCTTTCAAAATATACAGTAGCTGTGCAAATTCGATCATGTATGTCTTTATGGTGGATGGACTATAGGCTTTCATCTGCAATACTTCTTTCATGCGTTGTAACTCCCGAGCATTCAATGGTGACAATTTGGACAATACCCCTTTGCCAACCGGTGAGATTTTCATCCCAAACAGTGTCCGGAAATGGGTGTTGTCCGGTACATACCAGCACTTTTCAGAACTACTCCACCTACCTTTCAGCGATTTGACCAAATCCATCTTTGCCCGGTCGTATTTGAAATCCACCCAAATGACCGCCGAATCATTATGCCTACCTTCCCGGAAAGCAAAACCGGAAAAATCAATAGCTTTCATACTGCGCATTTTGTATTACCTAATAAAGCAAATCTAAGAAAGTTATACAAAATGCGCAATAGATGAAATCAGATAACACCGAAGCAAGATACTTAAGAACAACTATTTATAGAGGTTAATAGAAGGACACTTGGAACCCTTGCATATAGAAGGTTATTGCGTATATTTGAGAGTTGTGTGCAAGCGTAAAAGACAACCACCCGACAGAAAATAACGGACAGAAAAACAGAAAAAGTAAACCATTTTGACAGGTGACCAAAGACATAGAAACAATACAACAAACGGACAACGAGTAAGCCGACACTCATTGCCGACCCTTCTGTGTTTTAATTTTTCCCAACGCACAAATATTTTGAAATTCTATGCCAACCCGCAAACGGCACATTTGCAAGCCGCTCAAGCCAACGCACAACCCAAGCTTGCAAAAGAGCCGTTTTTTGCCATCGCACAGACAGAAATATTAACTTTGAACGATACATTAAAAAATAAATGAAGTTTTCAGACCCGTTTAAAATATTGTCTCCCAACGAAAGGTGGGCACCGACACAAAGCCAAATGGACGCTTTTCAAAACGCCTACGAAAAGCTGTTACCGCCATTGGTTTATAAAATCAGACTTGCAGTTGCAAAATGGCGTGACGAAAATTATGCAGGTGCATCCGACACGACAAAATCCCTTTTTAATTTTTGGTTTAATCATGAACATTTAATCGGACAGACAAAATTTAGCTTTTTCTTTTCTCAACGTGAAGCCATTGAATCAATCGTTTATCTGTATGAAATAGCCAACGCAAAAGACAAATACGAATTGATGAAGTTTGATTCATCAGGTCGTATCAGCACGGGTATGTTTGACGAAAACTGGACTCGTTACGTGGTAAAAATGGCTACAGGTGCAGGCAAGACAAAAGTAATGGGCTTGACATTGGTTTGGTCATACTTCCATAAACTATATGAAGCCGACAGCACACTCTCAAAAGACTTCTTAGTGATTGCTCCTAACATCATCGTTTTAAATCGTTTGAGAAAAGATTTTGATGGTCTTAAAATGTTTTTTGACGAACCTTTTATTCCTGACAACGGCTTTGACGACAAGGACTGGAAAAACGATTTTCAATTAACGCTTCATATTCAAGACGACTTAAAGCCTATAACAGAATCAGGAAACATTTTCTTGACCAACATTCATAGAGTATTTTTCAATGAAGAACCAGAACAGAGTTTTGAAACAACTTTCTTAGGCGTAAAACCAAAACCTGATGCAGATACTTCAAAAGGCTTAGACCTTGGAAAAATTTTAAGAAGCGATAAAATCAAAAATCTGGTTGTGCTGAATGATGAAGCCCACCACATTCACGATAGTTCACTGGCTTGGTTCAAAAGTATTGAAGACATCAATAATAAACTCAAGCTGAAAACCGGAAACGGCATCAGTTTGCAGGCAGACTATACCGCAACACCAAGACATAACAACGGAGCAATTTTCGTTCAAACTATTTGCGATTATCCGTTGGTAGAAGCCATAAAACACAATGTTGTAAAATCTCCTGTTTTGCCTGATGAAGCATCAAGGCAAAAAATTCAGGAAAAAGACAGCAATGATTTTGTTGAACGATACCGTGACTACATTCATTTGGGCTATTTGGAATGGGAACAGCAGTATGAAGAACTGAAAAATCACAAAACTCCTATTCTCTTCATAATGACTATGAACACCAAAGAAGCCGACCAAGCCGCTGCTTTTTTGGAAGCCAATTACCCAAAAATGAAAAATTCGGTGCTGACAATTCACACCAATAAATCGGGTGAAATCAAAGAATCGGCATCAAGTAAAAAAGACAAGGAAGAATTAGAGAAATTACGTAAAGCAGCAGATGATATTGATAAAGACCATTCGCCTTACAAAGCCGTTGTTTCAGTTTTGATGCTTCGGGAAGGTTGGGATGTTAGAAATGTTACCACAATAGTGGGGCTTCGCCCCTATGGTGCGGATTCTAAAATCCTTCCTGAACAAACCATTGGTCGTGGTTTGAGAAAAATGTTTTCGCTGGACACTCCCGAAAAATTGGTAATTGTAGGAACACCTAAGTTTTTGGAATTTGTAGAAGAACTGAAAACGGAAGGTGTTGAATTCCAATACAGCCCAATGGGTAAAGGCACGAAAGGAAAATCGCCTGTTATTGTGGAAGTGGACAAAGAAAATCCCGACAAGGATTTGGATAAACTCGATATTCCCATTCCACAAATGAGTCCGAGAATTTATCGTGAGTTCAAAAATTTGGAATTCATAGACGTAAGTAAATTCAAAAACGAAAAAGTAGCTCTTAAAAAATTCAGTTCAGACGAGTTGAAAGAGATTGTATTTAATGACATTGAAGGCAATCTTTCACACAAAACAGTTTTTAAAGACACGGTTCCTGATTACCGCAATGTAATTGGCTTTTTCACTGCTTCCATATTAAAAGATAGTCGATTGGTAAGCGGCTTCAATATCCTTTATCCGAAGGTTGAAAGCTTTATCAAGTATCAGCTTTTCACCAATGAAGTCGAATTAAGCGACCCACAAACACTAAGAAATCTTTCGGAAGTAAAACCTAAGGAAGTTTTGAGAACTACGTTCAAAAAGGCGATTGATGAACTAACCGTAACCGACAAAGGAACAGCAGAAGTAAAAAACTACATTTCGCTAAAATTGACCAAACCAAAGGTTGCAGAAAACCAACCTTTCCTTGTTCCCAAAAAATCGGTTTTCAACAAAATCATTGGTGACAATCCGTTTGAACTGGAAGTAGCATCATTTCTTGAAAGTCGTTTTTCAGATGTAATTGCCTATGCAAAAAACACAATGGGCGAAGGTGGTATCAATTTCAAAATTGAATACCAGGCTCAAGACGGTAACATCAGGGAGTATTATCCTGACTTCTTTGTAAAAACCGGACCGAACACTTTTTACATACTTGAAACCAAAGGCAGGGAAGATTTAGACGACTTGCTAAAAATTAAACGCCTGGTAACTTGGTGCAAAGACATCAACAATGCTCAAAGCAAATACACGTACACTCCTGTGTATGTAAAGCAGGAAAAATGGGATGAGGTAAAGCAAGATCTGAAATCATTCCAAGACCTAATTGAAATATTTAATGTAGCGAATAAAGAAATGGCATTATGAACTTGAACGATACTGATAAAAACCGAATCATTGAACTGATAAAGGCAGGTGAAAAACTGCCCAAAGAATACATCTACAAACTATTTGCTGATGAAGAAGATGTATTCCTGTTTTGGAACGGAAGAAAAGAAGATGTTACCAATGTAGTCCTGCCCTTTCATAGCATTGAGCATATAGACGAGCCACGCAAAGAAACCAGCCAGACCCTTGAACTCTTTGATACTCGTGGGCGACAACTCAAAGGGTGGACAAACAAATTGATTTGGGGCGATAACAAACTGATACTGTCTTCATTGGCCAATGGCCCTATTCGGGATGAAATTGAAAAAGAAGGCGGTATCAAACTCATCTACATTGACCCACCTTTTGCCGTAGGTGCTGACTTTGGTTTTGAAATTGAAATTGGCGGAGAAAAAGCAGAAAAGAAACAAAGTATTATTGAAGAAATCGCTTACCGTGATACTTGGGGAAAGGGCATTTCTTCTTATTTGTCAATGATGTATGAAAGGTTAAAGTTGATGCACGGATTAATGGCTAAGGATGGAAGTATTTTCGTTCATATTGACTGGAAAGTAAGTTCGTATTTAAGGTTATTGTTGGATGATATTTTTGGTGTTGAAAATTTCAGAAACGAAATTTATTGGTATTACTACAATAAAATGCCCGATACAAGAAAAGGGGTTTTTCCAAGGTCAACTGATACCATCTTTTGGTATGTAAAAGATAAGTCTAATTATACTTTCACCCCTTTAGAAGAAAAGAGAGATAATCCTGTAAAGCAACTTGTTAGAAAAAAAGTTGATGGCAAAATGATTAATGCCAGAGATGAATCAGGGAATGTAATGTATCAAATGAGAGATACAAGAGTTGTTGATAATGTATGGAGACTCTCAATGCTTCAACCAGCAGATGATACTGAAAATTTAAACTACCCTACCCAGAAACCAGAAACCATTTTAGAAAGGGTCATTTCTTCCACAACCAATGAAGGCGACTTAATTGCCGACTTTTTCTGTGGTAGTGGAACAACGGCAGCAGTAGCAGAAAAATTAGGGAGAAAGTGGATTACAACTGATTTAGGACGTTTTTCTATTCATACTGCACGTAAGCGTTTAATTGGTGTGCAGAGAGAACTGCAGGCAAACGGCAAAGATTTCCGAGCATTTGAGATTCTCAATCTTGGTAAATATGAAAGGCAGTTCTTTATGGACGACCTCACCAACGGCAAACGCAAAGCCAAAGAAGATTTGTATGTGGACTTGATTTTGGAAGCTTACAAAGCCAAACGAATTGACGGACACAGCACCTTGCACGGTCAAAAAGCAGGCAGATTTGTTCACGTGGGGCCATTAGACGTTCCGGTTACACAAAGCCGATTGGTGGATATTTTTGAAGAATGCCGCAAAAATCTTTATACGCAGGTTGATGTTTTGGGCTTTGAGTTTGAAATGGGTTTAACGCCCCAGTTCATTCAGGAATTGAAAGAAAAAGGTGTTTCCATTACATTGAAATACATTCCCAAAGATGTGTTTGACAAACGAGCTGTTGAGAAAGGACAAGTGAAATTCTTTGATGTTGCCTATTTGAACACCAAAGAAATAATAAACGGAAAATCTATCACTATCGAACTGACCGACTTTGTTACCCACTACACCCAAGACGACATTGAAGAACTGCAACAATCAATGAGAGCAGGAAGCAAAGTAGTGATTGAAGATGGGCAGATTATCAAAGTAGAAAAAGACAAAAACGGAATCATTACCAAAACCATTCTCACCAAAGATTGGCACGACTGGATTGACTATTGGGCAATTGACTTCAACTACGAAGACAAGAAGGAAATAATCAAAATCAAAAACGAATCAGGCGAGATCGAAGAACACTGGACTGGCAACTATCTGTTTGAAAACGAGTGGCAGAGTTTCCGCACCAAGAAAAATCCAACGCTTGAATTTACAAGCATTGCCTACGAATACAAGAAAGCAGGCAAATACAAAGTGATGGTTAAGGTGGTTGACATTTTGGGCATTGATACGAGTAAAATTATTGAAGTGCATATCAAATGAGAAAAGAAGCAAAACGCCTGTATCAAAAAGCCATTGACTCATTAACATTGAGCATTGAGCTTTTTAATCGTCCGAATGATTGCGGACGAATACATGGTGTTTTGATTTTTTTGGATCATGCATTTGAAATGTTACTCAAAGCAAGCATCATTCACAAAGGCGGTAAAATCAGAGAAAAAAGAGCAAAGGAAACTATTGGTTTCAGTGCTTGTGTGCGAAAATGTTTTAGTGACAGTAATATAAAGTTTCTATCCGAAACAGACGTTTTAACATTGCAGGCCATTAACGGATTAAGAGATGCTGCACAACATTACACACTTGAAATGTCGGAGCAGTATCTCTATTTCCAAGCCCAAGCGGGATTGACACTTTTCAGAGATATTGCCAAAAAGGTTTTCAATATTGATTTAAAGACCCAACTGCCTGTAAGGGTTTTGCCTCTCTCCACCACTCCACCAATGGACATTCAAGCTTTTTTCAGCACAGAAGTTCAAGAAATTAAAAAACTACTTGCACCAAAGAGCAGAAAGAAACTGGAAGCGACAGAAAAGTTGAGAGCATTAGCGATAATGGAAAATGCCATTCAGGGAAATGAATCACAGCCATCAGATACAGAACTGAAAGCATTAGCTAAAAGACTTTCAAAAGCTACAAATTGGGGACAGCTTTTTCCAAGCGTTTCAACCTTGTCATTTACTCAAAACGGTTATGGCCCTTCATTGGACTTGAGAATTACTAAATCCGAAGGTGTTCCCGTGACAGTTGTTCCCGAAGGAACACCAGGCGCGGGAGTAGTTGCAATTAAGCGTGTGAATGAACTGGACTTTTATAATCTTGGAAGAAACCAGTTAGCAAGAAAGTTAGGTTTAACAGGTCCGAGGACTTCTGAAGCAATAAAGTATTTTAAGGTTAAAGAGGATAGTGAGTGCTTTAAGCAAATTCAAATAGGGAAAACTTTTTTTGATAGATATTCACAAAAAGCAATAGAGAGAATAAAAGAAGGACTAAAGACAAAAACGATTGAAGAAATTTGGAATGAAAGATAAGAGCCAAGGCACAGGTGTAAGCACATTTGTAATCCGCACTAGCCCAAGCACAGACCAAAGCTTGCAAAAGAGCTTCCACCTTTCCCACGCTAAACAGAATTTCAAAATTTTTTCCCTACAAAATGAAAAATTAAAATACCCGACACACAGCCCGACAATGGATGAAAACTCAACAAAGACAATGGTTTACAGACACGGACGACAGAACGCCAGCACACAACAGGCGTTTGGCGGCAATGGCGGGTGACGTGGTTAATTGAACATTTACCTCGCATCAACTTTTGTGGTGTATTGACAGTTTTGTACTCCGAAATCCGCCACTGCGCCAAGCGCCAAAACGTTACCTGCAAGCTTAAACAACCTTGTTACTCTTGACAATTAAAAATGATAATATGAATAAATTTTATATAGCACTATTGCTGACAATTACAATGTATGGTTGCCACCAATCGGACAATAAAATAGTTGACACCAAAGAAACTGAAACGACAAAAAATTCTGTAAATATTGACTCTGGTTATACAATTATAAAAACTAACAAATTAGTAACTGCAAATGCAACCAAACCTTATTCAACAAAAAGTAGAAAAGCAACGCAATTTGCATTAGACAAAAATTCACGACAAGAGAAAGCAGAAAATTTTATCATAAAAATATCGGACAAAAAGGTTTTGGTTTGTGACGCTAATAATAAGACTCTTAAAGACCTCTCCATAATAAAACAGTGGACTGACAAATCTGGCCCTTCAACTGTATATGATTTGAAAGACGGAAGCGGAGTGGAATACTCACTTGACCATTATATAGATTATCAGAAGAAAAACTTTTTGAGATTTCGGTTTAGCAATTCTTTAGAAACATACACGGACGAATAACAACAAGTGCAAAAAAAGCCAGCAGGTAACAAGGGTTTTGCGATAGTGGGGCGAAACTGCAAAGTTCAACGGTAGTTCTTCGATTGAACTTTTGTACAAAAAAAAAAGATTTGTGCTTCGATTGCCCCACCATCGCAAAGCCCCGAAACGTTATACCTAAGTATAAATACAGACAATAAAAAATAAATGCAAAATATTATGGCCATAGTACTACCATTAGCTACCACTGACAGGCTCTTATCAAGCGCAGTTCTTGTGGGACAAAAAGACGGTTATCCAATTTTTGTTTCTACATTACATCAGATTGGACAATGCAAAGAATTTAAAATAGGCATACCGCCACACTCAGGGAGTATTAGTTCGATTCAAGAGTACCCTATCGATGTAGTTCCAGCTATTGATGTGGATATGATTAAAGCTGACCCAATTCATGATTTGGCATTCTTTAAAGGAAGGACAACGGACATTCGCGCACCTTTTCCTAAGATTAATACAGACTTTAATGACATCTCTGTCGGTGATGAACTTCTTGTAATAGGTTATCCATATTCAACCCTTGGTTCTTTTCTAGAAACGGCTTCAATAACAAATGTGTCTGCAAAGGGACGGAGAATTTTTATGAAAACAATTAAAATTGACGAACTGATTATTTCTCATCAAACCTTACAAGGAAGCTCTGGGTCCGCTGTCGTTAAACGTTCTGACGGATCTTTATGTGGAATTGTCAAAGGGACTTTAGCTCCACCAAATGTTGTTTCAATAGGAGACATACCATTAGCGAGTGACACGAATGTTACTTATGTGACATTTAGTTCAATAATAAATGAAACGTTAAAAACACTATAAATCATGAAAATAATATTTACATCATTTAAATACACAGACTTTATTGACAGCTTGGACCCAACTTTAAAATTGGCTGTATACAACTTGGAGTCATCAGGTGTTGCGCTGGAGACAATAGGCACTGAAATTGCAAGTATACCAGCGATAGGAATGACAACAAAGGGTGTAAACAATTGGGACAAAAGTGTTTTTCAAAAGGTTTTAACAGAAGTAGCTAAATTAATTTGTGACGACTCGACAGAAACCGAATTGGCTAAACAGTTAAAGTCGGAAGCAGGAATCACGACACAAATAATAATTGCAGGAGTATCGGACTATGTTGGAAATAAACTCGGATTTGCTGCTGCATTATGTAGCCCATTCGTAGTCTTATCAATTGCAATAATTCTAAAAGCGGGACTAAATGTCTTCTGCAACACTCATAAACCGCAATAAACCTAGGCATAACAGGCGTTTGGCTCAATGGCGGGTGATGTGGTTAATTGAACATTCAACCTCGCATCAACTTTTGTGGTGTATTGACAGTTTAGTGCTCCGAAATCCGCCACTGCGCCAAGCGCCAAAACGTTGTGCGTCATTTTTAAGACAGCAACTTTCAGTCAAAGAGAAATTAAACCATGACAAAAACGGCAACATTTATTATAGGTATTTTCATTTGCTCATTCTTCATTTCTTGTGACACGACAACGAGTAAGCAAACGAAGTCACTTGCGACCATTGACAGTGCGGCAACATTTAAAATTGCTCCCAAAGAATATAAAGCGATAAAATATATTGACAGTTTCCTCAACGCCAATAACGACGCAATAAAAAAGAACACGGCATTAAAGGAACACTACGAAGGCTTGTGTACAAAACAGTTACTTCCCCTTATTGACAAAAAAGGGTTATACAACGACCTTCCTTTTAAATTGGCGGTAACGACAATACACAACGGAACTGCTTACGGCAACTTTATTTATGACGATGACAAACACTATGTAAAAGTAACTTGCATAATAAAGAAAGAACAACTTGAAAAACTTCAAGAAAACAACAAGTATCTCATAAAATTTAAGACAGCAAAGTTTGAAGAAGGCGTTTCATTTGAAAATGAATTTTCAAGAATTGAATTGCCGACAGCTAATGGGTATTTGACATCGTTTACACCTTATGCGGACTAAAACGAACGCACAACATGGGGTTTTGTGCAAGCAGGGCTGGACGTTGAAACTTCGGCTGTTTGCAACGCTGTACTTTGGTTCGGGCTGGACGGAATTCTGCCCAAGCTTTTAGTTGTTAACTTGTACTTTTATTTCTTTATTGGGCTTCAGTTCTGGGCTGGACAATCAACAATGCCCTGCCTGCACGAAGCCCTGTTCGTTAGTGGCAACCTTAAAAAACGAAATAGCAAACGAAAGAAATGACAGAATTTAAAATTAAAAAGGTAACGCTTGACGACATTGACCAATTACAGAAAATTGGCAGACAAACTTTTTATGAAACATTTTCAGCAGGAAATACCGAAGAAAATATGACGAAATATTTAAACGAAGGTTTTTCTATCGACAAATTGACAACTGAACTTAACGACAAGAACGCAGAGTTTTATTTTGCGACATTTAACAACAATATAATTGGTTATCTAAAACTAAACTTTGGACAATCACAAACTGAACTTCAAGACGACAAAGGACTTGAAATTGAACGAATTTATGTTTTGAAAGACTTCCACGGAAAAAGTGTTGGACAACTTCTGTATGACAATGCAATTGAAGTCGCCAAACAGAAAAACTCTAACTTCGTTTGGTTAGGCGTTTGGGAAGAAAATCCGAGAGCTATAAACTTTTACAAGAAAAACGGTTTTGAAGAGTTTGACAAACATATTTTCAAATTGGGAAATGACGAACAGACCGATATAATGATGAAACTAAAACTGAAAAATTAATGCGGACGACAATAAAGGCAGCCACTAACAGCGGTTTTGCGTCAGGCGGGGTGAACGGCTTCGTATGACAGTTTTTCGTAAATTTGAAATTTCGGCTTCGTAGTAAGTTTTGTGGTAAAAGCCCGCCCGAACGCAAAGCCGCAAACCGTTAGCTGTAATGCAACCAAAATACAACCTAAATTAGAATTCAATGAAAAAAATCTTTTTAAAAATAATTCCGTTTTTCGCATTAATTATTTTATCTGCAAAAATTTTAAATTGGTTTCTTAATTTTTCTGATACTACAAATAGTATAATAAATTCTTTAATGTTTACTTTAATTGGAATTTCATACTTGATTTTTAGTTTTAGTTTAGAGAATAAATTAAACAGAATTATATTAACAGTTTGTGGTTTATTTTTAATCATTTGGAATTTTTTACCGGAAAAAAATTATCTTACAATTGCTGGTATTTTTGCAATAATAATTCCAATGGTAATTGGAAAATTTTCAAAAGAAACTAAAGAAACAATAAATTCTTAACAGATAATTTGCACTACAGCTAACAGTGTATTTGCAAAATGCGGGTTTAAATCATAGTTGAAAATCATCAACAATTCACACGCAAAAATGCTTTTCATCTTGATTTTATTTGTAATTTAACAATCTGAAAAAGCATTTTGCTTCGCTCTGTCTGAATTGAACTTTCAGTTAAATCCAGCCCGCACTTCGCCAATACTTTTTTTAGCCGTAATATTACCAAAAAAGTCATTTAAATTAATCTTTATCTTCTAATTCAAATATTTCTTCTACATTTTTACCAAAATATTTTGCGATTTTTAGTGCTAAAACTGTTGAAGGTACATACTTATTATTTTCCATTGCATTTATAGTTTGTCGTGTAACAGATATTATCTTAGCTAAATCTTCTTGTGTTATATTTTTTATTGCTCTTTGGACTTTGATATTATTTTTCATACCCAATATTTTTATATTTATACATTAAATAATGAAAATGAATAATGAATAAAATCAAAGTCGTAAACATATTATATATTAACACATTCATAAAATCCATTCCGTAAACAAAGATGAAAAGAAAAAGCAGTAATATATGATTAATTAAAAAAGACCACTGAAATGAAACTAACCTTAATTTAGAAATAAATTCATCTTCAACTTTTTCTCTTGAAAATGCTACAAACAAGCCTCCAATAATAAACAATATACCGGTTAAAGTATATGTAAGATTTGTTTGAATTACGGCAAAATATTCTGTTTCCTTAAGGAATTCACTACTAATAATTGAAAAGGTTGATGTTTTTAGGAATGGAATTTCACCTTTAATTATAAACACACTATAAATCCATAACGATAAACTTATTAATAAAATTAACCAACCAACTGACTTGAATCTGTTAGGCAATAAAAATCTTTTTTCCATAATAATTAATATTTTGTTCATTCAAATGTAAAGTTCTTATTTCATAATGTAAAATATTTTTTACTTTTTGTAATAATTAATTTACATAAAAACAAAAATACTACGGCTAACATCGGTTTTGCGAAATGGCGGGTTAAGGGAAATATTGAAAATTTGTACATTTTAATCCGCAACAGCTTTTTATATTTCCTTTTTTCTTATTTTAGTAAATATAAAAAAGCTGTTGCTTAAGTTAATGCAAAATTGAAAGTTTAGGCTTTCTAATCCGCCACTATCGCAAAGCCGAGACCCGTTGTAGGCAATTCTTCGATCAACCTAATGAGCGAGGCTAACAAATCAAACATCTATTTTATGCCAAATGCAACTAGAAGATAAAATTAAGATTGACATATTAGAATTTATCAAGACGGGTAAATTTGATTACATAAAGATTGGTAAAACTAAAGATTGGATACTTATGAATTTTCCTGACCCTGATGATGCCATAGGGTCCATTGATGTACTTAAGAATGACATTTGGTGTTATGGGGACATTGAATTTCATTTTAATAAGGACGAACTATATTTGATTCATACAGATAATATCCGCTCGTTTGACGGTGGGGAAAGCTTAGAATTAAACAAATGGATATTTTCTAAACCTGACAGCTTATATCTTTCGTACGTAATAGATTGCCTAATTCATGAACGTATAGATTTTAGAATAGAAAATCAGGTTTTTGGTAAAATATCAACTATTAATTTATCAGTAATTGAAAGCGGAGTTAAATTCGGTTTTTCATTAATGGAAAATCTAGAACAACAGGATCAGGAGAGTTCTCAAAAGGTAAAAAATAAAAGTGGAGCTGAAGCCTATTATTTGCATGGCTTGAGCCTGGTACGACCCTAAACTGCCTGCAACATTGGTATTTGCAAAAGCTGGGCGGACGGAAGTTGTGTTTCAAATGTTGTTTTTCAATTTGGCATCATATCAAACTTGGCGCTAGCAAATTAGCATTGTACAAATCATCAACATTTATTAAAAATTAGCATCAGGTATCCAAGCGGACGGAATACTATTTCCCAGCCTTCGCAAATACCTGTTCGTTAGGCGCAATAATATACCTTAAATAATACTAAAATGACGAACTACATAAAATTTTTCGCTTTCATACTTTTTGCATTCTTTGTGACCTTTTGCAAAGCTCAAGAAGTCATATCAGAGTGGACTGAAAAGTCAGAAAAAC
>Ga0207866_1002555_pt1 | contig 13057 bp, 9 predicted proteins | sample HigsolmetaAR203D_FD_184835 | JGI IMG/M metagenome (GOLD analysis project Ga0207866, IMG submission 184835) | Ionic liquid and high solid enriched microbial communities from the Joint BioEnergy Institute, USA - AR20-3-D (SPAdes) (version 2) ...
GGAAAAGACGTCAAAAAAAATATGTTAAAAACAAAGGATTTTATGAAAGAAACAGCGAAGGAATTCATAAGCAATACCGAACAGGTAAAACAAGCGGTCACTCATTTTATACAAGAAGGAAAAACGGCTTTCCCTCAGATCTCTAAAGAAATAAAAGAAAGCATCGAATTATGGCAAAAAAGCATTCAACCAAATAAAAAGGCAATTGAAGAAGGAATTCACAACGTCCAAATTTCGATCCAAAACCTGGAGGAGACAACGAAAAAGAATTGATAACACCCAAATCCTCATAGAATCCATTCTCCAAGCGTGAAGTATACAGGGCTTTTTGACTAGCACTTGTCGTCCTTATGGCAGGTGAAGCGTAAGCCCTGCCACATTCGGAATACATCATAAGTTTTTTCAGGAAAACAAGGTATTTTCTTATAACAGCATGCGAAACTTATGAAAGTGGACAATCTTGTTTATTGGATTGTCCACTTTTTTGAAAATTTAGTAAATTTATATCTTTATTAATTTTTATTTTATTGGCATAATATTGTTAGAGAATACTTTCAGAAAAATCTGTTCAATTTTAAAAAGAAGGTGATAGAAAGTGAAAAAACAAGAAGTTTCCATACATGAGGTAATGCTATTTTCCCAAAGAGTAGCACAGTTAAGCAAGGCCCTTTGGAAAGCGGTTGAAAAAGATTGGCAGCAATGGATCAAACCGTATAACCTTAACATTAATGAACACCATATCTTATGGATCGCCTATCATTTAAAAGGAGCCTCTATTTCTGATATCGCTAAGTTTGGCGTCATGCACGTTTCCACTGCCTTTAACTTTTCAAAGAAACTAGAAGAACAAGGCTATTTAAAATTTTCCAAGAAAGAATCGGACAAGCGAAATACGTATGTTGAGTTGACAAACGAAGGGGAAACGATCCTCCATGATCTGATGGAAAAATTTAATCCGGAAGCCAATTCCGTCGTGCAAGCGGCACTACCCCTAAATAAACTGTTTGGTAAATTTCCTGATTTTTTAGAACTCAGTGTGATCATTAAAAATTTGTACGGGGACGATTTCATGGAAATTATCGAAACCTCCCTTCAAAACATAGACGAAAACTTTCAGAAGGAAGATACCTTCATTTCCACGAACGAACCCAGCGAAAAAATAACGAGTTAGTTGGAAAGATTTTTGTACAGCTGAATCATTAATTCTTTATAGAGCCCTTGTTTTATGCATGCTGCGATGACCTCTTTACAATCCAACTTGGAATGAAGCCTTTTTTCAAATTCTTGAAAAAGCGGAACATGAAAAACAAATCCGTCCGCTTTTTGCTCTTGATATTTCTTGTTCAACTCCTCACAAAGTTCGAAAAATTCGGCCGTTTCCTCTTTTGTGAGCCGATTTTTTATAATCAGCCAATCAAATTCATGTCGGTTCTTATCGACCATCTGAATCAACAGTTGTTGATGGTATTCCAGCATTTCCAATCGTTTTATAATATCCTCCATGTCATTTCACCATACCACAAATAGACGCTCTATTTCGAACAGTCAATCATACTTACCGGGCCATTCAATATTATCTTACAGTAAAACTTGAATTTAAGCTATTCCAAAAGACAAGATGAACGGTATGTTTGGTGCTTTTAAAAGAACGCTGATCCAAAAAAGCTTGCTCAACGGCCATCCAAATCATTTATTTTCTATTGATTTTTTGCTTATTTCGTCGTAAAGTATGGTAGCATCCTTTTCGCAATCATTTTTAGGTTTATTGATCCGTTTTCACATCTGACATAACAAAAATTTCTATTTATTGAAAATTTCGTTTAATTCCTCGGTATACAAAACCATTTTCATTCGAAATCATGCACATGAATTAGCCTCAACATGCCTAATCGTTATCTTTTTAATTGTGAGGTGCCTAAATATTCTATTTATCACCCTGATGAATAAGGTTATGAAAAAGGAGGGAGCATCATGTCAGTAATCTTCGTGTTCATATTATTTTCTATTTTCATTTTATACAATATCAATAGACTTACCAACACGCTATGTATGCAAAAAGACATACCGGAAGATCGCCAGCCGAAAGTGTTTAGAACGATTAACATTTTAATTACTATTCTGCTCATTTCTTCTTATATCGAAATTCTCTATACATAAGTGGAAATCAAGCCAGGCATCGCCTGGCTTTTATTCCAATATCTAGTAAATCCAAGATGCACCGATGATAATAAGCAAAATGAACAACACAACGACAAGTGCGAATCCTCCGCCATATGCTCCAGACATATCCGAGTTCCTCCTTTATTTTCACATTTTTCATTTGTTAATATAGCCATGCTGCACCAACAATGATGAGAAGGATGAAGAGCACCACAATTAATGCAAACCCTCCGCCATAAGCTGCACCCAATACCGATCACCTCCTTACACATTGGTCTATATCATACTATTCATTTGTTTTATTTTTGGTTTAGGCCTTTTTCCCGCTTGAAGACGACTGTATAGGTCATCAGATGATTAAACCTGATTAGAAAGGATTTAACAAAATGGCTTCGACAACAGAAGTTTCCATACATTCTTGTTTTCTGCCAAATTCTAATCCGGATTTTTCAACTGACTAACCCTATTAGGATCTACTCTTTCAGCGGAAAGCTTTTCATTCCCGCCATACCTCCTTTTCTGTTATTTGTATCGTATGTAACCCGGTATATTTTGACTGAAGCAAACGCCTATTTTCTTGTCGGTCATAAAAAAGAAAAACTTTGGTAATTCCGCATAATTGTGATATAGTATGTCTATGTGGATAAAGAATATAAAAATGAAATTAAGTGTAGGAGTTGTTGAACGAATGAAAAAATGGATTCTCTCTTTGTCGTTGGCAGCCGGGATGATTGTTCTTGCTGCATGCGGAAACGGCGGAGATGATACCGTTGTAAAAACGAATGAAGGAAATATTACAAAAGAAGATCTGTACAACGCCATGAAAGAAAAATATCCTCAACAAACACAACAAGCGTTGCAAGAATTGGTGTACAAAAAAGTTTTATCTGAAAAATATAAAGTTTCGGATAAAGAGCTGAATGACGAGCTTCAAAAAACAAAAGACCAACTTGGTTCACAATATGAAGCGTTCCTCGCCCAATATGGCATGGACGAAAAGGGATTTAAAGACTACTTAAAATTGGAACTATTAGAGCAAAAAGCGGCAACGGCCGATATTAAAATCAGCGATCAAGAATTGAAAAATTATTATAAAAAATGGCAGCCGGAAATCAAAGTCCGCCATATATTAGTCGATGATGAAAAAACGGCAAATGAAATAAAAGCGCAGCTGGATAAAGGGGCCAAATTCGAGGATCTTGCCAAAAAATACTCCAAAGACACAGCTTCCGCCAACAATGGAGGAGATTTAGGATGGATCGATTACCAAGGCCGCAAGCAATTTGTTCCTGAATTCACTAAAGCGCTTGATACTTTGAAAGTCAAAGAAATAAGCAAACCGATTAAAACAGAATACGGCTACCATATTATCCAAATTACAGATAAGAAAAAGAAAAAACCGTTTAACGAAGTAAAAGATCAATTGAAAGAAGAACTGAAACTCTCGAAAGTCGATCAAACTAAGATGCAGAAAAAACTTAATGAAGTGCTGAAAGATGCTAATGTAAAAGTCGAAGACAAAGACTTTAACGGTTTGTTTTCCGAAGCAACCTCCAATAAATAATAATGTGAAATAATAATGTGTGCTGCTTTTTTGAAACGGAACGCCTTTCGTTTCAGAAAGGCAGCATTTTTTTGAAAGCGAACAAGTGCAGCATGCCTTTTCTTCTTCTCGCAATCAATTTTTCATTCGCCTTTTTTCCACGATTCGGACTAGCCATATAAAAAGGCGCTCCAAAAGAAGAATTCTTTTGAAGCGCCTTTTACGTTTATGCTCCTTGTTGTTCCTGATCTTGTTTCTGTTTCTTTTTTTTCTCTTCTTGCATCCTCTTTATAAATACTTCGCCTTCTTTTTCGATCCATTCCTGGTCTGCCTTCCGATCTTCTCTCGCCGTTTTAATCACCATAAATGCACTAATAAATATTCCTGCCACAACGAAATACATCCAAAACGGTACCGTCATTTTCCACCTCTCCTAACTTGTCCGCATTTACTAAATCTTATGAAACGGGATCTCTACCTATTCCTATATTTTTTCAATGATCCTCTGTCACCGCCAACTAGACGCCATTTAAACTAAGGTCTCCCGCGAGCGTTGTGACAAAAAAATATTAGAATAGAACGTGGAAAAGGAGAGTCGGCCCTTTTCCACTTTCAAAAGAAATTCTTCCCTAAATAAAAAAGACCTCTAAAAAGAGGTCGTTTCACGCTGAAATTGGATGAAATTCGAACGTACTGATTAAAACTTTGGCTTATAAAAAGAGCGGTTATCCATAGCGAAAATTCGCTCGGAAAATTCTCCCGGTTTCGTTTTTTCTAAAGCTCGATCCAGCATATTCATCTTCGCATCAATATTATCAATGTAATGAAGAATTTCCGCTTCTTTGATTAACGGCGGCTTCGGGCTCCCCCATTCCGGCTTTCCGTGGTGGCTTAAAACAATATGCTGGAGAATAAACACCTCTTCTCCTTCGATGCCCAGCTCTTCGGCCGCCTTGGCAATTTCATTGATCATGATCGTGATATGCCCCAACAAATTTCCTTCAGCCGTATAGGTAGTCGCAACGGGGCCCGACAACTCAATGACTTTGCCCAGATCATGAAGAATCACACCGGCATAGAGCAAATCCCGATTTAAAGAAGGATATAAATCCGCAATGGCCTTTGCCAGTTTTAACATGGAAACGACATGATAAGCTAATCCGGATACAAATTCATGATGGTTTTTAGTAGCTGCCGGATATTGATAAAAAGGCTCAGAATATTTTTTCAGCAAGTAACGAGTGATCCTTTGGATATTAGGATTTTTCAATTCAAAAATAAACTGAGTGATGATTTCTGCCATCTCATCCGAATGCATCGGGGCGGACATAACAAAGTCTTGAATTTTGACTCCTTCATTTTCGGAGACCGGTCGGATTTGCCGAATTCTTAGTTGATTTCGCCCGCGGTAATTTTGAATATCTCCGAGCACTTTTACAATCGTTTCCGCCCGATATTGTTTTTCATCCTGTTCTGTCGCATCCCATAGTTTCGCTTCAATTTCACCGCTTTTGTCTTGAAGAATCAGGTTTAAATACGGTTTTCCATTGACGGCTGTGCTTTTCGTCATGGATTTAATCAATAAATAACAATCGACAGACTGTCCTGCCTCATAATGGATAATTCCCTGAACCATTCAGTTTTTCCTCCTGTACACCGGCAATGGATTTAATCGACACCATTATATCACATAAACAGTATTTGATTATTCATCCTGCAGGAAGCGAATGTAAAAGAAAACTCATAGGCAGCCATTCGTTCAAAAACGGTTCTCAAATATTTTTTAAAACTTTATATAAAAACTCCGTTTCACCCAATCGGCAAACAAATATATGGATAGGCAGACGGCGATTCTGCCTCCAGCTCATTTATTTTGATCATTTTGTTACGTTCGCCCGGTCAGGTTCTTCTAAATGAATAATAGAAGTTTCCGGAAAATACATTTTAACATGTTGATGGCATGTAAAAATCAATATTTGTGTATGGCGGCTAACCTCTTTTAATACTTCTGCCACTGCGGCCATTCGTTTATGGTCAAAATGGACAAAGGCGTCATCAATGATGAGCGGAAATGGATATTCTTCCTGCAAGACGGAAGCGAGAGCAAGGCGAAGGGACACATACACCTGTTCACCGGTGGCCTGGCTTAATTCTTGCGGTTCAAAAAACATCCCATCTTTTCGTTTTACATAAAACTTTCCTTCTTCATTCGTATAAAGGTGAATATACCGTCCATTTGTCAACATGCTTAAAAGTTCTTCTGCTTTTTGCAAAGCAAGTGGAAGTTTTTGATCTTTAAAATGCTTCACCGTTTTAGCAAAGATATGTTTTGCAATCGCTAGCTGCGCCCATTTTTTTGCTTTTTCGTTTACCACCGACCGCTGAAGATGGAAAAGATGAAGCCGTTCTGCGTAAGTCCCGCCCTCTTCTAAAACCTTTTTCTCATACTCCCATTTCGCTAGATCTGCCTGTACTCTTTTTTTCTCCTGTCCTAGTTCTTTCAACTTTTCTTCGACCTCTAGTTTGGCTTTTTTCCATTTTGCGGGCTGATCGAGCGGAAATAGAAGGTCCGGGCTGTCAGGCACCTGACGATGAATGAGTTCTAAACGTTCTTTCAACTGTTCAAGTTTTTTCCATTGAGTCCCCTTTTTCCGAAAATCTTCTTCTGTTTCCACATTAGCGGCCGCAAACAGTTTCCGAACTTCCTTTTCGAATTCGGCTTTTTCCTTTATCATTGCCTGAAGCTCCTCTTTGTACTGCTCTGTTTGTTTGCTCGCTTCCTTTATTTGCAAGGCTTTTTCTTTATTTTTTTTCAACTGTTCTTTTAATTGAAACAGCGCATATTCTATATCGTGGTCCTGCAAACCAAGAGTCTTTGTCCATCGATGCAATTGATCTTTCCATCTTCGAATGGACTCTTCCATTTCTTTCATTCTTTCTTGGCATATTTTTTTCTGACGAATGATGTCTTTCATGCTTAAAAGCTTTTCAAACGATTCATCCAAAATATTCCATTCCATGTTTTCCGGAAAACAAAGCTTATGCTGAATTCTTTGAACTCTCAACAGGTTTTCGGAAAACTCCCGCTCCCATTCCTTTTTGTCCGAAATCAGCTTACTCTTTTGCTGCTCCAATTGTTCCAGTCTCATAATCGATTGCTTCCAGCGGTCCCGCAGCTCAGTTTGTTTTCGATATATGGCAGCTTCTTCTTTTGTCAGAAGATACCCCATTTCCTGAACTTCTTTCTTACGCTGATTGATTTCCTTTTTTAGCTCTTTTTCTTGTTCTTCCAAAAGATGATCCGGAGTTTTTTTCGTCCATAATAAAAAGGCAGCAACAAATCCAAAAAAAGGTGCTGAAAGCAGGAGCCACTCGTGTTGAATGACAAGCCACAGAGTTAAAACGATTGAAAAAACCAAAACGAAACCGGCGGCAAGAGGCTGTTTATTCCTCTTTTTTGCCTGTTTTTCTGTCTCGATTTTTTGTAATTGGTGTTCCAACCAACGAATTTCCTTTGCCAAAGATTCTTTTTCAGTGTTGTTTTCCGCTTTTTTTTGCAGCGTTCGAAATTCTTGCTCCGGCAATAACAGCTCCTCAATCTTCTCACATTCCTTTTCCGCCGTTTGAAGCTCGCTGCGGTTTGTTTGCAAAGCTTTTTCGATGTGCTCTTTTTGCGAAATGAGACGAATAAGCTTTTGAATTTCCTCCTTGATTCGTCGCTTCACATCCATACTCGTATCAATCTGATAGATTTCTTCGTCCGTCAAATGTTCAAAATGAAGATACGTCTTAAGCTCTTCCAATCGACTATTTAATTCTGAGATCTTTATTTGATCATTTTGCCAATCTTCCTGCCACTTTTTATACTCGGCACTTTGATTCACACTTGCCTCAATGGCCGCCTCTTCCTCCAACGATAAAAGGCCGTTTTGCCATTGCCGGATTTGCTTTTCTTTCCAATCGATCTTTTCTTGTAAAGCAGAAATCATCCCTTCTAAATGACGTAGCCGATCCAAATGCTTTTCAATCCGGGAAATGCCATCCACCGGAAATGCCACTTCTCCGATGGCTTTCATTTCTTCTTCCAACCGCTGTTTTTCCAAAAACAGCGGTCTAATGGTTTCTTCTCTTGCCAGTCTTTCCAAATATGCTTGACATTTCCCTTCTTCGACGGACAGCTTTGATAAACGCTGTTTTTGATTCTCGATTTCTGCTAAAACATGAAGATATTGGTCATTTTTCTTTTTCCCTTTTTTAACATCTGCCTCCAGTTCCTTCAAGGTCTGTAATTCTTTATTAATGACAGGATTTCGTCCGTTGGGCTTATAAAGCTTTTCCATTTCTTTCTGCAGTTTTTTCTCCAGCCGGTATAAGGAATCTGTCCCGACGGTTCCGGCGGAAAATAAAAAGCGGCCGATATCTTCCTCTTTTAATTGGTGAAGTTTTTGCAGACCATGGACGTCAAATGAAAAAATAGAACGGTAAAAGTTCTCATCCATTCCATTTAACAGTCGACGTAGAAGGTCTTCACCGCCTATCGTTCCATCGTCGAGCCTTACTGTCACCGAACTGGAGGACGTTCCTTTCACTCTTTCGATGACCGCTTTGCCCATATTCACGGTTTCAAGCGTCAATTTCCCACCATATTTGGAATGGGTTTTCGGTTCATAATTCTTTGCTTGTCTGGTAGGAAATCCGAATAAAACGGCATGGATAAACGCCATAATGGTCGATTTTCCCGCTTCATTTTCCCCGTAAATGAGCTGCAACGATTGCAAATCTTTTAAATGAAAATTTTCTAATTTTCCAAAGCCGTATATATGAAGATCAGAAATTCTCACCGCTTATTGCTCCTTCCTCTGCCAATCCTTCTTGAATCAAGCGTTTCGCTTCTTCTAACATTTCTTCTTTTTCATCCTCCGTCAGATCAGTTAAGAAGCGGGTCGTTTTATAATGAAAATAAAGAGAGGAAAGCGCCTCTTCCCAATCTTCTTTTGTTAAAGACGCCGTCTGCTTTTCAAATTCCCGATAAAAAGGATGATTTTCTTTGAATTTCAGAGGATGCTGCGGTTTGATAATAAACCGGTGTACCCAAACAAACGATTCATTCATACCTTCGCCGTCTTGCAGAGCTTCCAATAATTCTCCGCTCGTGATTTTATCTCTTATTTCTCGATTGGGCTCATTTTCCAACTGAATTTCCAACATGACACCTTGATTCGTTTGACGGTTATCCTCCATCATCTGCTTCAAACGCATGAAAAATGAATGAAAACTTTCCTCTTCCGAAAGCTTCATGACTTCTTTTTTCCATTGAATATCAGCCGTTTCAATAAATTCAAGGCGCGTTCCGGTTTGATCCAATTCAACGAGATAGCAGCCTTTCGCTCCAATTTCTTTTCGATGACGTCCTTGAATGTTCCCGGGATAGAGAATATAAGGATCTTTATGTAAAATCTTTGTTTGATGAATATGTCCAAGCGCCCAATAATCAAATTGTTTTTCCAGCAGATCATTGACTGAAAATGGGGCGTAAGGTTGATGGCCTGATTTTCCGCTTTCCTCATAACCGTGAAGCAAACCGATATGAAAATCCGCTCCGTCTTGCTTTTGGTACTCGTTTATTTTCCGCTCCCATACATGGCGTTTATCATAACTGAATCCATACAAGTGAACAATCGCTCCCGCTTTTGTCTGATGGCGAATGGCTTCCACTTGAGAAGAAAAAACATGAACATTGGATGGCAATTCCAGCGACACCCATTGGCCGTTTAAATGATCATGATTTCCGTGAAGAATATAGGCGGAAATGCCATGCTGTTTTAATCTATTCATTTCTGTTTGCAGCCGAGCCTGTGCTTTAATGCTTCTGTCTTCACCGTCGAATAGATCACCCGATATAAGAACAAAATCCACTTCTCTCTTGATGGCTTCATCTATGATTCTATGAAAAGAACGAAAAGTACTTTCTCGTATTCTCGCAAACAGCTCCGGAGGCAGGCGCTGTTCCAAACCGATAAACGGACTATCCAAATGCAGATCCGCCGTGTGAATAAATCGAATTTGTTTCACGATGGCATTCCCTCCAAGCCAAAAATCGAATGTATGTTCTTTCATTATACTTTTATTATGAAAGATTTTCTATTTAAATCTAGCCTCATCACAGTGAAAACTGAAAGATATTGATGGTTTTGGCCAATTTGCAAAGGAGACAGATTCTCCGTCAATCTATTCAAAAACTTATCCATTGAAAAAAAAGCGAGAATCGTTTACAATGTTTAAACAAAATATTTTAAATATTATTTATTTTTAACCAGATGTATATTGGGAGGTTTCTGCATTGAAAGAATATACGCTGACTGTCTTCCAAAAAAATGGTGAAAAGTTGTTTGATGATACGTTCGAAGCTGCCAACGATAACGAGGCTAAAGAAAAAGGCAGTCGAATTCTAAAGGAAAAAGGCTTTTCCGATTACACGCACCGATGCACATCGTCAGCAGGAAAACTTTTGTTGTTTCATTCATAAAAACGAGTCTCATGAAAAGGCTCAACTTTGAATTTCAACCATGACTTTCAATCGATTCTTTCATCAATTCCCATGAGTTAAATAGTCATTCCTGAATTCAAATACGTTCTCTCCCGCAAATCTCCATCATGTTTTTCCATGCAAATCAAAAACAGCCTTATCAAGAAGGCTGTTTTTTGCAGAAAAGCTGCTGTAAAATCTGAAGCTTTTTTTCTGTATATTCTTCGTAACGTTCATTATACGATTTCGGGTCTTTCGGATTAGCAAAACGTTCAATCTTTCCAGTATCCGGATCGATAAATTTGCTTGCTGCCCCGCATCCTAATCCAATAATAGTCTGCACTTCTTCCATGATCAAAATGTTATAGATGCTTTCTCGCCCCGGTAAGGCATATCCGACATTTTCAAGGTTCCCTAAAATGTTTTTTTGCCGGTACAAATAATAAGGAACATAGTTGTGCACTGTGGTCCAGTCTTGGGCCAACTTCATCATTTCTTCTGCTTCTTCCCGGCTTGCCACCGGATATTTTTCTTTATTTTGGGTCATAACCGATGCACGTTTAAACGATAGGGTATGAATCGTCAGAGATTCCGGCATCAGTTTTTCTGTTTCATCTAATGAATGTTGAAATTCCCGCACTCCTTCACCAGGAAGGCCGATAATCAAATCCATGTTGATATTATTCATTCCCATGCTTCGAGCCAAGTGAAATTTTTCAATCGTTTCCCCCACTGTATGGTGGCGGCCAATGGCTTTCAACGTTTCTTGAATGTAAGATTGCGGATTGATGCTGATCCGGTCAATATTCCATTTTTTTAGCACTTCCAGTTTTTCAGGCGTAATCGTATCGGGTCGGCCCGCTTCAACGGTAATTTCTCTTACGTTCTCAACACTCGGAAATGATCGATACATTTGTTCATATAAAAGATCCATTTCTTCTGCGGTGATCGAGGTCGGCGTACCTCCTCCATAATAAATCGTTGTGATTTTTATACCGTTTTCTTTTAAAAATTGGCCGATTTTCTCCATTTCATAATGAAGACCGCCTAAGAACGAAGCCACTCTCCCTTGTTTTCCCTGGATTGCAAAAGCAGGAAAAGTACAGTAAGCGCACTTCGTTGGGCAAAACGGTATGCCAATATAAATGCTCACTTCATTTTGCAAGTGATAAAGATCAGGGACAATCGTGAGTTGTCGATCCACAATTTTCTCCATTAATTGAATCTTTTCATCCGTAATTAAATATTCTTTTTTTAATTGTTCATGGGCCTCTTCTTTAGAAATCCCGCTCCGCAATTTTTTATGGAGCAGTTTTGTTGGACGAATGCCGGTTAAAAATCCCCACTGCTGCCGGATTCCGGTATATTGTTGCAGCACTTCAAGAAATGCGCGCGATACAGCCTTTTTAACTTGCTTAAAATATTCTTTTTCCGTTTGGGTTGGATCCGCCGCTTTTTCTATTGAAGATTGATAGATCTTCGCGGAGTCTGGCGCCGATAAAGCCATTTTTACTTTTATGACTGAATTGGCTTGGATATCCAATTTCACTCTGAGGATCTCGTCGGTAAGATTCTCCTCTTCCAAAAGAATATCGGTCTCTTCAAAAAATAAATTGGCAATTAATTGAAGAGGTCTATGCAAACGTTCATCAACTGTGCCTGTCACAAGAATGTTCAATCGAATCACCTTTCAATATGTAAACTATTCTTTAGTTTACTGAATGAATCGTCCATCGGTCAAGGATCCATCCATCTGTTCACTTAAAAGCCTACAGATAAAACAGAACAAATCCATATTTCCCTATTTGAAAAATCTCGAATAATTCCCATATACTATTAACCATAAAAAAGAACGCCCTTTGTCGAAACAAGGGCGATGAAAGATGCGACTTATTTTAAGTGATCCATTTTTTCTAAAAATCGGATCGGCCGCTGTCTCCTAAATAACTCTTTCACGACATAAGATACCCCATTTTCCTGATTGGATCTTGTCACCCAATCAGCAGCTTCTTTTACATGATCAGGAGCATTGCCCATGGCAACCCCAAGACCTGCATTGTGCAAGAGAGGCAAATCGTCGATGCCAGACCCAATCATGACCACTTCTTTTAGCGAAACATTTATTCTTTCGCATAAGTACACCAGTCCTTGAAACTTCGACACCCCGCTTGGGACAATATCGAAACGGTTTTGATCCGTGCGGATGACAGCCACTTCATCATACATGCCTTCTATCGCTTTTTTTGCATCTTCCAAATCTCTAGGATTCTGAAAAATGATTTCCATTTTAGGAGGAGAGACCGGCTCTTTTTCCAAATAGTTGCTTACAGACTCCACAAAGTATTGAGGGTATAGCATACGATTATTCGTGCGCTGCCAAACCGTTCTTCCAACTAGAGAATCGGGCAAATCCATTTTATTGCTGACAGAAAATTTTTCATGTGATAAGCAAATACGACAATGAAAGGATTCCAAAAAACGGGTGAGTTCATACGTAATATCTTCTTGAATTCGTTTCAATAAGATTGGTTTATCGAGTTGCTTTGCTACAAAAGCTCCTTGATGAGCAATTAAACAGCTGTCTACTTTCAGCGATTTAGCGACTTTTTTTACGGAAGGATAATGTCTTCCCGATACTAAACAAATATAAATTCCTTTTTCTTGCGCATATTCAATTGCCTCTTTCGTCATCTTATTTAAACGGCCATTGTCCTGAAGTATTGTTCCATCTATGTTTACCGCCAGTAAACGATAGACCATCGATGTTCCCCCTTATTATCGAACCGTCTCTTTATACTTTTATGAAGGAACAAGCAGAATTAGAACTT
>Ga0207866_1002563_pt1 | contig 13027 bp, 11 predicted proteins | sample HigsolmetaAR203D_FD_184835 | JGI IMG/M metagenome (GOLD analysis project Ga0207866, IMG submission 184835) | Ionic liquid and high solid enriched microbial communities from the Joint BioEnergy Institute, USA - AR20-3-D (SPAdes) (version 2) ...
AGCAGCTTGCGGCGCAGACGCGGCGGATCGTCGAGATGGTCGGCAAGGCGCGGCGCGGGATGCGCACGATGGACCTGATTGTTTTCCCGGAATATTCGCTGCACGGCCTGTCGATGAACACCGATCCGGCGATCATGTGCCGGGTCGACGGCCCGGAGGTCGACGCGTTCCGGGAGGCGTGCAGGAAGCACAAGATCTGGGGCTGCTTCTCGATCATGGAGCTGAACCCGGACGGCAATCCGTACAACACCGGGCTCATCATCGACGACGAGGGCGAGATCCGGCTCCACTACCGGAAGCTGCACCCGTGGGTGCCGGTGGAGCCGTGGGAGCCGGGCAATCTCGGCATTCCGGTGTGCGACGGGCCGAACGGCAGCAAGCTGGCGCTCATCATTTGCCACGACGGGATGTTCCCGGAGATGGCACGGGAATGCGCGTACCGCGGCGCGGACATCATGATCCGCACCGCCGGGTACACGGCGCCGATCCGCCACGCATGGCGCGTGACGAACCAGGCGAACGCGTTCTGCAACCTGATGTACACCGTCTCGGTGTGCATGTGCGGGTCGGACGGCACGTTCGATTCGATGGGCGAGGCGATGATCGTGAATTTCGACGGCGTTCCGCTCGTCATGGGCGGCGGCCGCGCCGACGAGATCGTGACCGGCGAGGTGCGGCCGTCGCTGGCGCGGGAGGCGCGCCGGCTGTGGGGCGTCGAGAACAACATTTACCAGCTCGGGCACCGCGGCTACGTGGCGGTCGCGGGCGGCGCGACGGATTGCCCGTACACGTACATGCACGATCTGGTGGCCGGGCGGTACCGGCTGCCGTGGGAGGACGAGGTCGTCGTCACGGACGGCACAAGCGAAGGCTTTCCGAAGCCGACGCGGGTCTGGCAAGGATAAAACGTTCGGAGGGAGCGCATGCGCATGAAACCGGAGACGCGCGGGCGGACGTTCGTCAAGCAGACGCGCTTTGACGAATGGGAGCCGATCGGCGAGCACCCGGGCCTGTATCACCGGGAGATCCTGAGCGCGAAGGAGGCCGACGGGCTCGGCGTCCGGGTCAGCTCGGTGCTGTGGGAGCGGATCGCTCCCGGCGGCGGCGTGCTGCCGCACTACCACAACGTGGCCGAGCTGATTCACATCACGGCCGGCCGGGTGCTGCTCTACATCGACGGCAAATGGCATCCGTACGAGGCGGGCGACACGTTCCACGTGCCGGCGGGCGTCGTCCACTCGGTGCTGAACGACGGGGATGAGCCGAGCGAGCAGATCAGCGTGTTCCTGCCGGTCGAGGACGCGCCGCCGCCGAACGCCTGGTTCGAGACGACGAAGGTCGACGCGGCGCTCCCGCCGGGTCGGGGCGCGGTCCGGCCGGCCGGCGGTGAGGCGCCGTGAGCGGCCGGCTCGCCGTCGCCGGCGCGCTCCCGTATGCGTTCGAGTTCGACCCGGCGAAGACGGCGCTCGTCGTGATCGACATGCAGAACGACTTCTGCGCGCCCGGCGGCTTCGGCGAGAAGCTCGGCAACGACATCGCGCCGACGCGGCGCATCATCCCGACGGTGGCCGCCGCGCTCGGCGCGGCGCGCGCGGCCGGCCTCGCCGTCGTGCATACGCGCGAGGGCCATCTGCCGGACCTGTCCGACTGTCCGCCGTCGAAGCTGCGCCGCAGCCGCCGGCAGGGCGCGGGCATCGGCGACGTCGGCCCGATGGGGCGCATCCTCGTGCGCGGGGAGCCCGGCCACGCGATCGTGCCGGAGCTCGCCCCGGCGCCGGGGGAGCTCGTGATCGACAAGCCCGGCAAGGGGGCGTTCTGCCGGACGGACCTCGAGGAGCGGCTGCTCGATCTCGGCGTCGAGTCGCTCGTGCTGGCCGGCGTCACGACGCACGTCTGCGTCCATACGACGCTGCGCGAGGCGAACGACCGCGGTTTCGAATGCCTCGTGCTGGAGGACGCGACGGCGGCGTTCGATCCGGCGGACCACGAGGCGGCGCTGCGGATGGTGTGGCAGCAGGGCGGCATTTTCGGCTGGACGGCGAAGACGGAGGCCTTCATCGCGGCTTTGGCCGGCAAGGGGTGAGACGATGCCGGAATCCATGGACAGAGAATCGCATGATCGTCCGGGCGGCCTGATCGTCCGGGACCTCCTGCGCATCCCGCATTTCCGGGATGCCGTTCTGCTTGGCGGGGAGGCCGGTCTCGGCGCCGCCGTCACGCGCGTGAACGTCATGGAGGTGCCGGACGTCGTCGACTGGGTGCGGCCGGGCGAATTCCTGATGACGACCGGCTATCCGTTCCGGCAGCAGCCGGAGGCGTTCGAGACGCTCGTCGCGCAGCTTGCGGCGAAGGGCGTCTCCGCGCTCGGCATCAAGACGAAGCGGTTCATCGACAGGGTGCCGGAGGGCGCGATCCGCGCCGCGAACGCGCACGGCCTGCCGCTGATCGAGCTGCCGCCCGGCACGACGTTCTCGGACGTCGTCCGCGAAGTGATGGAGCGGGTGCTCGTCCAGGAGTCGCGGCAGCTTTCGACGCTGCAGAGCCGCGTCCAGCGCCTGTCCCGCACGCTGCTGCAGGGGGACGGGCTTGCGGCTTTTCTGGAGCTGGTGGAGGCGATGCTCGGCAATCCGGCCGTCCTGCTCGACGCGGACGACCGGTGCCTGGCGTCGCCCGGCGCGGCGGAGACCGTCGCCGGGATCGACGCGACGGGCTGGGCGAAGCTGCGCGAGGACAGCGCGATGGAGACGTGCTTCCTGCAGGTCGGCGGGCGCAGCGTGCGGGTGTACTGCGCCGCGGCGCCGGACGGGCCGCGGCAGCCGGCGCTGCTGCTTCTGCTCGAGCTGCGGCGCGAGTACGACATCGTCGACATGCTGACGATGAACTGGGCGGCCGAGCTCGTCGGCTTCGAGATCAGCAACAGGGCGGCGCGGCAGCGGATCGAGGCGAAGTATATCGGCCAGTTCCTGCAGGACTGGATCGCCGGGCGGATCGTATCGCCGTCGGACCTCAGACTGCGCGCCGAGGCGTGCGGCTGCCCGATCCGCGACGGCGACGAGTACCGCGTCGGCCTCGTCCGCTTCGCGGGCGAGCGCCCGCCCGCGCACGCGCTGCAGGAGGCGGCGCGCCAGCTCGGGCTCGCGCCGGGCGCGACCGGCCGGGGACCGGGCCTGGCGGTGCGCTGGACGGTGCTCGACGGCGAGCTCGTCGCGCTGTTTTCCCGGCCCCGGGCCGCTTCGCCCGGCGGACGCGCGGCGGAGGCGGCCGGGAGGCGGGCCGGAGTGTCCGCGGGAGCGGGCGCGGCCGCGAAGGCTGCGGCGGCCGGCGCAGCCGCCGGCAGCGACGCGGCGGACGGGGAGCCGGTGAAGGCCGAGACCGCCGGGCCCGCCGAAGATGACGCCGGGGTGCGGGAGATCGTGTCGTCGCTGCGGCAGATGGGGAAGTTCGGGCGGTTCCGTTTTTGCCTCGGCAGATGGGTCGGCTCGCAGGGCGACGTGCCGGAGAGCTACAGGGAAGCCCGCCGCGCCGCCGAAGTGGCGGAGCAGTGCCGGATGCGGGACGAGGTCGTGTCGTACGGCAGGCTCGGCACCTGGCTGCTGCTGTACCGGCTCGCGGGCACTCCGGAGGCGAACGAGTTCACCGAGGAGACGCTGAGGCCGCTGCTGGCCCACGACAGCCGGCATTACAGCCCCGGCGCGCTGATCGAGACGCTGAAGGCCTATTTCGAGTGCAACGGCAATGTGAAGGAGACGGCGGAGCGGCTGTTTGTCCACTACAACACGATCGCCTACAGGCTGGAGCGGATCCGCGGGGAGTTCGGCATTCCGCTGGACGACGCGGAGACGCGGCTCCGGCTGCAGCTCGCGATCAGGCTGCACGAGATTCGCGAGAAGTAGCGGGCATGCCCGCGCAATCGCCTTCCCCGCCGGGAGCGGAATGTCCGGCGGCGGAGGCGGTTTTCTTTTTCCGATGCGGGAACCGCCTCTGGTATAATGTTGTCAAAAAGCGACAGCGGTATGAAGGGGGGCTGGTGAGCGTGGCGGGCATTCTGGTGGTGGACGACGATCCGCATATTCGCGAGCTTGTCCGGCATTTTCTGCGGAACGAAGGGTTCGACGTCCATGAGGCGGCCGACGGAGAGGAAGCGCTGGCGAAGCTCGAATCGGTGAAGGCGGATCTGGTCATTCTCGATATCATGATGCCGAACATGGACGGGTGGCAGCTCTGCCGCGAACTGCGGGAACACTTCGACATGCCGCTGCTCATGCTGACGGCCCTGGGCGAGACGCCGCAGAAGATCAAGGGCTTCCGGCTCGGCACGGACGATTACCTCGTGAAGCCGTTCGAGCCGCTCGAACTGGTCGCCCGGGTGAAGGCGCTGCTCCGGCGGTACCGGATCGCCGCGTCGCGCACGGTGCAGGTCGGGGAAGCGACGCTCGACCGCTCGACGTACGAAGTGCTCGTCGACGGCCGGAGCATAAGCCTGCCGCCGAAGGAATTCGAGCTGCTGTTCAGGCTGGCGAGCTCTCAGGGCCGGACGGTCACGCGCGAGCAACTGATCGAGGACGTCTGGGGATACGACTTCGAGGGGAACGAACGGACGGTCGACGTGCACATCAACCGGCTGCGCGAGCGGTTCCCGGAAGCGCGGTACGGCTTCCGCATCGCGACGGTTCGCGGGCTCGGCTACCGATTGGAGGTGCGGAAATGAAGACCGTCTGGCGGATCCTGGTCCGGGCCGCGGGGGCGCTCGCCGTGTTCGCCGGGCTCGGCGCCTGCTGGCTGGCGGCCTATTCCATCACCGGCTTCCTCTATCCCCGGATCGGAATGGAGCCGGGCGATCTCGCGCGGCAGCTTGTCAATTCCGCGCTCGGGTTCCTCCTCTTCGGCGTCATCATGCTGTTCGTCTCCTGGCTGATGCTTCCCCGGCGCATGGCCATGTTCAACTTGATCATCGACGCGATGCGGAGGCTGGCCCGGGGCGATTTCAGCGTCAGTCTGGACGTGAAGATCCCGCCCGAGAATCAGTTCAGCCAGATCGTCGCCACGTTCAACGACATGGCCGTGCAGCTCGGCGAGATGGAGAAGATGCGGCAGGCGTTCATCGCGAACGTGTCGCACGAGATCCAGTCCCCGCTCACGTCGATCAGCGGGTTCGCCCGCGCCCTGCGGGACGAGCGGCTGAGCGGCGAGGAACGGAAGCATTATCTCGACATCATCGAGACGGAATGCATGCGGTTGTCCAGGCTGAGCGACAATCTGCTCAAGCTGACGTCGCTCGAGTCCGAGCATCATCCGTTCGACCGGCGGCGGTACCGGCTGGACCGGCAACTGCGCTCGGCCGTGCTCGCATGCGAGCCGCAATGGCTGGAGAAGTCGATCGAGGTGGAGGCGGAGCTCGAGGAGGTCGAGATCGAGGCCGATCATGAGCTTCTGAGCCAGGTGTGGGGCAATCTGCTGCACAACAGCATCAAGTTCACGCCGCCCGGCGGATCGATCCGCGTGCGGCTCACGCTCGAAGACGGGAAAGCGGCAGTCCGCATCGCCGATACCGGCATCGGCATCGGGGAGGAGGATCTGCCGCGCATCTTCGAGCGGTTCTACAAGGCGGACAAGTCGCGGAACCGCGCCGGCGGCGGCAGCGGCCTCGGGCTGTCCATCGTGAAGAAGATCGTCGACCTGCACGGGGGCGCGATCGACGTGCGAAGCCGGCCCGGCGAGGGGACCGAATTCACGGTCCGGCTGCCCGTCGGGCCGCGGGAAGACGGCGATGCCGTCGGCCGTTCCCGCCTGACCGCGGACAGCCGGGAGGATGCCGGCGACGGCCGCCGCGGAGCGTCCCGCTGATCGGCGGGCGGCGCCGTCCACGTCGTCCACGACGCCGTCCACGGCATCGTCTACGGCATCGTCCAGGGCGCCGTCCTCCGGGGTCGTTCCCGGCCTCGTCTTCGGCTGCTTCCCTGTCGTCGGCCGGTGCGGCGTCAGGCGCGGCGCATGTAGGCGCGGACCGCGAGCGGCGCGAAGACCGCGACGATGGCGGCGGCGCCGGCGAGGGACCAGGCGAGGTGCGGGCCGAACGTTCCCTGGTTGGCCAGCTCGCGGACGGCCGCCACCAGATGCGAGATCGGATTGATGTTCACGAACCACCGGAGCCATCCCGGCAAGGTCTCCACCGGCACGAACGCGTTGGAGACGAAGGTGAGCGGGAACAGCACGAGCATGGAAATGCCCTGCACGGCGACGGCCGATCGCGCGATAACGCCGAAGAAGGCGAAGATCCAGCTCACGGCCCAGGAGCACACGATGACCAGCGCGCCGGCGAGGACGACGAACAGGATGCCGCCCTCCGGACGGTAGCCCATCAGGAATCCGACGGCGAAGGTGACCACTGTCGCGATGACGTAGCGGACCATGTCCGCCAGCAGCGCTCCGGCCAGCGGCGCGACGCGCGCGATCGGCAGCGAGCGGAACCGGTCGAACACGCCTTTGTCCATGTCCTCGCGAAGCTGGACGCCGGTGACGATGGACGTGGTGATGACCGATTGCACGAGGATGCCCGGCACCACGATCGGCAGGTAGCTCGGGACGTCGCCCGCGATCGCGCCGCCCAATATATAAGTGAACATCACGGCAAAAAAGATCGGCTGAAACGTCACGTCGAACAATTGCTCGGGCGTGCGCCGGATCTTCAGGAGCCCGCGCCAGGCCATCGTGAGCGAGTTGCGGACGGCGCGGGCGAAGCCGGCGCGGTTCCGGAGCCGGACGGCGGCCCGGGGCTGCGCGGTTGCGTTCATTGGACATGCGCCTCCTCTTGCGCGTGCATGGATTCAGGTTCCGGCGATGCGCCCGAAGTGGCGGCATGGCCGGTGATGGTCAGGAACACTTCGTCGAGGGTCGGCTTCTGCACGCTGATCCCGGCGAGCGCGATCCCGCGGGCCCTGAGGGCGATCAGGAGATCGGCCACCTGGTCGGCGTCGGCCACCGGCGCGGTGATGACGCCGGCTTCCGGCGTCACGCCCGACCGGACCCGGAGCGCCTCCTCCACGATGCGGCGCGCTTCCGCGATGTTCCGCTCGTCCATGACCTTGAGGCGCAGCGACGAACGGCCGACCGATGCCTTCAGCTCATCCGGCGTCCCCTCCGCCACGACCCTGCCGCGGTCGATGACCGCGATCCGGTCGGCGAGCTGGTCCGCCTCGTCGAGATATTGCGTCGTCAGCAGCACGGTCGATCCCGTCTCCACGAGCCGGCGGATCGTCTCCCACATCCGCGCGCGCGTGCGCGGATCGAGCCCGGTCGTCGGTTCGTCGAGGAAGATGAGCGGCGGCTGCGCGATCAGGCTCGCCGCGAGATCCAGCCGGCGCCGCATGCCTCCGGAGAACTGCTTGAGCGGCCGTTTCGCGGCCTCGGTCAAGCCGAATTCTTCGAGCAGCTCCTCCGTCCTGCGCCGTGCCTCCGCGCGCGGGAGACCGAGCAGCCGGGAGAACAGCATCAGGTTCTCGGCGGCGCTCAGCGTTTCGTCGACCGACGCGTACTGCCCCGTCACGCCGATCAGTTGGCGGACGATATGCGGTTCCTTCACCGTGTCATACCCGAAGATCCGCGCCGTGCCCGCGTCCGGCCGGAGCAGCGTCGCCAGCATCCGGATCGTCGTCGTTTTGCCCGCGCCGTTCGGCCCGAGCACGCCGTAGATCGTGCCGGCGCGGACGTTCAGATCTATGCCGTCCACCGCGCGGGTTCGGCCGAACACCTTCACGAGACCGCGGGTTTCGACCGCCCATCCGGCGCCCGCGGCCGGCATCCGGTTCATGCGTTCCATCGCGATTCCTCCTTGCGAATCGTATCGTCAAGGGCATGATAACGCGGCTTTGTAAACAGAATGTAAACGGAGGCTTGCTCAGGGCTTGGTCGTCCGCCGGAGCATTGTGGCCATTGTGCGACACCGGGACGACCTTTATTGACACGCGGGCGGCGCGATGATAAGATTTGATGCGACACCAGATTGTGATAATGATTCTCAATATCGCATCCGGCTGGACAGCGCGAAGGCATGATACGGCTGGACGGCGTGAAGACATGCCACGGCTGTGCGGCGCGAAAGCATGACTAAGCTGTGCGGCGCCAAAAAAGCATGCCATGACTGGATGATGCAACATCGCGACACAAGGGACGGCGTGCCATGGAACAGCCGCAGGGACGGCGCATGGCATGTTCCGCAAGGAGAGGAACCGGAAATGGCGGCTGAACGCGAACTGTTCGACATCACGATCATCGGCGGCGGCCCGGCCGGCCTGTACGCCGCCTTCTACAGCGGGCTGCGCGAGATGAAGACGAAGATCATCGAGTTCCAGCCTTTTCTCGGCGGGAAGGTCCATGTCTACCCCGAGAAGGTGATCTGGGATGTCGGCGGCCTGCCGCCGACGACGGGCGAGAAGCTGATCGAATCTCTCGTGCGGCAGGGGACCCTGTTCGATCCGGAGGTCGTGCTGAACGAGAAGGTCACCGCGATCGACAAAGACGAGGACGGCATTTTCGTGCTGCGGACGGCGTCGGGCAATCGGCATTATTCCCGGACCGTCATCCTCGCGATCGGCGGCGGCATCCTGAAGCCGATGAAGCTGAATCTGGAGGGCGCGGACCGGTACGAGGCGTCGAACCTGCACTACACCGTGAAGTCGATCGGCCGGTTCCGGGACAAGACGGTGCTGATCGCCGGCGGCGGCAACTCCGCGATCGACTGGGCGAACGAGCTGAGCGAGCTTGCGCGGAAGGTGTATCTGACCTACCGCAGGGACACGCTGAAGGGCCACGAGGCGTCGGTGACGATGCTGGAGAAGAACGGCGTCGTCTGCCTGCCGAACACCGAGATCGTCCGCCTCATGCCGTCGGCGTCGGACGAGGACCGCATCGGCGGGGTTCTGCTCCGGGATCTCGAGGACGGCTCGACCGCGGAGCTGCCGATCGACGATCTCGTCGTCTGCCACGGCTACGATCGGGAGGCGGACATCATCGCGAACAGCAGCGTCCGCATCGAGATGAAGGACGAATACTGCGTGAAGGGGACGCCGTCGGGCGAGACGAGCGTGCCGGGGCTGTTCGCGGCGGGCGACATCCTGTGGCACGAGGGCAAGCTGCACCTGCTCGCCGGCTGCTTCCAGGACGCCGCGAACGCGGTCAACCGCGCGAAGCGTTACATCACGCCCGACGCGCCGGGATGGGGCATGGTGTCCTCGCACAACGAGCTGTTCAAGGAACGCAACCGCGAGCTCAAGAAACAATTGTTCGCGGAACTCGCCGCAAAGCCTTGAATCGCCGCCTGCCGGCACGAACGGGAGGGATGATCCATGCAAACCGGCCATCCGTTCGGCGGTCAGCGGCTGCTGCCCGCGGTCAGGCATCCGAAGGAACTGGAGCGGCTGCTGAAGACGGACGCCGCCTGGATCGTGCTGCTGGGCGGGCGGCTCGGCCAGCTTCAGCCGCTGGTGAAGCTGGCGGCGGATCACGGCAAGCGCGTGCTGCTGCACGCGGATCTGATCGACGGACTGAAGAACGACGAGCACGCGGCCGAATTTCTGTGCCGGCAGATCCGGCCGGCCGGGTTGATCTCGACCCGGGCCGCGGTGATCCGCAAGGCGAAGCAGAACGGGGTGCTCGCGATCCAGCGGCTGTTCCTGATCGACTCGGGGGCGATCGACACGAGCGTCGAGGTGGCGAAGCAGGCGCAACCCGACCTGATCGAGGTGCTGCCGGGCCTCCTGCCGCATTGGATCCGCGAGGTGCGCGAGCGCACCGGCGTCCCCGTGATCGCCGGCGGCCTCATCCGCACGCGCGGGGAAGTGGCGGCGGCGCTCGAAGCGGGAGCGGCGGCGGTGACGTCGTCGCGGCCGGAGCTGTGGCAGGATATCGGGGTGGAAAAGACATGACGCGGCTGGCCCGACTGGTGTGCGCCGTTGCGCTTGCCTGCCTGGCCTCCAGCAACGGGCCGTTCGGGTTGATTGCCGAGCTCGAATATTGATCGCGGGCGGTTCCCGCGGGCTGTCATTTTTTCGACGATTGGCGTATAATAAGGGCATACAAGTTGATACCGGTTGGAGAGTCTGAGAAACCGCGTTTTGGACCTTCGGCGTTTCGCTCGCGCGAGCGCGGGGGTCTGGCGTGGTTTTCTTTTTTTCCGGCCGGGCGAGGGAGGGTGCGACTACATGGGCAAAACGGAACGGGATTGGTCGGCGCTTGAGCGGGAGCGCATGCTGCGATCGCTCGCCGGGGAGACGGTGGATCTGCTCGTCATCGGCGGCGGCATCACGGGCGCTGGCATCGCCCTCGACGCGGCGAGCCGCGGCCTGCGGACGGCGCTCGTGGAGATGCAGGATTTCGCGGCCGGCACGTCCAGCCGCTCGACGAAGCTGATCCACGGCGGGCTGCGGTACCTGAAGCAGCTCGAGTTCAAGGTGGTGGCCGAGACCGGGCGGGAGCGGGCGGTCGTGTACGAGAACGGTCCGCACGTGACGACGCCGGAATGGATGCTGCTGCCGTTCTACGCGGGCGGGCAGCTCGGGCCGGTCACGAGCCGGCTGGGATTGACGATGTACGATGCGCTGGCGCGGGTGAAGAAGAGCGAATGGCACAAAATGCTCGATCCGGACGAGACGCTTGCGCGCGAACCGCTCCTGCGGCGGGACGGGCTGAAGGGCGGCGGCTATTATGTCGAGTACCGGACGGACGACGCGCGGCTCACGCTGGAGGTGCTGAAGCGGGCGGTCTCGATTGGCGCGACGGCCGTCAACTATTCCGCCGTCATGGAGCTGCGGTATGAAGGAGCGCGGATCTGCGGGGCGCTCGTGCGCGACCGGATCGGCGGCGGAGAGTACGAGCTGCGCGCGCGGCACATCGTCAACGCGACCGGGCCGTGGGTGGACGGCATCCGCGAGCTGGACCGCTCGAAGCAGGGCAAAACGCTCCGGCTGACGAAGGGCGTGCACCTCGTGTTCGACGGGGCGCGGTTCCCGCTGCGGCAGGCCGTCTATTTCGACACGCCGGACGGGCGGATGGCGTTCGCGATCCCGCGCGAAGGCAAGACGTACATCGGGACGACGGACACGGTCTATGCCGGCGATCCGGCGCATCCGCGCATGGAGGCGGACGATCTGCGCTACCTGCTGGACGCGGCGAACCAGATGTTCCCGTCGCTGAATCTCGGGCCCGGGGACGTCGAGTCAAGCTGGGCGGGCCTGCGGCCGCTCATCGGGCAGCCCGGGAAGAATCCGTCGGAGATCTCGCGGAAGGACGAGATTTTCGTGTCGCCGTCCGGGCTCGTCTCCATCGCCGGGGGCAAGCTGACCGGCTACCGGAAGATGGCCGAACGGATCGTGAACCTGGTGTCCCGGCTGCGCGCGGCGGAAGGGCTCGCGGCGCTGCCGGCGAGCCGCACGAAGACGCTGCCGGTCTCGGGCGGCGACGTCGGCGGAAGCGCCGGGTTCGAGGCGTACGTCCGCGGGCAGATCGGAGCCGGCACCCAAGCCGGGCTCGGCGCGGACGAGGCGGAGCGGCTCGCGCGCCGCTACGGCTCCAACGCGCCGCGGGTGTTCGCGCTGGCGGGCGAGTCGGGCGAATTCGCCGCCCGGCACGGGCTGCCGCTCGCCCTCGCGGCCGAACTCCGGTACGCCGTCCTCGCGGAGATGGCCGCGACGCCGGCGGATTTCTGGATCCGCCGGACGGGCCGGCTCTACTTCGACCGGCCGGGCGTGCTGCGGTGGAAGGACGCGGCGAGCGCCGCGATGGCGGAGCTGCTCGGGTGGACCGCCGAGGAGCGCGGCGGGCATGACCGGGAGCTCGAGCGGCTGCTCGCGGAAGCGGTGGCGGCGGCGCAGACATGAACAAGGAAGATATTGGAATCCAGAGGGGTGTTGCGGGCGGGCGCTGTATGATAGGATAGAAGCGGATGGCATTTTCTGTGAGAGAAGGGCGGGCTGCGTCATGGTTCAGACGGTTCACACCGACGGCTGGCGAAGGAGCGACCCGGAGTCGCAGGGGATCCGTTCGGAGGCGATCCTCGGGTTCCTGCGGCGGATCGGGGCGGACGCTCTCGATCTGCACAGCCTGATGATCGTGAAGAACGGGCATCTGGTGGCGGAGGGCGCCTGGGCGCCGTACCGGATGGATGTGCCCCATGTGATGAATTCGCTGAGCAAGAGCTTCACGTCCACGGCGATCGGGCTGGCGGTGGATGAAGGCCGGCTGTCGCTCGACGACCCGGTCATCTCCTTCTTCCCGGAGGAGGTGACGCCGGCGATCGCGGACAACATGAAGGAGCTCCGGATTCGCCACCTGCTCTCGATGACGACGGGGCATACCGTCGACACGATCCCGATCATGCACGCGAGCCCGGACGGCAACTGGGTGAAGGCGTTTCTCGAGACGCCGATCGAGCGGCCGCCGGGGACGCATTTCCTGTACAACACCGGGGCGTCGTACATGCTGTCGGCGATTCTGCACCGGGCGACCGGCGAGCAGCTTCTCGACTGGCTGCGGCCCCGGCTGCTGGAGCCGCTCGGCATCACGGGCGTCACGACGATGGTCTGTCCGCGCGGCATCCACGCGGGCGGCTACGGCATGTTCATGACGGTGAGCGACGTCGCGAAGTTCGGGCAATTGTACCTGCAGGAGGGCGTCTGGGAAGGAAAACGGATTCTCTCCGCGGAGTGGGTGCGAACGGCGACGGCGAAACAGACGGACAACGGGGACAATCCCGAGAGCGACTGGAATCAGGGGTACGGCTTCCAGTTCTGGCGGTGCCGGCACGGGGCGTACCGCGGTGACGGCGCGTTCGGCCAGTTCTGCATCGTCATCCCGCACAAGCAGGCGGTCATCGCGATCACCGCGGGCCTGGGGGACATGCAGGCCGTGATGAACGCGGTGTGGGACGAGCTGCTGCCCGGCATGGAAGACGCGCCGATCGGACAGGCGGACGCCGCGGCGCGGCGGGAGCTGGAGGAGCGTCTGCAATCGCTGGCGTATCCGGCCGCGACGTCCG
>Ga0207866_1002565_pt1 | contig 13022 bp, 11 predicted proteins | sample HigsolmetaAR203D_FD_184835 | JGI IMG/M metagenome (GOLD analysis project Ga0207866, IMG submission 184835) | Ionic liquid and high solid enriched microbial communities from the Joint BioEnergy Institute, USA - AR20-3-D (SPAdes) (version 2) ...
CGGCATGTCCAGCCACATGAACCCGCCGTAGGGCTGGTTCAGCACGTTCACCTTCACCTCGTTGATCACCACATCCTGCTGGTTCTTCAGCATCTCGGGGGTGAGGGCGAGGCTTTTCATCCGGTCCGCCTCGGCCCACAGCACCGTCTCGGTCAGGTGGCTTGGCACCACCTCGTAGTAGTTGGTGTAGTCCCAGCGGGTGGAGCCGTTGAGCACGCCGCCGTTGCCCTCGATCAGCTTCAGGAACTCGCCCTTGCCCAGATTGGCGGAGCCCTGGAACATCAGGTGCTCGAACAGGTGGGCATAGCCGGTGCGGTCCTTCGGCTCCACGCGCCAGCCGACGCCGTAGTAGACGCCGATGGTGGTGGACGGCACGGAAGGATCGGGCGCCAGCACCACCTTCAGCCCGTTCTCCAGCTTGCGGTAGACCACGTCGACCAGCGGCTTGCTGGCCGTCGTCCCGGCTGTGGCGGCCGCGGGCGCTGCCGTGCCCGGGAGGGCCGCCGTGGCTGTGTTCGTGGCGGAGGATGCACAGCCTGCCAGGGCGGCAACGCTGGCAAGAAGGACGGCGCGGCCGCCCAACCGGAAGAGGCTTTTTCTCATGCGGCCAAGCCTAATATCCGAAATTTTCGCCGTCCAGTGGCGAGCAGGCGTAAACGCCCAACCGCGCTGCGGATTCAGACCCGCGCCGATGACACGCGCACAGCCGGACGCGCGCGCGGTTTCGGCCGGCGGAACCAGAAGGTCCAGACCGACAGCGTGCCTAGGAGGCACAGCCCCAGGCCGGAGAAGGTCATGACGACGCGATAGCCGGCGCCGCCCACCTTGGCCGCATGCAGAGGGTAGACCGCATTGAACACTTGCGTGGCGGCGGGCATGGCCAAGGCATCCCGCGCCTCGACGAGGCGGCCGTTGGCGGGGTCGAACCAAAGCAGGGTGCGGCCGTTGGGCAGCCATTCCTCCGGCTGCTTCATGCGAAGGGAGATGAGGTCGCCGGGCCGCTTCGGCAGGCCAAGCGAGCGGAACTCGGCATCGGGAAAGCGGCGGTGCGCCTCGCCCAGAACCACGGCCCAGTCCAGCTGCGGGTTGAGCGCGCCGCCTTTCGTCGCGGGCGCGGCCATGGCGGCGCGGAAATCCTGCCCGCCCGACAGGGGGGTGAGCAGCAGGTTGGCAACGGGGCGCAGCGTCAGCATCACGCCGGTCAGCAGGGAGAGGAACAGCAGCGGCGCGATGATGACGCCAATGTCCCGATGCTGGCGCACGATGGCCGGACGGCTCATCCGCGCCGGCCACAGGCGGAACTCGAAGGTCTTGCGGGTGCGCCACCACAGGATGACGCCGGTAACGACGAAGCCGATGCCAACAAGACCCAGGCAGCCCGCCACAACGGAGCCGACCTCGCCCGACCACAGGTAATGATGCAGGTCGAACAGCCACAGCTCGACGCGATCCCACTTGCTGCCCCAGCGGGTGACGATCTCGCCCGCCTGGTTGGCATAGGCGCCCGCTTCCCCGCCGAAGCGCACGCGATGCAGGCCGAAATTTTGTGTCGCCAGCAGGATGGATTGCGGCTTCTCCGGCCCGGCCATCAGCCGGGTTACCGTGTCGGCAAGGACGGAGACCTCCTGCACCTGCGGGTCGTCGGCGTGAGGCAGCAAAACCCAGGCGTCCTTGTGGACGAGAATCGCGCCCGACAGACCCAGCACCGCCAGCAGGAGGCCGATGAGACCGCCGGTCCAGCGGTGCAGGAGGTCGATCACTTTCATCAGAACTGGTAATCCCAGCCCAGCGTCCAGGTGCGGCCGCGGCCCGCGTAGAAGCGGAAGTTGTCGTTCGGGCGCTGCACCTGGCTGTTGTAGGTGATGTAGTGCTTGTCGAACAGGTTCTGCACGCTGAGCGAAATGCCGCCGAACCGGGTGACGTACCGCACGGTGGCGTCGGTCAGGGTGTAGCCGCCGAAGTCATTGCGCGGATCACTGCCCTCGAACGTGCGGGAGAAGTAGACCTGCGTCTGCACCCGCGCCGTCACCGGCCCGTAGGCGTAGGCGGCGGCCAGGTTCAGGCGGTCCGGTGAGATGTTGGCGCCGTCCAGGTCGATGTCCACCTCCCCGTCCCCATCGCTGTCGGTGCGGCCCACGATATGGGCGTAGCCGGTGGAGAGGGTGAGGCCCGGCACGGGGGTGCGAACGGCAACGTTCAGCTCCAGCCCTTCGATCTCGACGCGCTGGCGCTGCACTTCATAGACGCCGCCCACCAGCGTGAGCAGCTGCCCCTTCTTGCTGGTGGACCAGAAGTAGGAAACGCTGGCATCAAGCGGCCCCTTGGCGATCTCGAACCCGACCTCGCGGTTGTTGGAGACGATGGGGCTGATATCAAGGAAGTCATCAATCCGCACGCCCTCTGCCGAGACCGCGCGGGTGATGCGGCCGACGTCCGGCACCGTATAGCCTTCGGCATAGCTGACGTAGGCGCGGATGCCCTCCACCGGCTCCACGATCACGCCGCCGTTGAACAGCGTGTCGCTGAACTTGGGCGCGCCGCCTTCCACGAAGCGCGAGCCATAGGCCGCGAGCGTGGTGTAGTCCTCCACCTTGATGCGCGCCATCTCGTGGCGCAGACCGCCCGCCAGGCGCAGCGTCTCGTCGAACAGGGCGAGGTTCAGCTGGGTGAACGGCGCAAGGCTGCGGAAATCGGTGGGCGGCACCCAAGTGCGGCCGGTGGCAATGAGCCGCTGCTCGGTCTTGTCGAACAGGGCATCGAAGCCGACCGTGGCGGTTAGCGCCTCGAAGCCGGGAACGGCGCGCTCATAGGTGAACTTGCCGCCCAGCTTGCGCGAGCGGTTCTGCGACTGGTCGAACAGCGTGCCGACAGGGGCAATCGCCGGATCCTGGAAGGTGGCGATGGGCGTCGGATCGCCGCCGAAGGTATCGCGGGAGCGGTTGAAGAACAGCTGGCTGACGAAGTCGCCGCCGGCAAGGTCGGTGTCGGTGAGGGACAGCGACAGGCTCTCGGTGCGGTTCGTCGCCGGCTGGCCCGGCGGGTTGCCCTTCGTCGCGCTGGCGGGCAGGCCGGTTAGGCGGTTGCCCTCTACAATGATATAATCGCCGTCGCCTTCCAGCTCGAAGCGGTTGGCGATGAGGTCCAGCCGCGCCGTGTCGTCCAGCTGGTAGCCGAAGCGACCGAACAGCGACCAGCTCTGCGAATCCTGCGTCTCGCCTTGGGTGCTATCGACGCCGATGCGCCGCCCCTCGCCGTCATAGAATGCGCCGCGCTTCTCATAGGCCGCGCCCACCGTGGCATCGAACCGGCCCGAGCGGTAGCCTACGAGGCCGGCGGTCTTGCCGCCCAGCCCATCGCTGGAGAAGCCGTCGTCCGCCGTGCCTTGGGCGAGGAAGCGGCCCGATACGCCATCGGTCTTCGGCGCGCCCACGGTTACCTGATTGACGATGCCGCCGGTGCCGCCGATACCCTGGAGGGCGTTGGAGCCGAAGATCACCTCCACCCGCTCGACGAAGAAGGGGTCGATGGTGAAGCCGTCGCGCGAGCCATCGCGCAGCGGCGTGGACTGGGGAATGCCGTTGATGGCGAACAACGGCGAGCGGCCCCGCAGCGTCTCGCCCGAGCCGGAGAGTTTCTGCCGCGTGGGTGAGAAGGAGGGAATGAGCGTTGCAACCGCATCTACCACCGAGCCGCTGATGGCCGCCTGCTGGGCGAGGCTTTCCATATCGATGACGTCGATGGTCAGCGGCAGGGCGTTGGACGGCAGGGCCGACCGCGCCGCGGACACCACAATGGCATCTGCGGCAAAGGCTTCAGCTTCGGTGGCTTGAGCGGCCGGAGCGGCAACCCAGGCCGCGCCCGCCAGCAAATAAGAGTACTTGCAACGCATTATGATTCTTAACCCCTCTGTTTCGGGCGCTGTATCTAGCCTGAATACGTTGCATCTGCAACTCATTCTGAATAAGCAAATGGTCGAATCTCGGTTTTTTGTTAAGGCCGCCCGCCGGTTGGAGGGGGAACGGGCCGCCGCTCAGCTCTGCCCTGCAATGAAACTGCAATACTCGGAGTCTATATAGCCGGCGCGGCTCGGCTGGGCGGCGTTGTTCACTCAGGCCCGGCCTGGCAGTCCTGTGCAGTCGCGCAAAGGTCTAGCGTCATGATGACGGTCCCTACGAAGCCTCTCCTGATTGGGCTGATGTTTCTTGCCCTCCACTCCGGCACGGCCCACGCAGCCGATGCGTGGGTGCGAGAGGCCGAGAACCGGCTTGCTTCAACCCGCACTTACCCGCGCTCGGCGCAGGTTCGAAAGGAGGCCGGCACGGCCGTGGTCTCCCTACAGGTGGATGGCAACGGGCTCATTACCGGCTATCAGATTGCCCGCTCTTCCGGCTCCGAGATTCTCGACCGGGAAGCGGAGCGGGCGCTGGACCGCATCGGTCAGTTCACGCCGACGCCGGACCGCAAGCCGCGCACTGTTGCCGTGCGCGTGACCTGGCCCGGCCCGCAGGACAAGCTGATCAATTAAGGCATCGTTGAGGGGGTTTCGCGCCCTGCGCCCTGCGTTCCAAGCGGGTGCGCGCGGGGTTTTCCGGCCCGCCTCGCCGAACCGGGGCAAAGAAAAAGCCGGCCCGGGTTGCCCCGGACCGGCTCTTTGTCTTGCGAGGAACCGAACTTCTTAGAAGTCCATGCCGCCGCCCGGCATGGCCGGAGCCGGCGTTTCCTTCTTCGGCGCCTCGGCGATCATGGCCTCGGTGGTGATGAGCAGGCCCGCCACCGACGCGGCGTCCTGCAGGGCCGAGCGGACCACCTTGGTCGGGTCGATCACGCCAGCCTTCACCAGGTTCTTGTACGAACCTTCCTGGGCGTCGAAGCCGTAGTCGAAGTCGTTCTGCTCCAGCAGCTTGCCGGCGATCACCGCGCCGTCGAAGCCGGCGTTCTCGGCGATCTGGCGCACCGGCGCCTGCAGCGCGCGGCGGATGATGTCGATGCCGACGCGCTGGTCGTCGTTGGCCGCCTTCAGGCGGTCCAGCGCCTTGGTGGCATAGAGCAGCGCGGTGCCGCCGCCCGGCACGATGCCTTCCTCAACCGCGGCGCGGGTGGCGTTGAGCGCGTCGTCCACGCGGTCCTTGCGCTCCTTCACCTCGACCTCGGTCGCGCCGCCCACCTTGATCACGGCCACGCCGCCCGACAGCTTGGCGAGGCGCTCCTGGAGCTTCTCGCGGTCATAGTCGGACGTGGTGGTCTCGATCTGGGCGCGGATCTGGTCGCAGCGGGCCGCCACATCGGCCTTCTTGCCAGCGCCGCCGACGATCGTGGTGTTGTCCTTGTCGATCGTGACCTTCTTGGCGCGGCCCAGCATGTCGACGGTGACGTTCTCCAGCTTGATGCCCAGCTCTTCGGAGACGACCTGGCCGTTGGTGAGGATGGCGATGTCCTCCAGCATGGCCTTGCGGCGATCGCCAAAGCCCGGCGCCTTGACGGCCGCAACCTTCAGGCCGCCGCGCAGACGGTTGACCACGAGGGTGGCCAGCGCCTCGCCCTCGACGTCCTCAGCGATGATGAGCAGCGGACGGCCCGACTGCACCACCTTCTCGAGCACCGGCACCAGCGCCTGGATGGAGGAGAGCTTCTTCTCGTGAATGAGGATGTAGGGATCCTCCAGCTCCACCTTCATCTTCTCGGTGTCGGTGATGAAGTAGGGGCTGAGGTAGCCGCGGTCGAACTGCATGCCCTCGACCACGTCCAGCTGGGACTCGAGGCTCTTGGCCTCCTCGACGGTGATGACGCCTTCCTTGCCCACCTTGTCCATGGCCTCGGCGATCATCTTGCCGATCTCGGCCTCGCCGTTGGCGGAGATGGTGCCAACCTGGGCGATCTCGGCGTTGTTCTTCACCGGGCGCGAGCGCTCCTTCAGGGTCTCGACGACCTTGGCCACGGCAAGATCGATGCCGCGCTTCAGGTCCATCGGGTTCATGCCGGCGGCCACGGCCTTCGCGCCCTCGCGGACGATGGCCTGGGCCAGCACGGTGGCGGTGGTGGTGCCGTCGCCGGCCAGGTCATTGGTGCGGGAGGCCACCTCGCGCAGCATCTGCGCGCCCATGTTCTCGAACTTGTCGGCGAGCTCGATTTCCTTGGCGACCGAGACGCCGTCCTTGGTGGTGCGCGGCGCGCCGAAGGACTTCTCGATCACCACGTTGCGGCCCTTCGGGCCCAGGGTCACCTTCACGGCGTCGGCAAGGATATCAACACCCCGCAGCATCCGCTGCCGGGCTTCGGCCGAAAACTTTACTTCCTTAGCAGCCATGTGATTTCCTCCAAATCAATCGATCGGTTGATCAGGCCGCCTTGCGACGGCTGCCGGCCGAATTCTCCAGAATGCCGAGGATGTCGGATTCCTTCATGATCAGCAGCTCCTCGCCGTCGATCTTGACCTCGGTGCCGGACCATTTGCCGAAGAGAACCATGTCGCCCACCTGGACATCCAGGGGGATGAGCTCACCGGCTTCATTGCGCGCGCCCGGGCCGACGGCGATGACTTCGCCCTGCTGCGGCTTTTCCTTGGCGGTGTCGGGGATGATGATGCCGCCAGCCGTGCGCTCGTCCTGATCAACGCGCCGAACCACCACGCGATCGTGCAGCGGTTTGAAGCCCATTCTTGTCCTCCGCAAATTCAGAATTGTTCTTTGATGGTTTAGCACTCTCCTGCCGAGAGTGCTAACGGCCGGCGAGATAGGATGGCCGCGGAGGCGTTTCAAGAGGGGTGCGGGGTGCAGAAGACCGGTCTGATTTCAGAGTGCTGCGCTCTTGAATAGGGGGGAACGGGTGGAGCGGGGGAGGCATGCCCGTACCGCCGCCCTGCCGGTCCGCAGGACGGATACACCCTTGGGGGGATTTCGGGTCCCCCCCCTAATGTCGTTTCAACCTCGAAATCAGGGCTGGGGCAAGCCAGACTGCCGATTCTCGCGGAGCCAGGCGATGGCAATGGCGGAGAGCGAGCCGACAATTCCGCCCAGAAGGATGCTGAGAATGATGACGATGATCGGGCGAGGGCTCGTGGGCTCGCGCGACACGGTCACATTGCCGAAGGGGTCCGCAGCATAGGCGAGGCCGGAGCTGGCCATCATGCGGAATTTTTCCTGTTCGCTGAGGGCCTGGACCAGGGCTTCGCGATGCTCGGCAACGGTGACCTTCTGGAGCTGCTCGGTCAGATAGGCAATATATTGGGTCGTGCGAACAAGTGCCTTCTGGCGGAGATCCTCGTCGAGCGCTGCGTGCAATTCGCTCAGGAATTGCCGCGCAAACTGCGGATCTTCATGATCGAAGGAAATTGTGACGAACTGGGATTTTGCACTCTCCGCGATGACAACATTTTCTTCAATATAAGTTTGCAAACGCGATGCATCCGGCTCTCGCCAAGGATAAACGGGAATGCCAAGAAGCTGTTTTATGCCGCGAATGGTTTTGCTGATCATACCAGACTTGTTCACGAAACGCTGCTTGTCTTCGTTCCACTCTTCTTTGAAGACCACTTTCATGATGTCGGTCTTGTGGGAGAGCGTCTCGGCAACCAGACCGGATTTGATGCCTTCCAGATATTGCTCGAACGGCGTGACGCTTCCATCCATAGACAAATTGACGCCAGCAAGAGAGGCGAGTCCAGCCAGGCCACCGGCAGAGATGCCTCCTGCATTAGACGCCTGTGACGGCATTACGGTCAATTCTGCCGTATGTCTGTAGGTGGCGACGTTCAGGTAAAGAATAGCGACGGCCAGGAAGACAATAATCGTGCCGATGACAAGCCATCGGCGCTGCCATATGACAGCAAGAAGGCCAATCAGATCGATTTCATCATTATTGCCTTTATTTTCATACGAGGCGAGAAGCTGCTGGTTGTTCATGGGTATGCTGCTGCTCTTTCTTGCGTGACAAGACTGCCAAGGGCGGGTCTCGTGTCGCTGATGCCGTCTCTATGATTGCCGAACAATTGATCGTTCTATGGCAGGAGCCAACGCAAAGAGCGAGTGAAAATCGACGCCTGTGGACGCAGGGCCAAAGTGCTGGTGCTTCCGAGCGATGGCAGAATCCTGAGCCGCACGTCAGATTCGGGCTTTTCTCCAAGGGTGAGTTCCGCTACTGCTCAAAATTGAGCGGCCTTGACAGGAGTGCCGTTCTTTATCCAAGCGGTAATGGCCAGGGCCGGGGCGTCTTTCCTTGAGCGCAAAAAGTGACACTGTGCGCGAAGACATGCGTTTCCGCATGCTCCGCCTCTTGCAGGACAATCCCGAGCTCAGCCAGCGGGACCTTGCTCGCGCCTTGGGCGTGAGCAACGGCAGCGTTCACTATGCCTTGCGCGCGCTGGTCAACAAGGGGCTTATCAAGATCGGCAACTTCACGGCGTCTCAGGACAAGCGCCGTTATCGTTACATCCTCACGCCAAAAGGCCTGGCTGAGAAGGCGGCTCTGACCGGCCGATTCCTGCGGCGCAAGTTGCAGGAGCACGAAATCCTGCTTGCTGAAATCGAGGCGCTTCGGGCTGAAGTTGAGGCAGGTGTTGATCGGGATCGTGAGCCTTTCGAAGATTTCGAACAGCGATCTGTAGAGAATTCGTCCAATGACAGATAATGCCAATCGCCTTCTGAATGTTGGTTTGCGTCTTGTCACATTGGGCGCTCGCTTTCTGTTTATCTTCTTTCTGGCGCGGTATCTCGCACCCGACTCGGTCGGATATTATGGCTTGTTCACGGCTGCGGTCGGCTATGCGATGTATTGTGTCGGTCTTGATTTTCACCTTTATATGACGCGGGAGATCATAGCCGCATCAGCGGAACGTCGTGGCGCTCTGGTCAAAAATCAAATTCTTCTATCCTCTGTCCTTTATCTTGGCTTCATTCCTCTCGCACTTTTCCTGCTCCGCTGGACTGGCTGGCCGGAATGGCTGCTGTGGTGGTTTATCCCGATCCTTATTCTGGAACATGTGAATCAGGAAATTTACCGGCTGCTGATTGCGCTATCGCGGCAGACCCTCGCCAGCTTGCAGCTTTTCATCCGGCAAGGCAGTTGGGCCGTCGCGGCCGTGGCGCTGATGTTTTTCTTTCCCGAATGCCGTCGGCTGGATCTGGTCATGGCGTTCTGGGCGGGGGCGGGCATACTCGCCGTTGCAATTGGTGTGCTGACACTGATGCAAACCGGCATGGGCGGATGGCGCATGCCCGTCGATCGCCGCTGGATCGTGAACGGTATCCGTGTCAGCCTGGCCTTTCTTGTTGCCACGTTGTCGCTGCGGGGCATTCAGACCATCGACCGCTATTGGGTCGAGTCCCTTGCCGGGATTGAAGTGGCGGGCGCCTATGTTCTGTTCTTTGGCATGGTAAGCGCGCTGACGGTGTTCCTGGATGCGGGCGTCTTCGCGTTTGCCTATCCCGATCTGGTGCGGCTGGCCCAGAATGGAGCTCATGATGCGATGCGCCGGCGGATGCGCCAGATGATGCTCCAGATTCTGGCGGCGAGCGCTCTCTTCGGCCTGGCTAGCTGGCTCATGTTGCCGCTGCTGCTGGACTGGATCGGCCACCCCCTCTACCGGGAGAGTCTGGACCTCTACTCCTGGCTGTTCGCTGCAACCGTTCTGAACGCTGTCGGGCTGGTGCCGCATTACGCGCTCTATGCGCATCGTTGTGACCGGACCATCATCCTCAGCCACGTGTCGGCCATACTGGTCTTCCTGCTGGCCGGCTGGCTGCTTGCGCCCGGTTTGGGGGTGGCGGCCGTCCCAGCCGGTCTTTGTATCGCCTTTCTCGTCATCTTCGTCTGGAAAGGCCTTGCCTGGCGTCTCCTAGACCGTAATAAACCTCAGCCGGTTCTCCCGGCAGTTTCCCCCTGATACCGGAGGGCTTCGCACTGACTATGATCCGCTACGGGCAACAGGATATCACTCAGGACGATATTGATGCGGTCATCAACGTCCTGAAATCGATCAACCTGACTCAAGGGCCGAATATTCCGGCGTTTGAGCAGGCTGTGATGGCGGAGACCGGTGCGCGTCACGCCGTTGCGGTGAACAGTGCCACGTCTGCCCTGCATATTGCCTGCCTGGCGCTCGATCTGGGGCCGGGGGACTGGCTGTGGACCACTCCCAACACCTTCGTCGCTTCGGCGAACTGCGGCCTCTATTGCGGTGCGCAGGTGGATTTCGTCGATATTGACCCGAAAACCTGGAATCTCTGTCCGGACCGGCTTGAAGAGAAGCTGATTCAGGCCGAGAAGGAAGGGCGCCTGCCCAAGGTCGTTGTTCCGGTTCATCTGACCGGCCAGCCCTGCAACATGGAGAAGATCCACGCGCTGGGCCAGAGGTACGGTTTCCGCATCATTGAGGACGCCTCTCATGCGATTGGCGGCCGGTACAAGGGCGAGCCGATCGGCAATTGCCGCTACAGCGACATCACCGTTTTCAGCTTCCATCCGGTGAAGATCATCACCACGGCCGAAGGCGGCATGGCGCTGACGAATGATGACACGCTGGCCACCCGCCTCGGGCTGCTCCGCAGCCACGGCATTACCCGTGACCCCGCGTTGATGACCAAGGAGATGGAAGGCCCCTGGTACTACCAGCAGGTGGCCCTCGGCTTCAATTACCGCATGACCGACATCCAGGCGGCCCTTGGCGTCAGTCAGATGAACCGGCTGCACAGCTATGTCCGGCGCCGCCACGAGATTGCGGAGCGCTACAACCGCCTGCTCGCCGATCTGCCGCTGACCCTGCCCTGGCAGCATCCGGACAGCTATTCGGCCTGGCATCTCTATGTGATCCGCCTGCAGCTGGATCGGATCAATGTCTCGCGCCGCGAGGTGTTCGAGGCGATGCGTGCCCGCGACATCATGGTCAACCTGCACTACATCCCCGTTCACACCCAGCCGTGGTACCGCAAGATGGGCTTCCGCGACGGGGATTTCCCGCAAGCCGAGCAGTACTACCGGGAAGCGATCAGCATTCCGATGCACCCCACCCTCACGGACGAGGAGCAGGATTTCGTGGTCGACGTGCTGCGCGAGGCCCTCCAGGTATGAGGCTTGCCGTGATCCCCGCCCGGGGAGGATCAAAGCGCATTCCCCGCAAGAACATCCGTCCGTTCTGCGGACGTCCGATGATTGCGTGGTCCATCGCGGCGGCTTTGGAAAGCGGCTGTTTCGACCGGGTGATCGTCAGCACGGACGACGAGGAAATCGCCGCTGTGGCCCGCGAACAGGGGGCCGAAGTGCCCTTCATGCGTCCGGCGGAGTTGTCGGATGACCATACCGGCACCCTCCCGGTCATAGCCCACGCCATCACCGCGATGGAGGCGATTGCTGACGGGCCGGTGATCGATGTGTGCTGCATCTATGCCACCGCGCCCTTCGTTCGGCCCGAGGATCTTCGGCGCGGAATGAATCTCCTGCACCAGTCGGGCGCGGCGTTCGCGTTTTCGGTGACCAGCTATGCCTTTCCGATCCAGCGGGCGCTGCGCATGACGGAAGACGGGCGGGTTGCCATGTTCCAGCCGGAGCATTTCGCCACCCGATCACAGGATCTGGAAGAGGCGTGGCACGATGCCGGCCAGTTCTACTGGGGCCAGGCTTCGGCCTGGAAATCCGGCATGCCGATCTTCGGTCCGGACAGCGTGCCGGTGCCTCTGCCGCGGTACCGGGTGCAGGATATCGACACGCCCGAGGATTGGGAGCGTGCCGAGTGGATGTTCCGCGCCCTTGCCGCGTCGGAGGGGTCCTGACCATGTCAGGCGCCGGGCTCTCCGGGGATCTGATTGTTTTCCGTACCGATGCTTCTGTGCAGATCGGTACCGGCCACGTCATGCGCTGCCTGACGCTCGCGGAGGAGCTGCGCGCCAAGGGGGCGACGTGCCTGTTCCTCTGCCGCCCGCACGAGGGGAATCTGATCGGCCTGATCGCCGAGCGTGGTCATCGGGTGAAGGCGCTTCCGGCCTTGACGCCGGCCAATGCGGGCTGGGCGCCGAAGTCGGGCCCGCCGCATGCGGTCTGGCTGGGAACCGACCAGGCGACGGATGCTGCGGATACCCTGCGGGCGCTGGAAGGCGAAGGGCGGGCCACCTGGCTGGTGGTTGACCACTATGCGCTCGACCGGGAATGGCAGCGCGTGCTGCGCCCGGTGTGCGACCGCCTGATGGTGATCGACGACCTGGCCGACCGCCCCCACGACTGCGACCTGCTGCTGGACCCGAACCTCGGCCGGAGCAGGGCGGACTATGCGGACCTTGTCCCGGCGCAGGCCCGGGTGCTGCTTGGCCCCCGCCACGCACTGCTGCGGCCGGAATTCGCGGCCCATCGCGCCGAAAGCCTTGCGCGGCGGGCGCAGCCGGAACTCCGGCGGGTGCTGGTGACGCTTGGAGGCGTGGACAAGGACAACATCACCTGCCGGGTCCTCGACGCGCTTGATCGCGTCAATCTTCCGGGAGCGCCCGAGATCACCGTGGTGATGGGGCCCAAGGCGCCCTGGCTGGAGGCCGTGCGCGAACGCGCAGGCACGATGCGCTATCCCTCCCAGGTGCTGGCAGGCGTCAGCAACATGGCCCGGTTGATGACCGTCAGCGATCTGGCCATTGGCGCCGCCGGAACAACCGCGTGGGAACGCTGCTCCCTCGGTTTACCGACCCTCCAGCTGGTATTGGCGGAGAATCAGCAGAAAGTCGCCGTGGCTCTGGAGGCAGCGGGGGCAGCCCTGACGGTCTCCACGCCAGATGAGATCGCAGAGCGGCTGACGCACTGGATTGCCGGAAACCAGGTTTCCGGAGTACTTGCTGACCTCGGCAGGTCGGCTGCAAGCGTCACGGAGGGGAGCGGCACACAAATGGTGGTAAGGGAAATGGGTATTCCTCATGCCTGACATCTGTCGTGTCCGCAGGCTGGACGTGCAGGACCTCCCCGTTGTGCTGTCATGGCGCAACCACCCGTCGGTGCGCTCCTTCATGTTCAGCCAGCACGAGATCACCCTGGAGGAGCATCGGGCATGGTTCGAG
>Ga0207866_1002585_pt1 | contig 12895 bp, 13 predicted proteins | sample HigsolmetaAR203D_FD_184835 | JGI IMG/M metagenome (GOLD analysis project Ga0207866, IMG submission 184835) | Ionic liquid and high solid enriched microbial communities from the Joint BioEnergy Institute, USA - AR20-3-D (SPAdes) (version 2) ...
GCGAACCAATGCCTGCTGGCTTAGCAACAAAGGTTTACAATGAGAAGTATATGCAACTATTAAAGAAAGAATATCAGCAAGATGCTGTTAAACTAAAACTTGAAGAACACATGAATCAATATTATGTAGATGAAAATATAAATAAATATACATTATTACATGATAGAGGATATGATATAAAGTTATTACCAACAGAAGAATATGAATTAGTTCATTTTCATATTGATCAAGAGTTGTATAACAGATTTAATAATGAAGAGAAGTTTTTAGACTATGTACTTTCTTATATCAAACAGATATACAGAGTTTTAGCTAATGAAAAAGTTTTTACTTTAAAGATTGAGAATATATATACTGAGGAAGGAAAGAACTTAAAATGGGATCTTTACTCTAAGCTTACAATATATGCTGAGCATTTTATTCAATATGAAGAAAATGCTAGGTTTTACAAAGCGCATGAATTGGCTTTGGATATGTTAAAGAAGCATGATTTTAAACTTTTAGAAAATGATTCAGAGAAAAATAGAGAAAGTTTACTGAAAAAATATTACAGTAATAGTATTGATAAAGAGAAGTTTTACTCTTCTGTTCATGTTAATCTAAATAAAGATGATTTCTTCATGTTCTTAGACCGCTTTAAATTTGTCCACTATGGATTTGATTTCAATGATTGTATTATTATTGATAGAATAGATAAGAACTTTTATAACGGAGAGTTAAACGATATCATTAAAAATACTACTGAAATATTACTTGTTTTTTATAAATTTAGGGCTGACCAAAGACGGATCCCTTGTCCATCTTGTGGAAGTATTAATGTTTCTGGAAATTCATATCCGAAACTAAATAACAGGAGCTGGGAATGTAAATCTCCATATTGCCCGGATAGAAGTAAGTCTAACAGAGGTAAACGTTATTCCAAGAAAAGCAACTATATGCAATGGGGATCAGTGTATCCTAAGTCAAACGATATTATCCCAAGAGAATTAATTTCAAAATGGAGAAGGGATATAGTTAAGGTTAAAGAAGAACAAGAAATATTTGAAATGATTATAAAATATTTTAGTTTTACTGATGAAAAGATTCTTTTTATCAATACGGACGAACAACCAAGTATTATTTCTCAATATCTAAAAAGGAATCCAGTTGTTTTGTCAAATAAAGTCCATGAAAAAGCATATACTAGTGATATAGTTATAGAAGATTGCTTTGAAGGGGAAATTGAATTTTTTAACAATGGTGAATACCTAAAAAAATTCACGGATTTTCTTTTAACTGAACTCGAGGTTGAAGGTTCTTCAGAAATTGGTAATTTCTTAGATCATGATAGTAGATTAAAATTAATTCATGGAGATAGTAATATCATTTTAAAAAGTGTTAAAGAAAACCGGATATCAGCAGCCGTAACTTCACCACCTTATTATAATGCAAGAGAATATTCACAATGGCCTAACTTATACCTGTATTTCTATGATATGTTCAACATCATGAAAGAATGTTATAGGGTATTAAAGCCAGGAAGTATATATTTATATAATATTGCTGATATAGCAGACAACGAAAATACAGTTGTTAAATCGAATATGGGTAATAAAAGAATACCATTAGGTGCTTATACTATTTACTTCTTTCAGAAAGCGGGATTTGAATTACTTGATAATATCATCTGGGATAAAGGAGAACCACAAAGTAATAGGCAAAAAAATGATGGTAAATTTACTCCTCATTATCAAAAGCCACTTAATGCATATGAGCACATGTTTATTTTTAAAAAACCAGGGAAGCCCGTTATTTTAAATGATAAATGGAGTGAAAAAATTGGGAAATGGAATAAAAACATAGTACCATTTTCACCTGTTATTAAAATTAATGGAAAAGGTGAGAATACGTTTGGACATACTGCACCATTTCCAGAAGACATACCGAAGTTTGTTGCTGAAGTCTTTACTCAAGATTCAAGTGATATTATCCTGGATCCGTTTTCAGGGGCATTAACTTCTGCTATTGCTTCTAATCGAGTTGGGAGAATAGGTTTAGGAATAGAATTATCATCTGAGTATATTGAATTATCAAAGAAAAGGGCACGTGTTGAGGGATTAAAAGTAGACGTATTATATCAGAATTAAAAATATAAAAGTGTAGAGGTAATTATTATTCTCTACACTTTTAATATATTGTTATCATAGTGTAACGGGGAATAAAACAAGGACTAAAACAGAAAAAATGTAAATAAGGAGTATTTATTTCTACATTTTTATAAAGTAAACTGCCATGTTGTTCTATTTTTTCAAAAAATTCTTAATGATAATTATATATAACATTCAATGTTTCTTTAAATAACTGTGTCACACGTGGATGCAAAGAAAATATTTATAAGTCCTTTAGAGTTTATTCTTATTCTACTTATAATGTTGCTCCTACAATTAATTCTTTAATTCTTAAAGCGTAATTAAAAGATTTTTAAATATATATAATTTACCTGATATTATGTATCAATAGAATTATGGAACATGTATTTCCAAAATAAGGGGGGATTTGATGGGACAACAAGCACTCCTTAAGAAGAAAATATCGGCAAAAAGGGTAAGTATTGTTTCCGTGAAGTTGGTGAAAGAGTCAAGTCTATTATACAAAGAACGGTGCATTTGCTCGCCTGAAGATGGATATAAATTGCTTAAACCCTTTTTAGAAGAAAAAGACCGTGAGCATTTCATCGTTGTTTCACTTGACACTAAGAACCAACCAGTCTCAATCAATGTTTGCCATATTGGGAGCTTAAACGCAAGCATCGTTCATCCGAGAGAAGTAATGAAATCAGCTATATTGTCAAACGCCGCTTCTATTATCGTTGGTCACAATCATCCTTCGGGAAAAACAGAACCCAGCCGAGAAGACATTGAAGTAACGAAACGGTTAGTGGAGGCAGGGAAAATCATTGGCATTGAGGTCTTGGACCACATAATAGTGGGCGATGAAACGTTTACGTCTTTAAAAGAAAAAGGTTATATCTAAGGAGCTGGTGAGATGTATAGTAAGGATGATGTTAAGGAGTTAATGAAAAAGCAATTTGGTGTTACTATTGATACTGCAAGATTAGCAGAAGAAGCTGTACAGCTATACTTGGAAGAGCTTGATGGAGATATTATCTCTACTGAAGTTCTTGAAAGACTACCTGACCCAGTTATTTTCCAGACATATTCTTACGATGAAAAATCAGAGTGGATTATTGGCATTGCTTTGGAAGCAGAGACCAATAATCCACTCTTTTTAGTTTGTCTGAAGGATGGGGTAAGAGTGTATGAAAAATTACTGAGTGAGGGAGAAATGTAATTTGTCTAGAAAACGAAAGCCAAAATATGTAACAAAAGCTGTTAGCGAAGAGATTAGCGTTGAAATTCAGGCTCTACTATGGGGATTGATGGACATATTAGCGACTAAGAGAAAAGAACGAATGGATTATTTGCAGGTTTTTGAAATTTCAGCAACTAAAAAGCACATTCACATTGTAAATAAACAAGAAAAGCCACCTATACAAGAGAAATTTGTATTCGGTAATGTATCTATTGTTACTAAAAATGTAGTTGTCTGGATAATCGATGACCATGAAAAACAGGTAATGCTGTTCCCTAGTGATTATTAAAGATAATAAGCAGGCGGTAAATAAGAATCCAATTGAAATGTATGATGCGCTCGCTCACTTGATGGTACTCCATTGATACCTCTATATAAAGTGAAGGGGCGTATTTTTTTTGTTCAATTGAGTAGCTCTTTAGGGAAAGCTTGTGTATTGTTGTTATAAAACTGAAAAGTCTAATTCGCATAACAAAAATGATGAATAGAGAACAATCTATTAGGAGCCATAATAGCCTAATCCACCTTGGAAAATCATACTCCATTTATTGTGTATATAATGCTTATGACCGATTGATACGGAGGTAGTTAGGCTATTACTGTTCCAAAAAAATATTCATTGTACGAGGAGGAATATTAATGCTTAGAAAGGGACATCTACAGCTGGATATATTTCCCGAAGTCTACATAAACGTTGAAGAATTGATACCTCCTAAAGTCATTGAACCATCCATTCCGGAAGGGGAAACAGAGTTAGTTATTACAGGCTACCATGTAACCGAAGAAAACTATGGCTACTATCATCAAGGGAAAAAAAGGGTGACGATTACCTTTTCGAATGAACAAGGACAAACATTTTCCCAAACCTATTATATAGACAAATATAATCCTAACTTGGCAAAATTTATATATCAAGTCCTTGGGAATATTCCAGAAGGTGAATTTAGCCTAAAAACACTTAAAGGGAGAAAAATTAGAGCGTTTCTCTATCACAACTATACCAATGAGGGGAGAGGCTACGTGAATATCGCTTCATGTGAGCCTATTGAATAAGGTGGTACCCCTAAATTAACCGTTTAATAATCTGTTATAAGAAAGCCAAGAATGGGGGTAGGTAGAACAGCTACCCCTCACCTATTATTTTTTTACAGGGAGGAAGAGAAAAATGGACGAAAGGTTTTCCACCCATACGTTGTTCAATTGCTCTTTGAAAGATATTAATAAAGATAGCGATGTAATCGAGATAATGGAGAGCAGATTAAAACAGAGTTTGAGATTACTTTCGACCGTTATCCAATTTATTATAGTAGAAAAAAATTTATCGGAAGAAGCTATAAAATATCTCGGGAGATTTGAAAGGATAAAAAGCTTTAATGGAAAAAAGTTACCTCCAATTGCAGAGAAATATTGGAGCATAGAAGAAATTACTCTATTAATTATAATGTTGCGTACTATCACTCGGAAGAGATATAGCTCGATGGAAAAGACAGTAAAAAAATTCATGACTACCGGAAAACCTCCAACAAACAAAGTACTCATATCGAATCAAGAGTGGTTATTGGAGGCATATAAGTGTTTAGGATTGCTTAAGCACACTAAATGGAGTAAAAAAATTGACGAAGAGTTGTTAATGACCACATCAAGGGACATTTCCGTCCGAGAATCCCTTGAGAATATTAAGAAAGTGGAACTTGCTATTATTAAGTCAGGTGTACTGGAGGGAGAAATAGACTCTGTAATAGGTCAAATCCTAGCTAAATGTGCTTATCCAGAGCTTTTGAAAGAAAATCAGAAGAGTTATGCTGTTCAACTGGTCGAAGCTGTGAGCGAGGTCATTTTTGCGTTAGAAAAGATTAATGGGGTTATCCCTCAGACGATAGCGGTAAATGAATCAATTAAACAGCTGCGTAAACTTACAGAGGATATTGGGTTCAGTTATGACATAAGTAAATATTATACAGATTCTTATTGGGAAAGCGTAATGGACGATGTAAAGAATGAAGATACTTTATCGGTTATTAAAAAAATGCTTACGGAAAAATATGCGGTAGAATTAGACACGATAGAGAAAAGCACACTTTAAAAATCAACGGTTGAATCGGATTTTTTTTATCCCGATTCAACCGTATTTTGTTTTGTCCAATTTCTATATAGTTAATACCAGAGCGAATAAAAAAATAAAGGAGGAAACAAAAATGACGGTAATTGAAATTGCACAAAAATATTATAAGGGGAATCTAAGTTTTTTCGATGACGCACAAGAGCAGTATAAACACCTCGGAAGCGTATTGGATAAAGAAAAGAGATTAATGGAGATATATCCATTTGGTGATGAGATTAGCGATTCAAATGGTGAGAACGACTTCGCAGTACTTGATGATGTCAATACATTGAAAAATGTGATGGTCTTTGCGGAAATTAATCGTTACAGAGAAACTCTTTTGGCTGATATGCCAGAAGATGAAAGAAGGAAAGTGACTCAACTCATAATTAACAATCTCGATAAGTTTCACGTTAAACCAGTTGCCTTCGAAGTAAAAGAAGATGCCATTGTAGTTGCATGGTACCTCAATTCGGTAATAAACACCTTCAGATTTTCGGACAACATTGAGGCATTAGTAGACTAATTAAACGAAAAGGAGATATCAAAATGACTCATTATTTGTTGAAAAAATACACTTTTCGAAAAGATCATTATGACGGAATCAATGCGTTGTATAGGCTTTCGGCTGTAATGAGCTTGGAATCAACTTCAAACGAATCAAGTATAACAGAGCAAATTCAACAACTCATCTTGAAAGTAAAAACCTGGTCTGTTGTTCCAAATGAGATTGTGGTTTTTCCAAACAGAGCCGAACTTCACTGGTATACAATAGGCTTTCAGATGTCGATGAATCAGGAACAGTATTTGAACTTGATTCAACAATTTCTATCATTCTTAAACAACATACCTGAAATGGATGTCCAATTTCTTGAACGATGTTTAATCGAGGATCCAGAGCGACTTGTGTGGAGTGTTCCGAATCAAATGATTAATTTCTTACCTGAATTCACCTCTGAATGTTTCGGATTGAAAGGACAAGAAATAAAAGTCCTGATATTGAATGAGAGATTGGAGGTAGTGGCATAATGGCAGTCAAAAAAGTAAAGCGCCCTGTTTTAAAGGGAGAACAAGAATATCTAAGAATGAAAGGTTTGAATCATTCAATGACATCTAACAATGATTTAGTAAAAACAACGAATGTTTCTTTAGAGGAAAGCAACAACGCACTTTTGTCAAATCAAATGGATAATAGTAATATTTATCAATTGAACAATGATGAAGAATGTGTTGATGAAATGGAAAAGGTTCTTGAATCTGTTAAGAACAAGAATCAGTCCACAATGAATCGCCTTATCTCTTTCTTAGATGAGAACGTGAGAATGCCGAGAAAGGCAAAAGTCGAAGAAGGTAATTATTCCTTTCGTATCGACAATATTACTAGTCGGGAGGGGGTAGAAGGAAAATATGGAGTTTACGACCAGTTTTTAATTACATTCTCACTTTCTCAAAGTGGTATGGACGTTCCGATACAAATCACTCTACCTTATACCGTTTCATCAAAACCCGAGTCACCACTAATGATGTTCCTTGTTCATTTCAAACCCATTTTTCAAGGGCAGAGCATTACCATAAAGCAATTAGTTGGATTGCAAGGTCGGTGCAAAATCACTCATTATCAAAATACTTATGGTGATGTTTATGAACGCTTGGAGGTCTTAAAAGTTGAACAGCCGAATCAATAAGAATTTTAAAAGAAGGGAAAAGAGTTTTCTTTCTTTTCCCTTCTCGAATAAAAGGAGAAAGTATGATGCGACAGAAAATAACCGAATTAAATGAAAATGCAGTCAAACAATTTATCTTTCCTTATCCTATTCAAAAAGTAAGACTACTTGAATCATCCGAAATAACGAGAAGATTAATGCAGGAAATTGATGTAAAGGAGAACCTTTCATTAATTGTAACAGCCATAAATATGGTGGCACTTGAAGAGAAAGCAGCGTTTTTTTCTGCCTTGATGTATCACGTTCATGCAACATCCAAGTCAGATGCGATGGAAATGTACAACAATGCCGAAACAGTATCCCAATCAGTGGTCCCATCGGCTTTACTTACAGAATTGGAACTTATCTTGAAGGTCGGTAGAGCGGAAGAACGTGGCTTTTTCTACAATGAAAAGAAAAATACCTTTGCGTTCAACGCCAACGCTTTTGCGAAACACTTTATCAAACGATGTCATATTCGTTCCACTAAAGACGGTCGATTGTTTCTATACAACAAAAAAGGTGTGTATGAAGAACTAGCTGAAGTGAACCTCGGAAAAATCATTAGAAAAATTATGCACGAGGGGCTTTGGAATAGTTGGACTAGCAATCGTGAAAAGGAAGTAGTAAAAGCACTCCAGCGTGAAGCTATTAGTGTGGATGAAATGAACACGAAGCGGAATTACATCAATCTGAAAAATGGAATGTTAAATTTGACGTCATTCACTCTTCATCCTCACTCGCCTGAATATTTATCTACTGTACAAATACCGATTGATTATGATCCGAAAGCAGCAGCCCCTAAATTTCTTGATTTTATGAAGGATATTACATTAAAAGATGATGAGTTGATTCGTGTACATCAGGAGTTAATGGGATATTGGCTTACGGTTGAAACAAAAGCAGAAAAAGCAGTCTACTATTACGGTCGAGGAGCCAACGGAAAGAGTGTCTTGGCTGCTATCGTGACCGCTCTTGTGGGAGAAGATAACGTCAGTAGTGTACCTCTTTCCCAGTTCAATCAGCAATTCGGCTTGGAAGGTATAGTGGGGAAATCGCTCAACATTGCTGCTGAAAATGAATTGAGTGGGAAAATGCTCAAAACAGAAAGTGTCAAATCGATTGTGAGTGGTGACAATATCACGATTAATGTTAAGTACCGCCCACCCATTATTAACTATAAGCCATTCTGTCGTTTGCTTTTTTTGGTCAATAACTTACCAGATTCAGCAGATGTGACGAATGGATATTTCCGTAAGCTTATTATTATTCCGTTTAAAAGAACCTTTCGTCAAGAAGAACGAAATGTCAATTTAAAACAGGAATTATTGGAAGAATTGCCTGGCATATTGAATTGGGCGATTGAAGGCTTGAAACGTTTGAAAGAAAACAACTACCAATTCAGTTATAGTAAAGCGATTGAAGAATGTCAACTAGCTTACTATGCTGAACAGAATCCAGTGAGGGAATTTTTCCTTGAACATATCGTGCTAGAAGAAGGAGCACGGACAAAACAGTCGGATTTCCACCAAAAATACTTACAATGGTTGTATTTACAAGGGATTGACGATAAAGGAACGAAATCAAAACAAATCTTCTGGCGATACTTCAAAATCGTTCTTGAGAATGAGAATATCCCGATTGTGAAGAAGAAAATCAAAGGAACTATTTACTTTGATGGAATGAAGATTGTGGGCTTAGATAATACTCAACATCCGTTTTTAAGTGGTGACATCATTCAATTTTAGGGGGGATTAGGGGGCGTATGAAAATATAAAAATATAGTGGAGTAGAAAATCACAAATCAAAGCGAAAGAAAAGTTTTGATTTTACAAACCACCCACGCCCCCCTCTATCTCATTTCATTAGAAAATAAAATATATATTATTAATCCGATGAGGGGGAACTCAACTTGGACATGGAAAAAACAATCGAATACGAATGCCAAAGTCTAATCGACATCTTAGCAGAAATGGTCACAACTTATTTGACCATTCATCCAATTCAAAGAGGGGGAGAAGCAAATGCAGAACCATGCAATGAATCTGTTTGACCAGCTTGACCCAATGAGCCAAGCTGGAACACAGAAACGAGCTGCTATATATGCTCGAGTCTCGACTACTGAACAAGCAGAGGAAGGATATAGTATTGATGAACAAGTTCGCGTTTTGAGAGAAATGTGTGAGCGCGAAGGATACATTGTTTACAAAGAATACGTTGATCGTGGGATAAGCGGTAAGGACATTAAGGGTAGACCAGCACTACAACAACTTCTCTACGATGCGCAGCACAAGTCTTTTGATGTGGTGTTGGTGTGGAAGATGAATCGATTATCAAGAAAATTGAACGACCTAATGAGTATTATTGAAAAATTAAAAACCAAGAATATTGCTTTTCGTTCATACACTGAAAGGTACGAGACAGAATCGCCTTCTGGTAAATTGCTATTTCATATGATGGGAGCTATTGCAGAATTTGAACGCGATAATATATCTCAAAACGTAAAGATGGGTATGATTGCAAGAGCGAAGGAAGGTTCATGGAACGGTGGACAGGTACTCGGGTATGATGTGGTGAGTGTGCCAAGTGATAATAGAAAAAGAAAAACATCTAAACTAGTAATCAATGAAAAAGAAGCACAGACGGTTCGGAAGATATTCAATCTTTATATACAAGGAAATGGATATAAGTCCATTGCCAATCGATTGAATAAAGAGGGGTATCGAACAAAGAAAAATAAAGCATTCTCGATTAATGGTGTTAAAACCATACTAAGCAATCCAATCTATGCAGGTTATATCCGATACAATGTCAGAAGAGATTGGAACGAAAAAAGAAGAAATAACATTAATCCAAATCCAGTTATCGTAAAGGGGCAACATGAACCTATTATTACAGAAGAAATATGGGAAAAAGCCAAAAATATTATGAAAAACCGCTCTGGTAAACCAAATCGAATCCACAGTGGCGAGTTTCCTCTCACAGGTATTCTAAAATGTCCCGTATGTGGAGCAGGTATGGTATTAGGAAGAACAACTAACCGAAACAAAGATGGAACAAAACGAGTATTGGAATATTACGTCTGTGGGGCATGGAAGAACAAAGGAACCGCTGTTTGTCACTCGAATAGCGTGAGAACGGACTATGCTGACAAGTATGTTCTACAAAAGCTAGCAGAATTAGCCAACAATGATGTATTGATTCAGCACATTGTTGAAAATATTAATCGAAAGAATAAAGACGGCTTAACCCCACTACAACAAGAATATGAAACACTAAAAAAATCGTTATCTACCATCCAAACGAAAAAAGACAAAGTACTAGGTTTATATGAGGATGGAGTGATTACGAAAGATGACCTTGTTAGCAGGTTATCCAGTCTGAATGATGAGAAGGAGCGACTGGAGGAACGACTTACCCCAATCGAGGAACAAATGGTGCAAGGTGGTATCCCAAATATAAACTTTAGAGTAGTCAAGCAAGTCATGCAGAATTTCATGACAGCCTACAAGGAAGCTTTGACACAAGAACAGCGTAAGCAACTGTTGCATCTGTTGATTCATCAAATTACCATCTCGGAAAACAGAAAAATTGACACGATACAAATTCAACTGAATAAAGAAGTAGTGAAACACTTCACCATTAAAGGAGAAGAGAGTTCATCAACAATGGATGAACTCTCTCCTCCTTTTTCTATTTTTATAAATCTGTAAGAAACAAATAAAACTCAAAAAAGGATGAGGTTAGATAAAGATGACAGCAATTGAATTGTTTAAAAAATACATGAACAGATATTGGTCGGAACTTATGAATGATAATTGGATGGTTAGTGTGGCTACATTCAAAAGGTCAAACATTTTTCATGAAAAGCTAAAAGAGCTAATTCCAGATGACCTAGAGTATGGAAGATGTCTAGTTTTCTATAATTCAGAAGAAAAAAGAAACGAGGTGTACCTATTTCAGGATGAGCGAGGTGAGAAAAATTTAGCAATTACATTCATGACTGATGATATTCTTGTTCACGCTATTGCTATTGAAACTCTGTAAACGATAAATGAAGTAAATGAAAAAAGATTGGCATCTCGATAGTCAGTCTATTTTTTATGTCTAAAAACATTGAAAGGAGGTGAGTCAATGTCACCAATTGACCTTTTTAAGGAAGGAGTAGTGTTTGGTTTGTCTATCTATATGTTATTGAAAGAAAAAAGTTGATTGTACTTTAAGGAGAATAGTGGTGAATAGTAATGAGATATTTCTTGTTGGGAACAGTGTTTGGAATAGCCGTATGTATAGCGATGGAATTTGCACAAAAATCGTATAGGAGTTATCAATGATGAAAAAAATTCAGCGTTTAAAGGACTTTAAAACAATTGAGGGTGAGCTTTCAAAGGAATTAGTAAAGTATTTGGAAGAAGAATTTTTCGGTCTTTATGAATATCTAAGCAATGGTGAGAAAGTTGAGGACTTTATACTTCCTTCATATCAGGCTATGATAATATTGGAAAAAGAGGAAGAATTGAATCAACTTATTCAGAACTCAATGGAACTAGAATTTATGGAAGAAGATTACCTGAAGGAAATGGTGATATTACGAATTGGAATGAGAAGTTGGGATGATATTCAACTTTTCTACTACAAGAAGTAGTCAAAAATTAAGTAAACAGTCTCTTAATTTTCTGTATGTATTGGGGTATTAGAAATGAAAACATTAGATGACATTATATTGAACCGTTTAAGGCAATCACCTCCAAAAGATTGTTCTGTAGTGCCAGGAAGTACACCAGTTATTGCATTTGGAAAATTTAGAAGTGCAAAAGTAGCTACTATAAGGTTAAATCCAAATTTCATGAATTTGACATTGTTAAAGGAGAACGCAGGTTTCATACCCTTGAAAGTCTTGGGATAACTAAGTATGAAGAAATTAATGAAACTCATAAAAATTTAGTACTAGACTATTGTGAAAGATACTTTGAACGACCAGGAATTGTATATTCAGACTGGTTTGACAGGATAAACCTTATAGGATGGAACACATATCTAAAGTATGCGGGTAAGGATACCATTGAAATCTTATCCCAATGGGTAGGGCAAGAGATACAGATTTTTAAATCACAAAAATAAATCTAGATTTTATCTAGAGCTACTTTGTCAAGAATTTTAATGAAGAAAAAATTAAAAAATGTCAAAAACCTCATTTAGATACATTACGGAGAACCGTACCATAAATAGAGGCAAAAATTGTTGAAGATATGGAGGTAATTCTTTATCGGAAGCGGGTATTGAAAATGTATGTTCATTATCCGTTTCTCGATATAACAAGTGGATTAGAGTAAAGGTTTTCGAAATGTTCATTTCAGTAAAATCAAATTCAAGTTCTATATTTTTAATGCTTCTTGATTTGTCATCTTGTTTGATAGTAATATTATCAATTAACAACAGTAGCAATTGCTTTTGATTTTCCCTAGTTGTCTTCTTGTAAACAGATAGGAATTTCTTCAGTAATTTTTCAATCAAATCTGGTTGAATTACTTTTGAGTCGATAGAACCTAATTGCATTATAACCTCATTTTTTCTTTGTTCGAACCCCCTTTTATCATCGGAAACCTTTTGTAATCTTTCTTGCAGAATATCTATTGGGAGAGTGTTTTTCTCAAAGGCTTCCATATACTTTGCTTGTAATTGTTCTATTTCCTTTAGTTGTTTTTCAATCTCTTCTAGTTCTATATTAAGCCGTTTTATC
>Ga0207866_1002597_pt1 | contig 12815 bp, 13 predicted proteins | sample HigsolmetaAR203D_FD_184835 | JGI IMG/M metagenome (GOLD analysis project Ga0207866, IMG submission 184835) | Ionic liquid and high solid enriched microbial communities from the Joint BioEnergy Institute, USA - AR20-3-D (SPAdes) (version 2) ...
TTCATCATATTCCACAAAAAAAGACCGCTGGAGATCGTATCGTCGCACAAATACCGATTTATATGAATTTCTCGGAATTCCGTGTGTTTGCCCAAGATATGCTTTCCGGTCGTTATTCCAAATTGGCGGAAGCTAAGCAAAATCCGATTGTACAATATTTGAAAGGGACATCGGAAGAACGTCTAAAAGCCCAAAACCGTGAACGTCCGGATGGAAAAGCGGAATCCCGGAAATTTACACTTTCTCCTTCTGCCAAAGGTTTCTTCTTTACGGCAGAATTAGGTCCCGGAGAAAGTACCGAAACCGGCATGATTAAACCGGTCGGGAAACCGGAAAAGAAAGTGTCTATTCCGCTGGATGGACAACAAGCCAAAGAATTGGTTCTCACTACCCTTGCAGCGATGGACGCATACGAAACCGCTAAAATCGTCACCAAAGAACTGATGGCTGTCCTCGGTAAAAAAGCCAGTTAATCACCTGTGATTGAATCACTCCCTTGATACCATACATGAAAACGGCATTGTTCAGACAGTGCCGTTTTCTTTTTTTCTTGCCAAAAAACACAAGGTCGCAATCTGAGAGAAACGGACCTTGTGTTTGGGTTATTTGATTGTTGGGAAAAGGAAACATCAAGGATGGCGTTTGAGATGTGGGAATCTTAAAGATGGTCATGGAGAGATGAATTGAGGGTTGGATGGTTGAGGAGTTACGAAATGTAACGACGGAAATGTTCCATGAATTCTTCTTGGTTATTTCCGTATTCTTCGTATAGGATTTTTCGTATTTTTTTCATGCAGTTCTTTTGAATCTTGGAAACGTTTGCCTGGCTCATGTTGACTGCCTGGGCAATCTCCTTTTGAGTGCGAAACTCGCATCCATTCAGACCGTACCGATGATTGATGATGTATTGCTCGATTTCCGACAGTTGCTCAATTGCCTGTAAGACGTCGTTCCGGTTTTCCTCCAACACCATCATTTCCTGAATATCGGTGTTTTCCGGATTTGGATCGGACAAGATATCGTACAATTCAAAGTCGTTTCCGTTTTTATCCACCGATAGGATAATGTTGTAGGATACGGTATGGTCCGATTGCCTTCTCTCTTTTCTCAAAAAGAATCGGATTTCATTTTTCATGCAGTTGACCGCATAGGTACTGAATTTCGCTCCCCTATCCGAATCATAGGAATTCAGGGCTTTCGTGAATCCCAATAATGCGGCCCCGTACAAATCATCATACGACAGTTTCGTATTGCGGAATTTGTTGGCGACATAATGAATCAGAGACTTATTTTCTTCCGCCATGATTTCTTTTTCTTCAGGAGTCAATTGTGGCAAGAATCTATCCCTCACTTTCCTTTGACCATTGACTATATGTAATGGTAGTAATTTAATACTACAAACTATTCCATTCCACGTCACTTTTTTGAGGTTCGACTCTTTTCGAGTGTGGTTTTTCACACCATACAAAAAAGCCCTATCTGTGAACAGATAAGGCTTTTTTTATTCAGTTCCGGATTACCTGCTGCGACCATAGTATCGACTCCTTTTTAAATAGATTCATAAGAATTCCTGTTTTTTTGGGATTTCCTCATTCTATTGGTTGGGAACCTCATTCATTCCACAAAGCCGAAAGAATGAAAGAAGAAAAAAAGGTATGGAGATTGAAAAATGGGGAGATGAATTGTATAGAATGGAGATTAAATCAATGACCCGGTCGTTTTCTATCCATGAAAACAACCGACATCACCTCCACAAAAAGGACCACCCATAGGAAAGGGTGGTCTCTTTTTATGATTGGGTTTCCGAACCGTTTGAAGGCTCGGTGGAACCGTGATGGTCTATCCCATCCTCGTTGATTTTGTTTTCCTCAATCAGCTGTTCTTCTTCAATCTCATTTCCATCCTGATCAACCCGAACCGTTACCGTCCGAACATTGTCATATAGTTTTTCATCCCCAAAAGCGGTGTCAATCATATCCTGGAATAGGATTTTGTCCTTGTTACCGATATAGGTGTAGGAAATTCTCCCGCTTTCATCCACAAAAACATATGTGGGTACTTGCTCGATTTGGTACTGACTGACAGCCAATTTCTTTAACCCTTCATTGTTTTCAAGACTCAAGATATTGGCCGGCGTATCCAGATTCAAACCTTTGTAATAGGCTTGGATGTCTTGATTGTTGTCCACCGGAAAGACGTGAAGAATCACCAATTCGGGATTGCTGTCGGCAATTCCCTTGAGGATTGGGGACATTTCCTTGCACACGGAACAGGTTGTTTTCCCAAAGGAAATCAAGACTTTTTTCCCTTTCAGGTCAGAAAGTTTGAAGTCCTTTCCATCCATCGTTTTTCCGCTGATGTCGGGAACTTCTTTTCCAATGTTCTTCAACGCATAATTCATGGTTAGGGTGTCGGGGAAATTGGCTTTGAAGAGTTTCATACCTTTTTCCGTATAACTGGCGAGGATTTCTTCGGGGGAAGCGGAGTAGTCTATGACAATGGGTTTTTCTTTGAAGTTGATTTCTTGCTGCACTTCTGGTTTGAGGTCGGGTTTTACCTTATTATCCTTGGCTTTGCCGCAAGCCATCAACGTGGCTCCCAATACGATGACAAACCCAAACATACAAACTCTTTTCCATGTCTGTTTTGATAGCATTCGATAACACCTCCAGTACATTATCCATGAGGATTCATGCTTTTTCCTCATGATAGCAAATTCCATTAATTATAGTCAATTGCATCAGGTTTAATCATGACCAACCCTGCATAGCATAGATAGAACCAAAAAAATAAGGGAATGGCCAACAACCATTTTCATTTATTTCAGGAGGAGATTATCTATGCTGACGGAATTTCAGGTACGATTAGGAATACCGGTTCGGGGGTTCCAATGGCTTGGCCCTATCTTAAAGGCTCAGTATTCCCACTTTATTCAGTTTTTGGGATGGGAAGGAGAAATCTATGTAAAAGGGAAAGGGATCCTTTCCTTACCCGATTACTATAAACTGATGCTGGAAAAAGGGTATTGTCTCTATGCCGATGGATGGATGATTGGAAAAGCAGGGATTTCCCCTCATTACAATGCGTTACACAAGGAACACATGAAGCGGTTCGATATCTATCAAGAAAAAGAAGCCAAACAGGAACTACGGTACCCGGTTGAACAACCGGACAAACATGCCCCATTTGCAACAGCGGTCGAGCTTTACAAAATGGGGATTCTGTCCAAAGAACAATTAAAAATTCGGGTGGACAAATACATCCTTCCTGAAAAAAGGGAAAGTGTATTTGAATCGATCATCCAAGCATCATAAAAAAGCAGAGGGTATTCACCGCTCTGCTTTTTGTTTCATTCCAATCCGTTCAAAGCCTCGTCCCCTTTTACGGTATACAACTTGAGCAATAACTCTTGGTAAACATAGTCGAAACTTGCCCGGATGTCTTTGTCCCAAATCTTCTGTTCTTCTTCATTCAAAAATTGGGCTACCCAACCACGTTTCCGGTGTTTTTTCAGGCAAAAAATTCCCTTCAGTTCCATCTTCCCGTTGCCTCTTTCGTCCTCAAAGGCCACAACCACCGTAACCAGAGCTATTTTTGGGTTCACCAGCATAATTCGGGTATAGACTCCTTCATCTACCTGCACGGTGATACCTGTTGTGGATTTCAGGACTCGGTCACTGATGGCTTCGAAGAGAGCCGGCAGAACCATCGGATGAATCCCTTGGACATACAACTGATGGTTCGAAAGATCCATAATCAGACGATAGAACTTGGTATAAGGCATTCCTTCCTCATACACATACCCATAATAATGTCCGCCCACTTCAACAAATTCCAACAATTTTCGTTTCAGACCCAAATTTAATTTCTCTTCCGCAAAGGATTTCATGACCTTGAAACGGGTGTTTAGGGCTTCGACAATCAACTCCTTATCATATTCGTTCATCTTGACGGCATAATGTTCGGAAATGACCGCCTCGGCAATCTCTTTCGGAACTTCCTCCACGGTAATTTCAGTCAAGGAAACCATCCGTTCCTGTTCGTTCTTTTCCAGTTCAAAGACCGTCATTTCTGTCAGGATGCCTCCCAAGGTGTGGAAAATCCGATAGAAAGTCCGGTCACGAAATTTGATTTTGGTAATTTCCTTGGTTGCTAATAGTTGTTGTTCGTTCATATACATCCACCTTTCACGGTTATAGGATTAAAAGAATGGCAAGGGAAAGAAAATACGATAGGCTCAATGCAGGAGCAAAGGGGAAATTGTTTTTCATGGAGAAATTTTTGGTCACAAAAGCCCGGATAACCAGAATGGAGAATTGGAGGAGGACAGCGATGATTAAAATCAGGAGAATGGCGGTTGGACCTACCCAAAAACCCATGACGGTGGAAAACTTAATATCTCCACCAAAGGCATAGTTCAGGATCATTCCCGGTATGAACAGGAGAAAGAAACCGACCAATGCCCCGTAGAAGTGACTCGGCCCCAATTCAAAGCCGACATAGGGAATCTTGAATTGGCTCATAATAAACAGGATTAGTCCGGTCAAAAAGAAGCTGAGATTTTGATAGTTTTTGATTTTCATGGTTTTTAAATCTTTATAGGAGGCCCAAATCAAAAAGAACGTGAAACCAAGAAGGGAGATGGGGGCTGCATAGATAGACAGGATTCCTTCGGAAGCGGATTGTAACAAATCTTGAAAGATATTCATGACCAGACTCCTTTCGTTTCTTGTTTTCTTTCAGTCTATCAGGATAGAAGGGTTCTTGACTTCTTTCGTTGGTTCGAGCTGGTTTGAGCCTCCGACAAAAAAAGAGATGGCCAATTCGCCATCCCGTGTTGTTCTTCACCCCAACGGCATGAATTATCGGTAAACCAATCGGGTGACACTTCGGACAATCAGTTCTGTTTCCCCGTCCCCGATCTTTCCGTTGTAGGTGATGGTAATGTTGCTGTTGTTTCTGGAACTATACACCTTTTTCTGGATGCTTTCGATGTCGTCAAAGATGCCCGTTTGTTTGACCCTCATCTTCACAATGGCATCGAGTGTGATTTGGGGCAATTTTTGTTTGGTTGTCCCTAATCCCCAAGTATCATAGCTGAATGTAATATCCACCCGTTCCACTTCATAGTCGGTCACATTGGTTCGGTCCTTGATTTGTCGATCCAATTCCTGGCGATAATACAATGCCATGCTGGATTTGTAGGTTTGTTGTTTGCTGACCGGGAATGTTTTGTTCGTCCGGTCGGCATATTCTTCACCGGAAATGTTATCTTTCCCTTGAGCAAAAGAGAGGATTTCCGCCCGCAAAGCGGCATTATTGACCTGATTCTGGAGGGTGTTGATGCCGGCGGTATCCATCATGGTTTGCACTTCACTGGCAGTCCATTTCTTGTTCATGATGTCTACGTAACCGGCCATAACCATGACCATGATCAAAATCAGGATGGTCAATAGGACGGAATACGCTCCTTTCTGGCTTTTCAATTTAGCCATTACACGGTTTCGGATTTTTTTCATCTCACACCCCTCCTTTAGTCATAACTGCGGACAAATTCCGCCATGGATGTTCGCTTGATGGTTAATATCCGATCTCGACCGATTCCGGGAATCGCCCCTGATAAGGCTCTCCATTGGTAGGTTCCCCGAAATTCGATACTGATCTTATTCAGATAGGTGGCTTTGAAGTTGGTCTTCTCGGTCAATTGACCGGATTTGACGACATTTCCATTGGTGTCGATTTCTTCGTAATACAAACCCCAATCTCCTTCCTTGAATCCGGCAACATCGGCAATCTGTTGGAATCGTTCCAGGATTTCTTTGCTTGTCATATAAGCGGTATCTCCTCCCGGAAACCCCTGTGGGGTGGCCACTTCCGCTCCGCTTTGGACAGCAAGCGTCCGGGAAATGGCGGCTATTCCGTCGCCGATGTAATAATGTTTATAACCGATGATGACCGCATCCACGCAGAACGCCAGGAAAACGACAAACATCAACAGTCCAATCACATATTCAATTAAAATGGACCCCTTCTTGGACTTTAATCGTTTTTGAAGTGTCGTAGGAATTCTTGTTTGCATTGGGTAGCCCCCTCTCTTCTTTAACTAGAAAAGAGGGAAAGGGGTTTTGTTTGACCCGCATTCCCTCTTTCCATGGCGTTGGATTCAGTTTGATTAAATTTTGCCGTTGGTTTGTTTGATCTTGGTATCCATGTTGCCGACTGTGTCAGAAGATGAATTGATGAATGAACTGATTTTGTCACGGAAAGCAAATAGGGCAACAGCGATTACCAATACAACGGTAATCCATACAACAATTTCAATGTTGGATGCTCCTTCTTCCCCACCTGCTACATATTTTGCACGATCAATCAAATGTTTCATTGTATCTCCCCCTTTGTAGATTTCACCCTATGGTTAGGGATGGTTTGCAATTTGATATATGCTATACAGCAAGTCCGACTTTTATAAGCCGAATAAACCACGAAATGGTTTGAGTAAGTTTAAGTTCGCTTTTCCTAGAAGTTCATCATGCTGTAGAATGTTGGCATCCCGGCGGACACAAACATACAGAGGATAAGTGGGGCCTGAACCAGTTTGGACATCATTTGCCTGCGTCCGATTTTGTTCAGAAATACTTCCATCTGCATTTCAGCCACCTTTTGGGATTGCGATTCAAAGCTCTCCTTGATGTTAATTCCCTGTTCCAGATTCAGTTTGATCAAGGAGAAAAACTCCCGGATTTCAAAGATGTCCACTTCCTCACAGAGCATATCAATCGCCTCTGGAGCGGAATAGATGTTACAGTTGAGGACAAAATCTTTGAGATACGGTTTCCAGTCGTCTCCCACATATGGAATGGTTTCTTCCACTGCTTTGGTCAAGGGGATTCCTGCCATCAGGTACCCTTGAATGATACGGATGAAATCAGGGAATTGGTGAAATAGGGCATTTTTCTTTTCTGAAATGGAATTCCGGAAGAGGAATCCGTACAGAAAGAAAAAGAGTCCAAAGATGATAACCGCAAAGAAAGGAGAAATCGGATAGACGGCAATAAAGGCCACAACCCCGATGATTTTCAAAAGGATGCTCATCGCTCGATATTGCATCGGGTCCATGATATGGTCCCAACCGGCAAATTTGAGATCCTTGGCCAATTGTTCATTATCGAATGGTTTCATTTTCGGCAACAGGTAAGTCACAATCGGCTTGGTCAGGGTATTGACCAGCTGAGCGGCCGAATCATCTTTTTTCCCTTCATGTGACTGTAATTGTTTGAGTCGTTCACGGTGGATGCCTTCATTTTGCATCGAAAACAGAACGGTAAAGACCGAACGGGAAAAAAGATAGGCGACAAAAGCACCCACCAATATGATCAAAATGATTGTCATTTCTTGGTCTCCCCTTTCCTAGTCAAGTGGTTTCCCGATTTGTTTGTTGATGAACCAGATTACCCCAACAATGACAATGAACATCATTGTGAGCGTAAATTGTCCAAGACCGGTATGGAACATGAAATGTTTGTAATCGGGAGTGGAGAAGGACATATACAGGCTGATGATCGGAACCATTGCCGTCATCAGATAGGCTTCACGGACCGGCCCATTCAACTCATTCCTGAGCTTGGATTTCATGCTTCGGTTTTCTTCATATTGCTTGAGGGCTTGCTTGAGGAGGTTATCCCTTGTTTCCATCGTCCCAAGGTCAGCGGCTATTTCATAATAATCCGTCATCCGTTGCAGATACGGATTCCCAACCCGTTTGGCTAACCTACGCATGGCTTCTGACACGGGGACTCCGATGTTCAAGTCCGCAGAAGTTTTCACCAGCTCGGAATACATGGGTTCAACGCCCTTGAAATCCTTGACACAGGCATGGATGGATTGCGAAAAGTCTTTGGTCGAACTATACCGTTCTAAAACCAACCGCATAAACGAACCGACCTGTGCATCCAGTTTTGATACCCGGCGATTCCGAATCAGGTGAATCAATTGCCCAGGAAGCAGGCTGGCAAAAAAGCCAAACACCAATCCTGTAAACAGGTTTCGGAGGCCGGAATAAATGGCGATAAACACGATTATTCCTGTCACAATTCCGATTAGTCGGTATTCGCCATAGGAAAGCTCATATCCCGCTTGCAGGCACATTTCCTCGATTTCCGTCTTTTTGCTCCGTTTGGTGTTGGATTCAATCAGGGACTCCAGTTTTCGCTTCAATTGGTTTTCCCGGAGATTGGAGGAGGCTTGAGCCTTTCTCATTTCCAAAACGCTCTTTTCTTCTTCCTCCGGTTTCAAGTAATGCCAGGATAGCCGTATGCCAACCAGTAAAATAACGGATGCAATCAATGAAGCTAACACAATATAAATCATCCAATGAACACCTTCCTTCTTGAATGTTTGAAGCCATACATTGTGCATGGTCACATTTTTGCTTTTATTTATCATAGTTGTTTCCCCCTTATTTCAAAACCAAGCTAGGCTTTCCTCAGACATTCTCTGGATAGCTCGAACCGATTTTCTTTGATGGAAGCGACAAAAAATACGATAATGATAGATAGATAGTTTGTGAACGTATGCTCGAAAAGGAGGGAAAAACATGGAACAGGAGAAACATGAACGGTTGATGGAACAACAAGTTCAGGATTCGGTTGAAGAAGAGACCGAACGCTCCTTACGCCCCTATTCCTTGGATGAATATATCGGACAATCGAAAGTGACCCAAAATTTACGGGTGTATATAGAGGCGGCCAAACAACGGCAGGAAGTTGTGGACCATATGCTGTTTTACGGGCCACCAGGTCTTGGGAAAACCACCTTGGCCATGATTATCGCCCATGAAATGGGGACTCATCTCAAAACCATCTCCGGACCGGCTATCGAAAAGGTCGGCGATCTTGCTGCCGTCCTTTCCAATCTGGATGTGGGAGATATCCTTTTTATTGATGAAATACACCGGATTCCCAGATACGTGGAAGAGGTCCTGTATTCGGCAATGGAAGATTTCTATATCGACATCATCATTGGGGCATCCGATTCCACCAAACGAAGTATCCGGCTGGATTTGCCTCCTTTTACCCTGGTTGGGGCCACAACCAAGGCCGGTATGATTTCCCCTCCGCTCCGGGACCGGTTTGGAATCATTGAACATTTGGAATATTATTCCCCTGAAGAATTGGCCCAAATTGTCCGACGTTCGGCAGATGTGTTTGGGGTTCCCATTGAAGAAGAGGGAGCGTTGGAAATCGGAAAACGTTCCAGAGGAACCCCACGAATTGCCAATCGTCTTCTGAAACGGGTTCGAGATTTTGCTCAAATCCAAAACAATGGAACCATCACCAAAGACATCGCTAACGAGGCTTTGCTTGCCCTTCAGGTGGATTCCGAAGGATTGGATGTCCTTGACCGAAAAATCCTGAACATGATAATTGATGGATTCCATGGAGGTCCTGTAGGGTTGGAAACCTTATGTTCTTCCATAGGAGAGGAGCGGGAAACCATCGAATATATGTATGAGCCGTTTCTGCTGAAAAAAGGATTCATCCAACGGACACCGAGAGGAAGGGTAGCAACGGAAAAGGCTTATCGGCATCTCGGACGGTCTTCCGCCAAGAAGGAAAAAGTCAGTTAAAGCAAAAAACCAGTGAAAATACATTCACTGGTTTTTTTGTTTATCTGTTTGATTGATAGGCTTGAATGATTGGTGTAGGATCTTCAATATACATTACTATGCCTTTTTTCTTGGCATAATCAATACAATTTTTGGTTCCTCCGCTACTTCCATCCCAAACCCCATAAAGGAAATCGGCTTCATCCACCATATACTCATTCCGCTTTTGCATACAGCTTGGTGTATAGGTGGTTTCGGTCACATAAGTCACTTTATCTGCTTGGGAGAGGATTTGGTGATATCGTTCCTGAGCGGATTGTTTCCATTTAGTCTCTTGCCCTTTGCAAGGAATGGCACATTCCAAAAAGAATTTTCCAGGAAATTCACGTTTGAGCTTCAAGGCCACCATCGCCCAAATGGTATCCACCCCAAGAGCCATCCCAGAAATGAGCGTATAGGTCTCATCATCCCGAAAGGTCTTCGTGTCCGGATCGTATCCGGCCATGGCCAGAATGAATTCTCTCATGTTTTTCCCAATGTGGATATTGATCGGGTGCATCAAATCATAGGCATTTCCCAATTTTCCCGGACGATGTCCCGTAACAGCTATCTTTAACATAACCTTTCCTCCTATTAAATACATCGTATCGTTCGATTCCTTATTTTTTTCATCTCCCTATCCTATGGGGTTGATGTTTGGTTCATAACCAAAAAAGCAAGACAACCTAGTTTGGTCATCTTGCTTCATACTTCTTTAATTTTATAAGGAATAGAGGAGCTGGTATACCAGGTCTCTACGGTCATCCAGGGATTGCTGCAAGAGGGCAGAATTGGTGCTCGTAAGTAATTGGTTCTTCACCATACCCATGATGGATTTCGCCACATCCACATCCTGGATTTGCGTATAGGAGGAAATTCGGATGTCATTTTGGCCGATCTCAAAGGATAACCGATGTTCCAAAAGGTTTCGCTGGATCCCTACCGTTGTCCGTTTGGATGCGATTGGTTCGAGGATGAACCGGTCGATGAAGTCCGGGTTCAGGAGGATATCCATGAGGCTGTTTCCTTCTCCGGTTTTTCCCTTTTCATCTCCGGTAGTTTGCGGAACATCGTTATTCTCCACTTTCCCTTTGTCTTGTGGAACCTCATGATTTCCAATCCCTTCATTCCCTTTTTCTTTCGACGGGCCTTCAGGACCTTGAACATTCCCAGGTGTTTCAGGGTTGGGATTGGAAGGAACCGAGGGATTTTCTGTGGAAGGATGGGAAGGAGTTGGGTTGACGGGATCGGTTTGACCTTCGGTTGTTCCCGTTGAGGGAGTGGAAGGAGTGGTTCCTGTTCCCGTCCCATCATTTCCGGTTGGTGGTTGGATGGGTTGATTGGGAATATCTGGATTTCCGGTTCCTCCTTGATTTGTTCCTCCCTTATCCCCTTTTCCGAATATCCCGTTAATCAGGTCCTTGATCTTATCTCCAAATTCGTCGATTTTATCCCCAAATTCATCTAAAAGGCCAAAGGAAAGGAGATGATTGTCATCCGTCAAGCGATCCAAAAGACCCAACGTTCTCCGTTTATCATCCCCGGTATTAGCCGTGGTTTCCTGGACGGTTTTGGTTGGATAAAGGATGGATGCAGATGTCATCAAAAAAAGTTCTTTTGGTTCTTCGATTCCATCTTCTTCGGTCTCCTTTTGCGGATTGGCGGAAGCAGGAACGTTCATATCCTTTGGAGATTCAGGGGTTCCTACTCTTTCACCCTGTATATCCACCGTTTCACCCTGCATGTTCTCTATGTTCTGTTCGTTGGATGGATTGGAATTCATCGAAGGTTGTGGTTGGAGGTTTTCTGGATTTTCTTCCGGTTGGGTGTAGCTTTTTATTTCGTTAGGAACCTCAATGGATGGGGATTGATTTTGGGTTCCCGTATGCTGGTTTCCAGATGAGGATGCGGAGGTTCCCTCTGAAATTGGGCTGGATTCGGGGTTCGCCGGAAGAATGATGGCATCCGAAGGGTTGGGCCCGGCCTGAATGACCAAATCCTTATTTTCAAACACATTTCTTCCGTTGAATTTGGTGTTCTCAAAGATATGTTGAAATTCTTCAAATAGCTTTTTGGCATGATTTTGGATGGATTTTCGGTCGGATTGGCTCAGGGTTCCATTCTGATATTGGACCGCCAATTCCCGAATTTGATGCCCAATCTGTTGGGCAAATGTCAACCCATGGTCCTTGGTGTCCAAAAAAGCCAAACCATCCTGGATGTTTTTCTGGGCAACAGAACTTCCTCGAATTTGGGCCTCCAACTGACTGATTCTCCTCATGTAGGATGGACCATCGGAAGCGGAAGAGATCTGTTTCCCTGTCGAAAGCTGTTTGGTTATATTTGAGATAGCTTTTTGTGCTTGATTCATTTGATGGATCAAGCGATATTCCGTATTCATCAGATTGTTCAGTTTCAATCTGAACACCCCCTTTGTTTTTTTGACTTTCTATCCTACGTTTCGGGGAGCATAAAAACAAAGAAAAGTCCATCTAATTTGGTTTGAGCAGGCATAAGAAAAGCCCGTCCAAAGACAGGCTTTTGGTTTTAAAGGGTAAAGTCCTCCCGGTCCCAACCTTCTACATGGGGACGGAGCTGTTCCAACGGTATTCCCCGACGAAGCATCTTGTCGGCCTTTTCCGGAGAAATTTTGTTCAGTCGCTCAAACTCACCGGTTTGGAAATTGTACCGATAGATGGGTTTGAAGGTGACTCGGCGGGTATCAAAGTCATAGGAGATTTCCGTTACACTGGTCACTTTCCGGCCAATCCCCGGAATGTCGTCCTGGATGGCGACATAATCAATGGCGGAACCGATAATCCGTTCCACAACATCAATTCCCAAGGAAGGCATCGCTTGGAGATATTTGGTGACAATCCGGTTGACCAGGTTGACCGGTGTTCCTGCGTGACCGGTAAAAATGGTACTATGTCCGGTTTCCATCGCTTCTACCGCTGCCATCGCCTCTTTCGAACGAACTTCCCCCACCACAACATATTTTGGCTTCAACCGAAGGGCCGTGATAATCAAATCTTCCAAATCAACACGTTCCTCTTCCTTATCCGCATTATAGGAACGCAGTTGCAAATTGTGTTTGGCTTTGGGGAACAATTCTTGGGTGTCCTCTACCACCAACATCCGCTTCCCGCTTTCAGATATATATTTGTCAAGC
>Ga0207866_1002607_pt1 | contig 12773 bp, 10 predicted proteins | sample HigsolmetaAR203D_FD_184835 | JGI IMG/M metagenome (GOLD analysis project Ga0207866, IMG submission 184835) | Ionic liquid and high solid enriched microbial communities from the Joint BioEnergy Institute, USA - AR20-3-D (SPAdes) (version 2) ...
GCGGATATCCCGGATCAAAATGAGAAACTCGTCCCCGCCAATACGGCAAAGAACATCCCCTTCCCGCACATTCTTTTTCAACCGATCCGCCACCTTGATCAATAGCTCGTCTCCCATGTCATGGCCCAAAGTATCGTTCACTTGTTTAAAGTCATCCAAGTCGATAAACATGATGCCGAACATGGAATTCTTCTTGCCCGCTTCATCCATGATTTTTTTCATTTCCTTTGTAAAATGGAGCCTGTTCCAAACACCTGTCAGCGGATCATGGAATGCAAAATACTCCAGCTGCTCTTCATAAATTTTCTTCTCGGTGACGTCCCTTATCACCCATTGATTCACATATTCCTGTTCAAACAAAACACGCCGAACCGTGATTTCAACCCACAATTCTTCCCCATCGATCCGCTTCACTTTTTCTGTCGCCTGCTCCCCTTCTTTCAGTGAGAGATGGTGTTCCGTTTGAAGCAACCTCCCTATGGACGTCCCGATAATCGCATCTTTGGAGTCCGCACACACAATGTCAAGGGCAGGCTGATTCGCGTAAATGATGATATCATCATTTGTCAAAAAAATGGCGTAAGGAAAATGGTCCAATAAATTGCGGTAACTTGCCTGGCTTAATTCCAGTTTTCGATGCATTTCCATATGTTCAGTAAAATCTTTGTACATCCCCACTGCAAGCACCTTCCCGATATTTACTGCACCATAGGAAGCCAAAATATCCAATATTTTTCCTTCTTTTCTTTTTCTTTTCGCTATATAGTGAGGGACATTCTTTCCGCTTCTTAACGTGTCCAATAATATTTCATATTCTTCTTTATTTTGAAAAATAAAATGATCGGGAGTTTTCAAATCCTTCGGTTCCCATCCAAGAAGCTTTGTAAAGGCAGGATTCGCCAATAAGATTCTGCCCTCATAATCAACGGTGAATAAGGCATCATTGGAGTTGTTCCATACTATTTCAAAAACACTGGTGTCAGATTGTCTATTAACCATTCATTTCTCTCTCCTAACGGACAAAAAAATTATCTTCCCAAAACACTATTGGAAAATAGAAGTTTTTACCTAGGTCTTTCCATGAAAAAAATATTTCCGATTGTGGCATAATTTGATCCAGCCAATCGGCAAATAGGATTAAACTCCCTTATTTTTATATGCGAATGGTCATAAATTTTTTCATCAATATGCACGAATACCACTTCACCTATAAACAAATCGCAGGCAGGTGTTTCGTCATTGCTCCCGCCTAAAGGAATGCCTTTCACAAGCTTGCATTCCATCCGCACTTTCGCTTCTTGTACACCGGGAACGCTGACAATTTCACTTTGTGCCGGAGTCATATTTGCAAATGCCAGTTCACTTTCACCGCTTGGCAAATTTGCCGCTGCGGCATTGAATTGCTCTATATTGTCATCATCCGCTATATGTACAACAAATTCTTGGGTTTCATATATGTTTTTTGCGGTATCTTTCATCTATCAAACGACTCGTCACAGTTGGTTACTAGTAATGTATAAAAAATCCAATTAAACTAGTAGTAGAATACTTGAATTAAAGGGAGAGAAAATTCACATGCCAGTTTACCATAAACTTGTACGTGACCGTATTCCTGTAATCATTCAACAATCAGGAAAAAAATGCGTTACGAAAATATTAACGGACGAAGAATATAGAAAAGAACTTCAGAAAAAAATGACAGAAGAACTAAATGAATACGTACAAGCCGAAAGTTCTGAACAAGCCATCGAAGAATTAGCAGATCTATTAGAACTTATTCATGCCTTAGCGAAGTGTCACGGCTCCACCATCGAAGAAGTCGAAGCATTCCGAAAAAAGAAAGCTGCTGAACGGGGAGGATTCGAAGAAAAAATCTTTCTCATTGAGGTGGAAGATGAGGGACGTTGAGTTAGTAACCGAACGACTCATTGATCATTTGATTGATGGAATCGAAAAATCTTCTACTATATGTATCTTAGTCTCCTTTCTGATGAAATCGGGCGTAGAACTTTTGAAAGAGTCACTCCAACGAGCAGCGGAACGTGGGGCGGATATTAAAATTTGTACGGGCGATTATTTATTTGTAACGCAGCCGGAAGCATTACAGGCTCTTTGCAACCTCCACGAAAATATAGAAGTTCGATTATACAAAAGCAATGGAACTGCCTTTCATCCGAAATCCTACATGTTCGAGTTTGAAAACAATGGGTATTTTATAGTTGGTTCTTCGAATCTCTCAAGGTCGGCACTGACAACAGGGGTGGAGTGGAACTTGGCTGTTAGTGGGGAAAAAGAGGTCTATGAAAAAGCGCTCAATGAATTTACGAAGCTGATGTACCATGAACAAACCGTGCCCGTCAATGAATTCACGGTGAAGGCGTATCAAAAAGAATATGAGACGTATCATCAACAACATCCCAATTTAGTAAGAACGTTGACCACTTCAGAAGAAATCGAATTAATGCTTCCTACGAAAAAGAAAAATAAAGTCCCTTATGAAGTTGTCCATGAATCATCCGCGCCATATGAAACGATTCAACCTCGTTTTGCTCAAATCGAAGCACTCGAGGAACTAGAGAAAACTATAGAAGAAGGATACAATCGAGCGCTTGTCGTCATGGCAACGGGTCTTGGAAAAACGTATTTAGCTGGTTTTTTTGCCAAACGATTCAATCGGGTGTTATTTATTGCCCATCGGGAAGAAATTTTACATCAAGCGAAACAATCCTTTCAGCGTATTTCAATAGAAAAAACATGCGGTATCTATAATGGCAAACAAAAAGAACGACACGCCGATTACATATTTGCTTCGATTTTTACGCTCAGTATGAAGCAGCATTTAGAAGTTTTTGATCGAGATGAATTCGATTTAATTATTATCGACGAATTTCACCATGCAGCAGCAAAGTCGTATCAGCGCGTATTAGACTATTTTAAACCTTCCTTTTTACTCGGGATAACCGCGACACCGGATCGTCATGATAATAAAGATGTGTACGCCATTTGTGATGGAAACGTTGCGTATCGGATCGATTTTTTAGAGGCGATTCAACGACAATGGCTCGCTCCTTTCCGTTACTACGGTATTTATGATGATACGGATTATAGTCAACTCACATGGTTAGGAACGAGGTACGATGAACAGGAGCTTCTTCAAGTTCAGCTGCGGAAAGAAATGGCCGATAAGATATTACAGGCTTGGGAAAAACATAAACAAACACGCACACTCGTCTTCTGTTCATCCATTAAACAAGCTGACTTTTTAGCCCATTATTTTCAACAACACGGCTATCAAACGGTTAGTCTCCATTCGAAGCAAATGGAGATCAGTCGAAAGCAAGCGATTGACATGCTAACAGAAGGAGAACTGGATGCTATTTTTACCGTCGATTTATTTAATGAAGGGGTCGATATCCCAAGTGTGGATACGTTATTATTTGTGCGACCCACTGAATCGTTAACGGTGTTCACCCAACAAATCGGTCGTGGATTACGCCTGTATCCAGAAAAAGATGCTTGTGTGATCATCGACTTAATCGGTAACTATCGGAATGCGGATGTGAAGCTAAGTCTGTTTGATACCGCACCAAACCGAAAAGGGAAAGCCAACATTCATCCGACCGTTCCTGCAAGCTGTGACATTCAATTAGATACGAAAGTCATTAACTTACTTCAAGAAATGGCTCGGAAACGACAGCCGCGAAAAGAAAAGTTAAACGCGCATTATTTAGAGGTCAAGCAAGAACTAGGAAGAAGACCAACGTATTTGGAGCTCCATTTAAAAGGGAAATCTAACTCAGTGGAATATAAACAAGAATTTAAATCGTATATAGGCTTCCTACATTGGGCCGGGGAACTTTCGGAGCGAGAACGAGAAGTATTTTATCGGTATGAACCTTGGTACATAGAAGTCGAGAAAACTGGAATGGCGAAAAGCTATAAAATGGTCGTCTTGTTAGCGATGTTACAACGTGGTGTATCCGCCTGGTACGATTCGATTACCCCGGAACAAGTCGCGCCATTCTTTCATCGATATTTAACGGAAGCAGAATATCGTAAGCGTATCGACTTTTCCGATAAAGAAACGAAACGTCTTTGGGACTACGACGAGCAAAAAGTAAGCAAACTTATCGTCAACATGCCGATGAAAAAATGGAGCGGCAGTTCAAACGGACTTGTCTTCTTTGAAAACAATCACTTTAAACTAAACTTAGAAGTAAAAAAAGAAGACGAACCGATTTTATTTGAGTGGACGAAACAAATTTGCGAATACCGTCTCCATTACCACTTTGAACGAAAAGCAAACACAACGAAATGAGGGAACCAAATGGACTGCATCTTTTGTACAATGGAAAAATTTGTACTCGAAAACGACCTTGCCTATGCCATATTCGACAAATACCCAGTAAACCAAGGTCACCTGCTCATCATCCCAAAACGGCACACCGCCAATTACTTTGACTTAACCGAAGAAGAACGGCTAGCCATCGATGACCTTTTATTTCAAAGCAAACAGTTCCTTGATGAAACATACCAACCCGATGGCTGCAACATCGGCATTAACTGCGGCCAAACCGCCGGCCAAACGATTTTCCATGTCCATGTCCACCTCATCCCAAGATATAAAGGAGACATGAACGACCCAAGAGGCGGGGTACGTGGGGTGATACCAGATAAGCAGAAATATTAGTTTATCTGGTGAAATCGTTTATTAACAAATGTAAATTAGTCCGTTTCACCTAACGTCGCCATAAGTTCATACATTTCAGCATCTAAGAAATTATTCACAATTCCCCAATAATAGCCAAATATATTTTTGATTTTCCTGCCGTTTTTTAAGTTACGGATTAATTGCTTAAATGTGTCCACAGCAAGATCCACTTTGTCTTGAAGTGTGTAATACGTTAAGCACCGTGTTTGGATGGTGATAATTTTCCACAATTCTTCGATCATTTTGTAATTGTCAAAAAAACAGTTCACGAGATTACGAAATTCCTTCGGCACTCGATTGCTAGTATATGTGTAGTTTAGTTGAACGTCATTACGTTTATTATATAGATCATTAGTTTTAAATAAATTTGATGGTTAGTTTTATGGGGTGTTAATTGCTCATCATTTGTTTGTTGATTTTTCGCAGATTCTTCCTGTTTGCGTTGGTTGCAGGGGGTGTCATTTCTGTTTGAACGAGAATCATCTTTCTTTAAAAAACGATTAAATATCCACAGGTTACTAGATTGTGATCCGTCTTTTCTGACCGTTTCTTTTACGGTTAAAATCCCTAACTTGACGCATTTACGCTTCATCCGATGAAACGTACTTTCAGACACCCCATGCCCGTTATTCCGATCGGAAATGGCACGTAAAATTGTACTTATGGACGCATTCGACACCCCGTACACTTTCGCACAAAAGCGGACGAGTCCTTTAAACGCTATTAACTCCGAACGAGTAAAATCTTTTTTGTGCTCAAACAAAAATGCCTCAATATTATTATTAAAATCCTTCAACGACTCAAACTGACTATACTCTTTAAAATTCTCAATCGGTTTTTGTTGAATCATACTCTCTACCTCCTCACCTGCTATATAGGAGGAAGAGCGGGAATTGGGGACTTCCTTTTACAAAATTTATAAAATGATCTCTGTAATTTGGGGACAGTCCCCTACTACTTTAAAGCGTTGAGGGACAGTCCCGCACTGCTTTAAATGGTTAAAATAGGATGAGGGCGATATCGTAACCCGCTGGCTTGATTTGGAGTAGTGGACATTGCACTCTATTGTCCTTGTGAAAGAAAGCATTAAACTACTTTCGCCCTTCACAAAACCCTCGCCCACAGTGGATTATAGTTGATTAGAATTAAGGAGCTAGCATCAATTATTACTTAACTTATTTGTGTCCGATATAATAATCTAAATCTACTTATTTAAAAAAAGAATTTTCAGTTGAGGATAAATACAAATTATGGATAATTAAAATTAGCAATTTATTTTGTAAAAAAGGTGTGGTCCTTTTGATCGTCTACGAAGCAACAAAAGCTGAATTTATGTCCGATGTGTTCGAAGATCAGCTCGTTCCAACGATATGTGAAAATTTTAATCAAAAGGTAGGTAAAGTGAATGAGCGTGAAGTCCGGGCGTGGGATAACTCGATGCAATATATGTATCGGGTGTTGAATGATGAAGAAATTCCAGATGATGCAGGAGTAGCCATCGAATTTAATATTCCTCATACTTCTAAAAGGGTCGATTTTTTGATTTCAGGCATTGATGAACATAAACGTGATTCAGTGGTGATTGTTGAGTTAAAACAGTGGGAAAGCATCGAAAAAGTCGATGGAAAAGAAGCAATCGTAAAAACGATAATAAATCGAAATTTAGTAGAAACGACACATCCATCCTACCAAGCGTGGTCTTATGCTTCGCTTATAAAAGACTACAACGAAAGCGTACAGCAAGAACAAATAAATCTTTATCCATGCGCTTATTTACATAATTACTTAGATCTTGGTGAGAGCGATCCGTTAGTTGATCCGAGCTACCAATATTACATTGAGAAAGCACCTGTATTTATTAAGGGAGGAGCTGCAAAGCTTCGTTCATTCATTAAACGTTACATTAAATATGGGGATAATAAAGAAAACTTGTACAAAATTGAAAATGGTCGAATTCGTCCATCTAAGTCACTTCAGGATGCTCTCAACAACATGATAAAAGGGAATCAAGAGTTTACGATGATTGATGAGCAAAAAGTGGTATACGAGACCGCTTTACAATTAGCAAAAGAAGCTGAGCGAACGAAAACGAAACAAGTATTAGTCGTAGAAGGTGGCCCAGGCACAGGAAAATCTGTATTAGCCATCAATTTACTTGTAGAACTAACAAATCGAGATTTAGTCTGCCAATACGTAACGAAAAATGCTGCACCACGTAATGTTTATGCTAGAAAACTACGTCAAGACTTTCGGAAAGGACATATCGATAATTTATTTACTGGTTCTGGTAGTTTTATACACGCATCTGACAACGAATTTGATGCTCTAATTGTGGATGAAGCGCATCGGTTAAATGAAAAGTCCGGTATGTTTCACAACTTAGGGGACCATCAAATTAAAGAAATCATAAAAGCATCTAAGCTTTCAATTTTCTTTATTGATGAAAGACAACGTGTTACGTTGAAGGATATCGGTAGTATTGAATTAATAGAAAAGTTTGCAAAAGATTGTGGTGCAGCTATTACGAGAACAAAATTAGAATCACAGTTTCGTTGTAATGATTCTGATGGCTATTTGGCTTGGATTGATGACGTGTTACAAATTAGAGAAACAGCTAATTCCCATTATTTTGATACGAACTATGATTTTCGGATTTATTCTGATCCAAACGAGCTTCGAAAAGAAATCGAACGATTCAATAAAATTAACAATAAATCGCGTATTGTCGCTGGCTACTGTTGGGATTGGAAAAAAGAAAGTAAGAACAATCCAAACAATCATGACATTGTCATTCCAGAACATAATTTCAGCATGAGTTGGAATCTTGGGAACACCGAAACGTGGGCCATAGACGAAAACTCTGTTCATCAAGCAGGATGTATTCATACATGTCAAGGACTTGAATTTGACTATGTTGGTGTCATTATTGGAGAAGACTTAATCTTCCGTGATGGTGAAGTTCAAACAGACTACACGAAACGAGCGAAAACAGACAACTCTTTAAAAGGAATCAAAAAGATGATGAAAGAACAACCTATAAAAGCGAAAAAATTAGCGGATGAAATCATAAGAAATACGTATCGGACTCTCCTAACGAGAGGACAGAAAGGTTGTTTTGTGTATTGTGTGGATAAGGGGTTAGGAGATTATTTATTAGAAAGATTTAATATGATTCATGATTATTACAATGAAAATACTAAATTGAAAGAAGTTCCTATAGTAGCTGAAGAAAAGGGCGAATATAATAAGAAAATTCCCCAATAAATTTCTCATTTTTTATGGAAAATAAAAATTATGTACTAGGTGAGATCTCATGAACAAAAATGGCCTCTTTGAAGAATTAAAAATAAGTAACAAACTCTACCCAGAAACAAACTTAATTCAACACCTGTCACCTAAAGAATATATTGAAGTATTAACTCTTCATGCGGCTCGGAAATTAAGTGAACGATTTCAAGAGTTAGCGGAAAAAAATCGTTATAGCGAGATTATTCAGTTAACTGAGCAGCTTACTCAACTTGTTTCCGATCGTGAAGAAGAGTTAGCCCTTCCGTTGTCGATGATAACTTATAGTTATTCTCATCATGAATTACCAGTAACGGAGGATACATTTCTTTCTCGTTTAAGTTTGATACATAACCAAAAACATACAATTAAAAATTTCTTTAAAACTTTAAAGTATGAAATATTGACGGCAGATGCAGTTGATTTTATGGTTAGTTTTATCCGGATGTCAGGTTTACAGCTTCTTATTCGTCCATTAAAAGAGCTAGAGAAAAATGGCGTTCCAGTACGTATTATTACATCAACATATCTCGGGATTACCGAAGTAAAGGCACTAAGAAAGTTATTAGAGTTTACCAATGTGGAAGTTAGAGTCGTAGATACACAAAAAGAATCTTTTCATACGAAAGCTTATCTGTTTCACCGGGCATCGGGATTAAATACTGTCATTGTAGGTTCTTCGAATCTATCACATTCAGCTCTCAAAAATGGACATGAATTAAACGTGAAAATTCCTGATACTTCGTTTTTACCAATTTATAATGAAACGAAAAAAGTGTTTGATTCCATTTGGAACCAAGAAGAAACCGTTCGTTTAACCGAGGCATTTCTTGTATCTTATGAACAATTAGTAAAAGCACAACGTCAATTAGAGAAATCAAAAATAAATAGTAAAGTAGCTGAAGTAAAACCAGCCTATAAATATAAAAAGCCAATTACACCAAATAAAATGCAAGAAAAGGCATTAATGAATTTAAAGCATACGAGAAAAAATGGAAATAACAAAGGAGTTATTATTGCAGCTACTGGTACCGGAAAGACTTATTTATCTGCTTTTGATGTAAAGGAATTTAATCCACAAAGACTTTTGTTTATCGCACATCGTGAAGAATTGTTAGATAATGCGATTGAAACATTTAAACAGGTGATACCAAACGATCACTTGTATGGAAAAATTACAGGGACCGTTAAACAATTTGAAAAGCCATATATCTTTAGTACGGTGCAATCTCTACATAAGGATGAGACATTATATCAGTTTTCAAGTAAAGAATTTGATTATATTGTTGTTGATGAGTTTCATCATGCCGAAGCCCCAACTTATCGAAAAGTACTCGATTATTTCCAGCCGAAGTTTTTACTTGGGTTAACTGCGACACCTGAACGAATGGATGGTCGTGATGTATTAGCACTTTGTGATCATAATATTGTGTATGAGATTCGATTACGCGATGCTTTAAACGCCGATTTATTAGCACCTTTTCATTATTTTGGTGTATCCGACCATACGGTAGATTACAGTCAAATTCCTATGAAAAATGGCTTCTTCCAAGAAGATATTCTTGTCCAGGCATTAAAAACGAATGAGCGGACAGACTTTATAATCGAAATGATTAATACATATGGCTACGACGGAGAAAGAATGATCGCTCTAGGTTTTTGTACTAACATTGAGCATGCGAAATATATGAGCGAAGAATTTAATAAACGCGGGTTCAATGCGACGTATTTAACAGGTGAACATAGTATTGCGGAACGTGAAGAAATGATTCGACGTCTAGAGGATGAACAGGACCCGTTACAAATATTATTTACAGTAAATATTTTTAACGAAGGTATTGATATTCCGAAAGTGAACCTTATCCTATTTTTACGACCAACGGAATCGTCCACCGTATTTATTCAACAATTAGGACGAGGACTTCGAAAAGTAGAAGGGAAAGAGTTTGTTACCATTTTAGACTTTATCGGAAATTATCAAAAATCGTTTGTTGTTCCGCTGGCACTGTCCGGCCAGATCAATCAGAAAGCATTTGATAAAGATTCCTTAAGAGTTGCAGTCACGCATGAATTTGCCGATTTGCCATCAGGTTCATACGTAGATTTAGACCCAATCTCACAAAAAGAAATACTCGAAAAAATCGATTCCATTCGAATGAATGCGGTTGATATGCTCAAGTCTCTTTACCAACAATTTAAAAATGAACTTGGTAAATCCCCAGAAATCATGGATTTTCTGTACACTGATCAATCGCCAAGTCTTACGTATTTCATCTATAAATACAAAACTTGGGTACAAACAAAAGAAAAAATGAAAGATACTAATGAATTAGATGAAAAAATATTAAATCATCCATTGATGGTGGAAGTACTTGAGCGGATAGAAGGACAATTTCCGATCAAATGGCCATATGAGATGATCATTCTTGAACTTGCTTTTCTGCAAAAGAAAGTAACAGTTGATGATGTAGTAATACAACTTGGAAAAAGATTTGCGACAACAATTCAAAAAGAAAAACATCGTTCTCTAATTGAACATGCGATGCGTCGACTATCAACCCCTTATAAAAAACAGAAGTGGAGCTTTGGATTTATAGAAGATGATATATTTATTTTAGATGACAAGATACTCCATCTAACAGCAGATCCCGATTTTTATCAATATTTAAAAGAACGATTAGACTATGGAATTATCGAATACAGAAGAACCTATCAACCTCAAAAGTTTTTAACAAGCGGTGAAAAGCTTACTCTTTACCAGAACTATACGAGAAACGACATCATCTTCTTATTCCAAGCAGGGGTAAAAGAAGGTTCTTGGCGAGAAGGAGTTAGTCGAGTAGGTAATCATTACTTTCTTTTTGTGAACTTAAACAAAGCAGATTCTGTTGAAGAGCATTTAAAATATAAGGATTATTTTATCGACCAGTCCCATTTCCATTGGCAAAGTCAAAACCAAACATCCCATGAATCAACAGTAGGTCAAAATTATATTTATCACAAAGAAAGAGGGATCCATATTCATTTATTTGTTCGAAAGTTTGATAATATGCATGGGATGACGTTGCCATTTATGTATCTTGGAGAAGTTGACTATGTATCAAGTCACGGAGATAAACCAATGAACATTAAATGGCGACTACATCATCCCATACCAGAAGACCTATTTATTGACCTTATCCGCTAACAGAGCATCCACCGTCGGAACATCCGCGGGTGCCCATTCGAGAGTGTGTAGCTCTTGGAGGGGTGCCCATTTTAATTCTGCATGCTCTTTGGCTTTTGGTTCACCATTGATTATTTCCGCTTTGTACGTTAGCAGATTGACGATTACGGATGGGTATTCGTGATGCACTTCTTCGATTTTTTCTTGCACTTGGATGGTGCAGCCGAGTTCTTCTTTGATTTCTCGGACTAACGTTTCTTCTGGTGCTTCGCCTTCCTCGATTTTGCCTCCTGGAAACTCCCATAGGTTTGGCAGCAACATGTCAGGTGAACGAAGCGCGCATAACACCTCATCTTTTTCATTCATGATCACTGCACCCACAACACGGACTGTTTTCTTCATCAAACCGCTCCTTTTTCTAATTTCTTATTTATTTTAACAAAAGATAAAGGTTTAGACAGCTTCAACATTTATCAAAAATTGATGGGTAATTGAAAGGAGCATAGAAAATAAAACATATATGATTATCAAAAAAGATGGGGAGTGCCATAAAGTTGACACTTCCCCTTTTACATCTGCAACCGCGGTAAAGGTTCTATTAATATCGTATATCAGAGGAAAATTCACCTTATTTCCGCTTTAACTCATATTTTTTAACTTCCGATAAAGAGTGGACCTGGCGATATTCATTTTTTTGGCGACGGCTGATAGATTCCATTCAGTTTCTTCTAAAAGTCGGATCAGCACTTTTTGCTCTTCCACTTCGATGAGTGATAGGTCCTTTTGTTGGTGGGTGAGGGTATGACTCATCCTGTTTTCCATTAAGTAGGCCGGTAAGTCTTCTAACTTAATAACGGGAGAATCGCTGAATATGACGGCATGCTCAAGTACGTTTTGCATTTCCCTTATGTTGCCTGGCCATTGGTTGTTTATGGCAAACTAAAAATGGCTCTTACATTCTTTTGGTGAAAAGTCGAGTTAATTGAGAATGAGAATCTAAAAAATTCTATTTGCACACTGATTTTCTCAATTACTCCCTCCCTATCACCAAGATTGCGTAAGAACCATTTTCTACTTGCCAAAAACACTCTTATTGTCCTTCTTTATGAAGCAATCAACTCACAAAAAAAGAGACGCCTTCGCATCTCTTTATTGATTTACAAGTAATCGAATTTGATTTTCTACTGTCGTGCATAATTGAGGACCAAATGGCGTTCTTATCACAAACCCTAATTTTTCGTGTTTTAAAAAGTCATGTAATAAAAACGCACCGACAGAAGCCATTTCAACTTGTACGTCGACTCTTCGCTCCAACGTTTCTAAAAACTTTCCTACTTCTATGAGCAATTCCCGATCTATTTCTTCCATGTAAATGCATACGTCAATATCGCTTCTTTCTGTCGTCACCGAAATAGCTGTGGCGAGCTCGAATCCGACGCTTCCAGTCGGCCCCCATCGTAAGTTGAATTGTTCAAAAGCCTGTTTTATTTTTTTCAAAGTGGGAAGATGTATTTCATTGGTATATCCTTCAATTCGATCCACTAATTCAATAGGTGTCATCACTTCTACAATACGGCTTTTATGAATAAACGTTCCGAAGCGTTGTTCTCT
>Ga0207866_1002611_pt1 | contig 12766 bp, 13 predicted proteins | sample HigsolmetaAR203D_FD_184835 | JGI IMG/M metagenome (GOLD analysis project Ga0207866, IMG submission 184835) | Ionic liquid and high solid enriched microbial communities from the Joint BioEnergy Institute, USA - AR20-3-D (SPAdes) (version 2) ...
AAATGGAAAAAGTCGAATATATGGAGCAAGCACAACAAAATCGACAACAATTAGAAATGGAAATTAATAATTTACTTATTACATTAACATCAAATGGTTTTTCTCATCAGTACATTGGACAAATTTGCGCTCAAACCATTCGTCCATTTAACACCTTAAATGAATTAGCACCTAATGAATTGCAAAAAGTAAAAGAGCTTCTTCAAAGTTTATTGCAGAAAAGAGTTAAAGTATCAAATGAATAAAAAATATTTTTTAATAAAATATTTACTTATCATGTGTTTATTATTTATAATGTTTGATAAACACATGATAAGGAGTGGTTTTCTTTGGATCCCAGAGATTTAATGAGGAACGCCAAGAAAAAGTCGGAAATACAACGAAAAACGGTTCATCCTATTCAAAAAAACATAATACATAGACCAGAAACTAAATCAGAAATGACTACAATTAAAACGGAATTATTGCCGTCTTATGAGGAAGAATCTTCTTTATCTGATACAATTCCATCTAAAGCAAGGTTTGTTGCAAGAGAAGATGTATCACCAGATGTCTATGGAGTCAATCCATGGAAATCAAATTTTGATATTTATGATAAAAATGTAGCTCGGTTTATTCGCAATTTTTCTCAAGAAAATCGAATGAATGGTGGAAAAGCTATTACAAAATCTCAGTTAATTGAAACGATATTGAATGTTATGATTTACGATGTACAACTAAAGCCAATTGGTTTTCAAAGTACAAAACATTTAAGAGAATACTTATATGAAATATTAAATATTAAGTGAAAAAAGACTTGAGGATTTTCCCCAAGTCTTTTACATAATTGCAAGACTTCAATAATTATCATGAAGTGTATTTTAATAATGACGAGTGCATCAAAAATTTTTTACATAATTTAAAAATAAATTAATTATATATTAATTTTTTAGGAAGGAGGTTATGATTTGAAACCATTTTATGATATTGAATTAGAAAGAATTGAAAATGCATGGAAAGAAACTCATCAGTCTCGAACAAGATGAACCATTAGGTATGTATGTGGGCAATCCAATGAGTAACAATGTTGAAGATAGACCAAACATACTTGGGAGAATTATAGAACATAATGACATTGTTATTATAGATACTTTAAATGAGAATCAAGAACACATTAAAACTGTGTATGTGTCTTGGCATGAAGAAGACGAGCATAATAACAGATTGATGTCTATAAAAGCAAATTCTGGATTACTTACGATTGAAATTAAGAATGATTAAAATCTTGTTTTTATCAAATGAAGGGAGCAGATAAAGCATATGTATAAAGCAAGAGTAGGTAATTCTTGGGTGAAAAATATTATACCCGTAAATGAAAATATTTATGATATTGAATTTACTACAAACAGATATTTAGCTAAAGACTTAGATTATGAAGATATACGTTATATATTAAAAGATTTTGATAATGTCAAAATAGTGAAAATCGAAATAAAAGAGATTGATGTTACAGATATGATAATAATGAGTTTATAAATTTCTCATTTTATCGGAGCGTGATGGTTTACATGGGTATGGAAATTAAATTAAGCAGAGATGAAGTATTTATCCAAATTTGCTCTAAAGCTAATGTACCATCTTCATATACGTAGTGAACATGCAACTATTAATGTTCAAAATAATAAAATCTTAAGAGTAGTAGTAGATTGTAAGTGGGAACAAAGTGGCTTTAGCCATCGGGAGGTTCAGTTTTATGTTATAATATGAAAGACGTTTCAAATAGAAAGGAGAGGTATTTTGGAATTAATTAAAGCATATTTGATAAAAAACCCACCTATTGTAAAATATACATTCAACAATCGTAATATTAATAGATTGCACAACATAGGGTATTATTATGATCCTAGATGTAATGATAAATATGTACTTTTAAACAAGCATTATTATATAAATAAGTCTTATTATCGAGTGGTATTGCGTTTCGAAGTGAATAGTACTAGCAAAACAAATATTTCTTATAATACTTATGTATCTGTAGCAAGAAATAAATACACCTTAAATCTTCCTGTACCATTTGTTATTATTCATACTCATAAGAATGAGGATGGATCTTTTGTAGATTCAAAAGTTTATCATGGTCCGACTTTAAAAAATGTTTTTGGTTATTTAGAACAGGGAGTTCCTTATGATTTAATTGAAGCTATATATCATGATATTCAAAAATGTCTATTTGATGAAGATTCTGAACAGGAGGTAGTGTATGTCTAATAGAATTAATGCTAAGTTATCAAAGTATGCCGCTAAATTGATTTCCAGTTATTTAGAATTCCCGGATAATCAACCCATTACGGCATTAGATTTTCGATGCGGAACGGGATTATTTTTAGATACTTTAACAAAGAAACATAATGATCAACGCTTTTTGTTTGGCGTAAATCAATATGATTATGAAGCAGAAATGGCATTAAGTGATCATAACTTCTACAAGGTTTCTAGAGCATTTTATAAGGAAGAAGGGAAAATCACAAAAGATGCTTTTTCTCTTGTTGTCGTAGATCCATACTATAAAGATTCATTGATTCAAGAGATGTTTCAAACTGTAGACCCTTTTACAGAACCTGATTTTGAGAAAGAAGAAAAAGATCGATTATTTGCAGCAAAACAACATACTGATCAAAATCAAATTGATTTAGGTACTGAAGATTTATCTGAAGAAGAGAAGAAAAAATTAGAGGAAGATTTAAAAAAGAAATTAGAAAAAGCAATAAAAGAAAAACGCTTAGCTTTTCGAAGAGCACTGCGTGAACAAGAAAGACGTATATCTGGTTTACGTGATGATAGTTTCCTTTTAGCTAGAGCAACAGATAAACTAATGCCAAATGGTATATTAGTTATGATTATACCCAAAGAGTTAATTGACCAGTCTATCACCATTCGATTGGCCAATCAGTATGATAACATTAAAATTTTACGTTTAGATGATGATGAATACCTAGACCATCGAAAATGTGTGATTATTGCAAGAAAGAGACCTAAGAAAGTTAATAACCGCAGCCAGGGTATTTTATTAGCTGAAACAAAGTTAACACCTTATAAAGAAATAGAAATGTTAGATTTGCAGGAAAAACCACTTTATAAAGTTCCTTCTCAACCTGTAGAAGCAGTAGAAATGTTTCGAGTTGGTCCTATTACTCCAAGTGAAGCATTAGAACATCTTAAAAAATCATCACTACTCAAAAACTATCAAAACACATACTCTCAAACAATGATTAATGAAAATCCAAAAACACCAACGGCATTACATAAAGGTCATATTATGCTTTTACTTACTAGTGGCTTTTTAGATGGTTTTATTGGAAAAGGACCAAATCAACATTTAGTGAAAGGAACAGCTGTAAAAATGGTAAAAGAAACCGTTGAAGAGAATGAAGATGGAAGTAACAGTTATAAAGAGAGAGAATATTATCATATTGTCGTAAAAATTTTAAATAGAAATGGTGAATTTAAACGCTTGATGTAAGGAGGAAGAAAATGAAGCATTATCAAGATTTACATACATTAGAAATGCATGGTGGTCGAAATTATCAAGATGTTCGTGTCTTTTGTGATTTAATTGTCTTGAATCAACGAAACGAAGTTATCATGACCAGTGTGATTGGAAAGCATAAAGATGTAATGGATCTTTATGAATTATTTCAAAATGGAAAAATAGGTCGTATTTATTATAATACCAAAGATTATAGAGAAAAAAAGGAAACATTAAGACGGACTATTTATTGTTTGGATGATAAGAAAAATAATTATAATCAATATCAAACAAGATTTGATGATTTAACTCATATGCTGATTATTTCCAAAAGTGTAATGAAAGATACACGTGAACGACAAAAGTGGGAGTTAGAAGAAGAGCAACGAGTGAAAAATGGGGAGCCACTGCGAAACTTACCTAAAAATCTTGCTGATATTGTTATTGCTTGGGATGGTGATCTTCAGTCACAGGTTTTTAAGACAATCAAAGATCGATACTCAACTCCCATATTAGATGAGTGGAAAGATTATATTTATCAGAAACTTTTAGAAGATAAGTATATTGAACCTTTAAATGTATTTTCATTTGGGAAACAATATACACTTGATGGTGCTGTCTTGCGATTTTCTGAGAAACAATTAGAATCCATTATTACAGAAGGCATTCAGTCTTATAATTTAAACTTTGCTATCTTAGATGACGAAACAGTAGAACCTGTCTTAGATCAATGTACAACTCTTGATGAATATTTGAATCATTTTGCAGGGTCTTTAGCAGAAGCTATTCAAAAAAATGTGCATGTTCGCTTTGATCCAAAACGAGATAAACATCACCCAGGATTTTATCATTTAAATCTTCATGCAAATAAGAATGGTCTTACAGGATTATTTCCACAACAAGCAGATACAGTAATGGGTGTTGCAAAAACATTAGAAGAAGAGAAATTTGTTTTTGTAATCGGAGAAATGGGTAAATAAAAAATTGTCATAGAAGTTATGACAGAGTTTTGCCCCCTATCATAGAAATATGATAGGTAAAAGTGCGGAATTAAGCGGGGAAGCCTAAGTGCGAAAAAAAGCATATGGCCACCCGAACCGAAGGCTAGAGGTAATACTTTAGTCAGGGGCAGAGCGTAGCAGTTGAACCTCTTTACATGGAGAGAATATAACACTGCCAAGAGGCCGCACCACCCTAACGGGGAAAGCCGAGGGTGAAAAGGTACGCCGAGCTACAGGGAAACTTGTAGAAGTATGGATAAAAAGCCATACGATAACATAACTGGTAGGAAAAACAAATATCGGCGCTGTATCTCCTTATATAACAGAAGCGTTATTGAAAAATAAAGAGCAACCAGATCCATATCGAGCACTCTTATTTGTACCCGGAACACTCGTTGACAAATGGAAAAGAGAAATCAAAGAACGCATCCCTGATTGCAGAGTTTATGAGATTACACATTTCTCTGATGTTTTAAAATTAAGAAATAAACCATATCGTCCAGATAAAATAGAATATTACGTAATGAGTAGTGAAATAGTTAAGAAAGAATATTCAATGTCTCCAATTGAAGACTGGCGGACTGGAGCATCAGCTATTCAAAAAGAAATGGAAGTATTTAGAGAAATAACTGAAAAAAATTCTGAAAATCATCAGAAATATAAACCGCCAAAAGTCAGATTAAAAAGAAATGAAGTTATTGAAGGCTCAAGGGAATTATTCGTAAATTATTCTTTAAATGATCTAAGTGGTTTTCATTGTCCTCAATGCGGGAACTTCTTATCAGAATCTGAACATTTCTTCCAACATAAATCTGGGAAGAAATGGATTAATAAAATAAAACATGCTAATTATAAATGTACAAATGAAATAAAAACAAAATATTTACCAAAGCACCTTGTAAAAGATCCAAATGAAGAATACCAAGAATGCGGTTATGTTTTATGGCAGCCTGAACGATTGCCACTGCATTCAAAGCAACGAAAAGTTTCTCCTGCATGGGCAATTAATAAATTTCTCAGAAGAGGTTTCTTTAAATATCTCATAGCTGATGAAGTTCATGAGTATAAGTCCAGTGATTCAAATGTGGGGCAAGCTTTTGGACAATTAATTAATCATACAGAAAAACAAATTTTATTGACAGGAACTTTAATTGGTGGAATGGCGAAAGACTTATTCTATCTGCTCGCTAAATTAAATGCTAAGAGATTACTGAAAGAAGGAATTACTTATCAAGATGAAAACTTATTTGTATCACGCTATGGTGTCTTTGAAACAAAATATGAAGATAATGATAGTATTCGAAGAGTAAAAGGTAGAACCCAAAAACCGGGTATATCTCCACATTTATTCCCTTTGTATCTCATGAATAACTGCGTATTTTTAGAGTTAGCTGATTTAGGTTATGTTCTTCCACCATATCAAGAAATTCCTGTTTTTATTGAAATGAATCATGAGCATAAAAAGCATTATAATCAGCTCGAAGAAGAAATAGGTAAACGAATGAGATATAATGCATTTTTAGGAAATATGAATCTTATCTCAACTTATATTAATACGCTTTATCAATATTCTGACTTACCATGGAATTTCTCGGATATTGTATTAACCAACAAACATGGTCGTCAACAAGTTATAGCAAGACCTTTTAATTTTGATCCTAATGAATTTGTACCGGAAAAATTAAATAAATTAGATGAAATTTTGCATGATGAAATTTACAATCAAGGAAGAAAAGTTTTAGTATATACCAAATATACTGGAACGAATGCATATAATCAGGTAGATGCTTATCTCTATCGCAAATTAAAAGAGAAAGGTTATAATGTTGGAATATTGCGATCTAGTGGTTCATTTGATGGCATTAAAATGCCTAAAAGTACACAGCATCGTGAGAAGTGGATAAAAGATATGATGGAAAAACATGATTGGGATGTATTAATTACAAATCCAAGACTAGTAAAAGTCGGATTAGATTTATTACAATTCCCGACAATTGTGTACTATCAAATGGATTATAGCACATATGATTATATGCAATCTTCTAGACGTTCTTGGAGAATTAAGCAAACTGAACCAGTAAAAGTTTATACATTGGTTTATGCAGATACCATCCAATCTGAAGTATTAAATCATATAGCTAAGAAGATTGATGCAGCCATGGCTATGCAAGGTAAGTTCTCTGAAGAAGGATTACGTGCAATGGCTGAATCGGAAGATGGAATGAATGCTTTAGCTAAGAACTTATTAAAAGAAGGCAAATTGGATAATATTGAAACTATTCATGATCGATTCCAGCGATTGAATCAATCTTATGAAGAAATGCAAATGGCTAAATATGAAGAATATGAGCATTATGAAGTTAATCCAATTGAAGGTGGTCTTGAAACTGTTCTTAGAATAGCTAACGAGAAAATGGCAAATCTTGAACGGAAAATATCCAATGAATCTGTTAATCCTGCTGATCTGATTAAATATACAGAAATATTAAATGCTATGATTCAAGTTGTTGATAACGCAAAAGAATATAATAAAGGGCTGCGGAAGAAAGAAAAAGTTATAGAAGGTCAGTTAGCATTAGATATTTTCTAATGCTAACTCCTTAAAGAAATAAAAAAATAGTTGGAGTTGTGATTGATTGATGATTAGGTTATTTTACTTTTTTCGTGTGCGCTATAAATTGCTCAAAAGTAAATTTTACTCGTTCCTTCATTTTGTAAAGAATATGGAAGAAATGTGAGAGATTTTCATGTTTCAGATGATATATGGAAATTGATACAGCCCAGAATAAAAAACGGCAATGTATTATGCTATGAATGTTTTTGCGACAAGTGTCAAGAAGTTGGTTTGTTTCCGGTGTGGAAACTTGAAAAATAAAATAGTGTTCAATAATTTAAATAATTAAGGAGGATACCAATAATGAAAAAATTACTTAGATGGTTAAATATCAGTTTTTGTGAAATATGCGGACGAATGTTATATGAAGATGAATATGGAATATGCTCAATTTGTTCCGGCGAAGATGATGAATTTCCTTATGGTGGATAAGCCATAATCGTAATAAAACATAAAATTGAATAATAGATTAAAACAATATTTTGAGCAATTTTAAAAATTGATAGGGAGGAATTTTGATGACATCTGTAGCGGAAAAAGAAATTTTGGAAATGAATGAACAAATTGAAGAAGAGCTTAAAGCGAATTTACAAGTAAGAATTAAAACAGAAGAATTAAAGAAGTTAGTTTCAAGAGTTGAAAGATCAGCTGCGAAAACAAGTGTTCAGGAGATTTTGAAAGGCATTTACATTTATTTTGGCAAAGATAAGATAGTAGCACGTGCAATGAATAATAATTATGGAATGGAAGTTATTCTTAGTCATAATGAAAAAGAGAAGAACTTTCAGTTTTTATCTGGAAAACCGGATGCTGTTGTGTTTATGGATAAAAAATTTCCATCCATGGTGAACGCTTTACCTAGAAAGGAAACACTTATCACTGTTAAAGATAAGCGGGTTATCATTAAATCAGGTCGATCTGAATTTATAGTAAATGTTTTAGAAGGCTCAGAATATCCAAAGTTTCCGGAAATTGAAACAGCAAGCTCTATATCTATAAGTCCTGAAGTATTATATAGTCTTTATGATAAAACCATTTATTCTGCATCTACGTCAGAAACAAGACCTATTTTAACTGGTATTCATCATAGTATTCAAAAATCAATATTTAAATTAGTTTCTACAGATTCTCATCGATTATCACAAGTGGTTTATGATTTAGATACAGAATTAAGTGAAGATATTTCTATAACAGTGCCGGCAGAATCTTTAAAAGAGCTTATGAAACATTTAAAAGGTACTAATCAGTTAAAAATACATTTCATGAATAATCAAGCGATTTACGAATTAGACGATTCACGTATGTATACTCGATTAATCGAAGGAAATTATCCAGTTACAGATCGTTTAATTCCATCTGCTTTTACATCTGAAATACAATTCAAAGTTCAGGATCTGAAAGATACATTTAAACGTGCATTAATTTCTAACGATGAAAATGGCGTTAAGTTCAAAGCAAAGCCTAGCTTAAAACAAGTAAGAGTTCAGACATTAGAAAATCAAAATGGTAAATTCACAGAAGATCTTATTCCATATGAAACAAGCGGAGATGATATTCAATTAGGTGTAAATGTAAGATATTTAATTGATGCGTTAGATCATCATCCAAATGATTCTGTTATTCGACTACAATTTGTAGGACAAATGAAGCCATTTTTAATTCGGACACTTAATGGAGATGATCGTAATCTTGCATTAATCTTGCCAATTAAAATGGCAGTTCCAGATATGCAAGGTGAAGTTATCATTGATAATTTTAATGGCGATTATCAAGAAGAGCTTGATCTGTATGAAGATGAAGCCGAAAAATTTTCAGAAGAAAAATAATATGAAAGACTAGTTTTTTGCTAGTCTTTCTTTTAAACTAGATTATGATAGTATTTATTTTTTTTATTATGCTTTTTAAAAGGGGGATTAATATGAGGAATTTTATTTTTTTATGCATAATTGCATTTATTTTTATGTTGTCAGCATGTTCTGGAACACAAACGGATCCATTGGATGATACAACAACAGATACAGAAGTAGAAGAACCTTTAACTGAAGATTCTGATAATTATGATACATATTCAACAGATGAAAATTCAAAATCTCCATACACAAAAGAAGAATTAGAATCTGATCCAAGAGCTCCATCAACAGATCCCAATGATTATAACGAAAATGGAGAATATGTACCTCAAGATGGTCCATCTGATAATCCGGCTGACTATAATTCAGATGGTGAATATAAACCAGTTGAAGAAATGACACAAGATGAAATTGAGCAAGAATTAGAAGAAATATTGGGAGATTCGTTAGGACAATAATGTATAGTTGAATATGAATAAATTTTATGTTTTTTATTCTGTCTCATTACAACAAGATTACTTGTCATAATGAGACAGTTTTATTTAACTTCCTATAATATATCTTATGTAAACTAAAAAAATACAACAAACAAAAATAATATAATATACTATATCCCCTTTTGCAATATATATTTTTTTATTGCAATTTAGAATATTTAATTCATTGCATATTAAGTTAACTCTTAAAAAAATAAAAGGTAACCTGAAAACGAAGCAGGTTGCCTTTAGAAAATACCTTTTTTATCTATCTTGGTTAATTTCCATTTACTTCAAAAGACTTTTCTTGAAGTTAAGAATAAAATAATATCGCATTTAACGTGGCCCCAAGAATCTGTCGCCATTCAAATGTATCATGTGGTCAGGATTATCAGCAATCCAAATCTCTGTCTCCCATGCAATTTCGTTAATAAATTTTTTAAATCCATTCTCGCTGCTCATATCTAAAAATGCAGTAACGTATATAATTCCGCATTCGCAGTTTTCAAGCATCGCTTGAATTTCATGCGTTCGTTTTACTGAAATTGGTCCTGCTGATGTTACAGCTTCAATAAAATATAACCAGTTTTTATCTGGTCTATATAATACAATATCAGGCAATTTGTCATGGTCAGTAATGCAAACTCCTAATTCTTCTAATTTTTCTCTGTTTTTAACCAAATCTTTTTTCGCCGTATCCCCCACATACAAAACCTCTGCTCCTGGTGCAAATCGTGGAGCAAATTCTTCTATTATTGCCTTTTGAAGCTGATTATGTTTTCCTGGACTGAACTGTAGTTCTTTTCCATTTACCTTTACTGGTATCATGGTCATTTCTCGAACTTGACTATATTTTTCTATCAAGGTTTCATGCTTCTTCAACCATGTTCCTAATTTTTCTTCCCATTCATCTGTTCCATATGCGTGAATGACTTCTAACACTTCATCTGTTAAACGATAAGAATAGAGAGGGCTGTTTGTTGCTCGTTCTTCATCATCTACATTGCGAACTGTTATAGCTCCATCGCAAAATTGATGGATGGTATCTTTACGAATAGTTTCTCTTGTGTTAGGTTTATAAACTTTTCCATAATATTCAGCCATAAAATTCATCATATCAACAATTCTCATAGGATTATTTGTAGCCTTATTCCAGCTATCTTCCTCTTTTATTCCTGTAAGTGCTAAAAATGTATACGCACTTCTATCATTGTACTGTTGTTTGGGCATTCCTAATGCTTTTAATATTTCTTTTGCTTCTTCCAGTTTCCCCACTTCAATCACTCCTGATTTACACAACATTTCTCATTCTAGATCTGATAACTGTGAACATTTCATCAATAATGGTATCACAAATTTCAACGGTAATACTATCCAGATTCATTACTTTTTCTCCGATTTGAATAATATCATTAAGTGAAGGAAGAGGGATTGAATTCATTTCTGTTGCATTTACTTGTGTACTTCCATTCAATATTCTGTAATAGGTATCAACATAACTGCTATTTAATATCGCAAATAACCCAAACATTTCTTCCCTTGTCATTTCTCCATTTAACTTGGTGATATAGTTTAAATGATTTTCAATGCCGATTTTTTTATAAGGGAAGTTTTTAGCGATGTATAAAGTGCATTGTACTCTTTTTCTCTCTTCTTTACTTGTAAATCGCTTTACGAGAATGTAATCCTTGCTGTCTAATAAAATCCCTTTACTCTCTTCTGTATTCAGAATATATTGCGGATTTTTAGAAGCAGGAACAGGAAATGTTATTCGGTTGTTAGAAAAATGGTTTGACCAAAGAAGAGGAACGGTATTTTCCACTTCTTCTTCTCTTAGGAATTCAGTTGCTCTAAAATCCACAACGGGTCCTGTTTTTAATTTAAACCCCAAACTCGGTAGGTCATACTTCCAATTCTTCATCATGTTAAGTAATTCAACCTCATCTCTCGTTGTTGGAATCATGATGAAAAGATTATCAGATTCCATATCGACAACTGTACCATAAGGCACATTATGAATAAAATTTTCACCAGTGTACATATTATCACTCGCAGATATAAGAATTGTATCTGCTACCTGTGTAGTTTTAATTGCCTTTAAAATAATCGCTTCTTGTAACACTTTATCATTATCGAATACATCTTCTCTCGAATGAAATAGATGGAGATTCGTTAGACGAACAGTATTTAGAAAGTATTCACGAAACTTTTTAAAGTAAAGTCCACTGGTAAAACTTCTTGGTGTAATAAAAATCATTTGCCCATTTTGTTTCAACAACTTTGCAGAAAGAGCCATGAATAAGAAATAAATATTTGGTTGTCCATGTATAACGGAATTCATTACCACGGACTCTGGTTCTGATTTTCCTATCTTCTTATACGGAGGATTAGAGATAATCACATCATATAGAGTTTCCTCTTCTCTGTGTTTTCTCTCATTCCAATACTCACTATTGTGTAAGATAAAATTTTCTTGAATGATATTGTAAGAAATTTTCTTACCGTTATTTTCTAATACCTCACGCACCAATTCCATGTTAGCTCTTAGCACTGGTAAAACATTTTCATCATTTTCATAAAGATCAATATGAACGGTATCGATAGTATTTTGCTCCAAAATCTTTTCACACAAGGCAACTGCGAGAATGCCTGTTCCAGCTCCAGCATCTAATATCTTAATCGTTGGCATGTTATATTCCATTAAATTTGCCATATAATTGGCGACAGCAGGCGGAGTAAAGAATTGTCCTATTTTCTTGCGGACACTTTTATTTACTCTTTTTCCATAATCAATAGTTGTATCGTAAATATGATTAACTAACATTTTTAACACCTCAAAAAAAATCGTATATTTGTTCTCTTATTTTAACATAACATGATGATAGAATTGAATGATACATGATAAAAAACAGCTCATCGACTTATTCATTTTTGAAAAGCTGCTCAGCAAAACCAAATATTAGGTATTGATGACAAAAGTATGTCTGTAATAACGAATCAAGAAGGATATGAAAGCTCATAATTTTAGTCATTGGAATGAAACAATGTGATATTAAAATTTTTAAAAGGGAGTCCTAGTGGATATTAAACACAAAAAATAAAAAAGTTAAAAAATATTTTTTAATAAACTATCATGTACTTGGAGACTAATTTTAAATTCTGCCATGCCACTTATCATTTAGAACATTGTGCTAAATGATAAGTAGACTTATGAATAAAAAAAGTCCTCAAAGGAGATTCATCAGTTTTTGTTTTATTTGAAAACGAATAGCTGCTGTCCATGGTCTAAAAACTCCTTCATATCCTCTCACTAAATAAGT
>Ga0207866_1002613_pt1 | contig 12748 bp, 9 predicted proteins | sample HigsolmetaAR203D_FD_184835 | JGI IMG/M metagenome (GOLD analysis project Ga0207866, IMG submission 184835) | Ionic liquid and high solid enriched microbial communities from the Joint BioEnergy Institute, USA - AR20-3-D (SPAdes) (version 2) ...
TAACGAATTCAAGCTGATCCGCGACGGCGCTGACACCGACAATCTCCAGAAAGTCAATGCGGCCAAAGCGGCAGCTCACGATCTGGGCGGCAAAATCATCGGGCTTGCCATCGTGCTGGCGTCGGCTGTGTTTCATTCGGTTTCCTTGCTGGATTTGGCAATATGGGGCGTGCTCGGAATCGTTTTTCAAGTGGCGGTGTTTTATTTGTTCGAGCTGCTGACGCCGTTCAAGGTTGTCTCCGAAATTCCGAAAGGCAACGTCAGCGTGGGCATTTTCACATCGCGGCTAAGCTTGGCGACGGGGTTGCTGATGGCCGCGCTGATCAGTTATTAATCCTAACGAAACAAAGCCATAGATCTTTGAAGCCCGCTTCAATTGATCCATGGCTTTATTTGTTTGTAATAGCCCTATTTCTCGAACCGGTAGGTCCACATCCGCTCCCGCTTGAACGTCGCTCTCAGATCGTCCATCGACTTGCCGTTCCAAGCGTACTGCGTTTGCGAGATATGGGCGCGGAATGCGCCGATTTTCTGATCGGCAAATTCACCAACTTCATAGAAAATATCCGGCTGTCCGATCACTTCCTCGCAGCCGCGGGCGAACGCAACGCAGTACACTTTCGGCCGCCGGTCGGCAGGAATCCGCTCGATCGTCTTGATCACGGCCGCGCCGCAAGCATCATGGTCCGGATGTACGCTGTATCCCGGATAAAACGTTATGACGAGCGACGGATTCGTCTCCGCCACGATGGCGCCAAGCCGCTCGATCAACTTCTCCTGGTCCTCAAACTCGACCGTTTTATCGTGCAGCCCCATCATTCTCAGATCGGTAATGCCGATTGCCCGGCAGGATTCCTCAAGCTCCTTCTTGCGGATTTGCGGCAGCGATACCCGGTTGGCGAACGGCGGGATGCCCATGTTGCGGCCCATCTCTCCCAGCGTCAGGCAAACATAGGTGACCGGCGTTCCGTTTGCGATGTGCCGGGCGAGCGTTGCGGCAACTCCCACTTCGTCATCCGGGTGGGGAAACACGACCAGAATATGCCGTTCCCTCTCCATATCCAATCTCCCTCCTGTTGCCTCTTAAAATGGCGTTTTGCCCAGCGTCAGCGAGACGACGAGCTTGCCTTCATTGTCGTGCCCGGCCAGAATGAGCCGGCCCGTTTCGTCTGTCGTCCAGTGCGTCAGTCCTTGGGAAAACACCCAGCCCTCTTCCGTCTTCAGTCCGACGCGATACGGATCCGTACCGGCAATCGAGCCGGCCGAATAGCGGATTTTCGTGTTTTTGATAAACGCGGCAGCGGTCAATTTGGAACTGTCCATATGGGAAGCGTATGCGCCGGTCGTCATTTCCAGGTGAAGGTAAACTTCCTCGTTCCGGAACTCGTCCAGAATGCGCGCAACTTCCTGAGGGTCAATCCTTTGCAAAAGCGTTCCCTCCCAGTCAGGGTGTTCGTCAGCTTATTTACTATCCTATACTTGCGCAAGCGTGCAAGGCAAGCTCCATTCGGTATGATTGGGGCAAAAGAGGGGGGTTTTTAGCATTGCCATGCCAAATGATTTCGTTCTGGATGCTGGATTTAAAGAACGCGAACGACAGAACATTAAAGGAAGCCAATAGCAGGATGATGGCCATGAAGCTGGCCATGCTTTTCATAAACAGGGAGTTCATTTTGATGCGCATGTTCAAAAGCCAACGAACCTCTTTTCATATAGTTGGAAAGCGCTTTAATGTAAGTGAACGACTATATTGTACAGGAAAATGGAGGGAGAGGGTACAACAAACCGCGGATTGAACGGATTGAAGAATAAAGGCCGGTGCCCCATCTCATCAAATCTAAAAATAAATTCTCGAAAAATGTAACGAGATGTGTTAGAATGGGGTCAGCAAATGAAAGCGATACCAGTGCCTATATTGCTGGCTGCATATCTACTCCCCCTTCCATTCCAGGAAACCTGAACCAACTCAATTGTTTTCGAATTTTTTTCCATAATTCCGGGCATTACCATTTCTCGATTGACACCAATTAAAGGGGTGATGAACCAAAACGGCAACAAGATTTTGCATAATGCATCGTTGGGCGGTCCGAAGTTTTTATTTTTTTTTTTACACAGCGTTAATCTTCCGCGAACAATCAGCAAGTAAATTAAAGACGAGCTTCATTAAGCAAAGGTTCTAAAAAAAGAATATGGGAGGAAAATGAGTTGATTCGCACGTGGAGCAAAAAAATGGCGGCCTTGATGCTGGCCGGCGCGCTGCTGCTTGCGGGATGCGGCGCAAAAGAAGGGAAATCCAATGAAAACGGAAACACTGGGAACGAGACGGCAAACACCCAGAACGAAAAACCGGCTTTCGCGCCCTCGACGGATCCGGTGACGCTGAAGCTGTATGTCCATGTCGTACGTCTTTCCGATTTGGAATATAATGAGTTTTTCCTCAAACCGCTGAAAGCAAAATATCCTCATATTACCTTGGAAAAAATAGAAGGCAAAATCGAGGAACTGGTCGCCGGCGGCAACATCCCGGATATTATCGTTTCCGACAATGACTGGCACATGCCTTTGAAACAGCTGGACCTGCCGCTCGATCTGACCGAGTTGGTCAAACAGTCCGGTCTGGATTTGAGCAAATTCAATCAGCAGGCGATCCAGGCGGTCCGCAATTTGCAGCCGGGCGAGCTGCAAGGCATTCCGTTCAGCTTGAACCAGGGCGCACTCTTCTATAACAAAGACCTGTTCGACAAATTCGGCGTCGCTTACCCGAAAGACGATATGCTTTGGAGCGAAGTGATGGATCTGCACCGCAAGCTGACCCGCAATGAAGGCGGAGTTCAATATATCGGCGTCGATCTTCGTTTTCCCGACCATATGGTGAGCCCGTATACCCAGCCGTTCGTCGACCCGAAAACGAACAAAGCGCTGATCGACATTCCGCTCTACCGGCAAGTGCTGGAACTGTTTGACCAAATGTACAAAACGCCGGGGTACATCCAAGGTACCAAGTACGCTTACGGTCCGGGCGGATTTGTCAACGACCATATCCAGGCGATGCAGCCGGACTGGGTCACCAAAATTATCAGCGATTTGCTGCAGGCGGAAGCGAACGGGAAAGCGCCGAACTGGGACATGGTGACGAACCCGACGTTCGAAGACAAAAAAGGCCAAGGCCGCCACGCGCTGGCCGACATGCTGGTCATCACGAAAACGAGCAAACATAAAGAACAGGCGATGCAAGTCATCCAAATGGTAACCTCTCGCGAGCAGCAAATCGAACTGAGCAGACATTCCCGCGTTACCATTTTGAACGATCCTGAGATCCAGAAGCAATTCGGCGCGAACAATCCGTCGCTGAAAAACAAAAACACGGCCGCGATCTTCAAATATCCGTCCTCGCCGACGCCGCCTCCGCATATTGCGGATAAAGTGGTGCAAGCGGAAATTCGGGCGATCCGGAAAGAAATGGCCATCAACAAAAAAGACATCAACACGGCTCTTCGGGAGGCGCAAGAGCGGGCAGACAAGAAGATTGCAGAGCTCCTGGCCAACCAGTAAGGTGTAAAACAATCGGTCCATTTTAACGGAAAATTGAAACCAAACCGTACGAGTTTCGTCATATTTGGCGAGGCTCGTTTTTTTTGTTAAATTGGACTTACATGATTTTGTTTCTTCGTCCGGGGGAGGACTTGTTGTGCAGGGTAAACCGTTTGCGCATTATACGGAGCAACAATCTTTGCAGAAAGAGCAGCCCGCGTATCTGGCACTTATGAATCCTGCTGTTTTGTTTGTCGTTCTGGTGGCCGTGAAAATGGCCATCGCGCGGATTGTTGTGTTTGGCACGGACCATATGGACCGGCTGCTGCTGGCCGATTTGCCGTCGCTCGCGGTCATTTTGCTGCTGATCGAAGCGTTTGCGGGAAAACGCAAATTTTGGAAGTATTTCGCCGCCAATCTGATTGTGACGGCGATTCTGTTTGCGGTTGTGATGTATTATAAATATTTCGGCGTCATCGTGACGTACCGCGCGCTTTACCAGGCGAACCAGGTCGTTCAGGTGAAAGCGTCGGTTTGGAATTTGCTTCATCCTTATTTTTTGCTCTTATTTGTCGATCTCGTCATCATGCTGCTTCTGGTGGCCTTTAACCGCAAGGCAAGAAAATGGGCTGGCGGGATCAAAATCAGGCCGCAGGCGCAAAAAGCGGCGCTTTTGCTTCTGATCCCCGCGTGCGGCATCTGTTTTTATACGATCGAGACAAACAGCTACATCGTCAATGAATGGCGGCAGGCGGAGGAAATGGGCATCTTGAACTATGAAACGATGCAGATCGCCGCCGGTTTGCGGGGAGAAACGCCCATGCCGGAGATGGTCGACCCGGAAAGCGTCCGCGCGGCGAAAGGGATCGAGCAGCCTGCAGAGCCGAAATACTGGGGCTTGGCAGAAGGCCGGAACGTCATCGTGGTGCAAATGGAAGCTTTGCAAAACTTTTTGATCGGTCTGAAAGTGGACGGGATGGAAATTACGCCGGTTTTAAACCGGCTGGCTAAAGAAAGCTATTATTTTCCGCGCACGTTTCAGCAAGTCGGATCGGGCAACACGTCGGACGCGGAATTTATTTCGAATACGTCCATGTATGTTCCGAAGCTGGGGCCTGCTTCCCAGGTATATGCCGACAAGAGCTTGCCCAGCCTGCCGAAATTGCTGAAAAGAGAGAAGCAATACCGTTCATTTACGTTCCATACGAACTCGGTTGCTTTTTGGAACCGCGACAAACTTTATAAGGCACTGGGATTCGACCGTTATTACGACAGCCGGACATTCGGCGATGAAGACTTTGTGCATTTCGGCTCATCGGATGAGGTGCTCTACAGGAAAACGGCCGAGATTTTGCGTGGTCATCTGGAGGAGGGCATTCCGTTCTACGCGAATGTCATTTCCATGTCGGCCCACCATCCGTTTGAGCTGCCGGAGCGCAAACACCGGATCAGCTTGCCGAAACGGTTTCACAATACGATGGTTGGCGACTATCTCATTTCGCAAAACTATGCCGATTATGCGCTGGGAACCTTTATTGATGAACTGAAGCGGTCGGGGCTTTGGGACAACAGCATGATTGTCATTTACGGGGATCATATGGGCCTTCCTCTCTATTCTTTAACCGATGACGAGATGGCGTTGATGCAGCAAATGATCGGAAAACCATACTCGTATGACACCATGCTGAACATTCCGCTGATGTTCATTATCCCTGGAGTTACAGATGGAACCGTGTTTTCGCAGACAGCCGGGCAGATCGACATTATGCCGACGATCGCAAATTTGCTGGGCGTATCGACGGCGGACCAAGTGGTGTTTGGCCAGGATCTGCTCAACCAGACGCAAAATTTGCTGGGACAGCAATATTACTTGCCCAGCGGGTCTTTTATTGATGAGCGCTATATTTTTATTCCCGGAAAAGGCGTCAAAGACGGCACAGCGTTTCCGATTGGCAACGGGGCAGGGGGAACGGGCACCGTGACGGCCGAGCAGTTGGAGGACAAATATATCCGCGCCCGGCATCTGATCAAATTATCCCATGCGTATGCGGAGCAGCTCCCGGATCGCGAATAAACCCTACCTTGGTTCACGTTGGTAACGGAACGGGCGGACGTTATTTCGGGCTTTACCGGTTATGCCGCACCCTTTCCGGAACGGGATGACCTTATACGCCCATTTCGTTGCCGTTTCCGCTTCAAATCGTTGAAATAAGATCATCCTGTTCCGCAAGGTTCAAAAAAGGCTCGGTATTCCTCGAATAACGACGCTCACTTCCGTTGGCTCTAACCGATCCAACCATGGCAGATGCACAGGCTCTCTTACTCTGGATAGGGTAAGGGGGCTTTTTCCTGTTCCGGCGAAAAAATTGAAACATTTAAATAAAAAATGAAAGATTAGCCCCTGATCCAAACGATACAATCGACTTATCAAAGATGACAAGGAAAGGGAGGTATTGCTGCAGTTGCCAAATGGGGGAGCGTTTTCAGAGGAAGCCGGCCGGCGGAATTGCCGAAGGAAGGAGGAAAGCCGATGCGGCTGATCCGGTCTCGAATGGCCAAAATTGGAATCCCGGTGATGATCGCCGTTTTGGCGGCCGGTTTCATGATTGCGTTTCTATTCGCCAAATGGAACAAGGGGGGCCAAGAGATGGAGGAAACGCCTCTATTTGAAGAAATGAATCTGTTCACGCCCGGAGAAGGCGGTTACCCCGTTTTTCGCATACCCGGCCTGGTCGCGGCAAGAGACGGAACGCTGATTGCGTACGCCGAGGCGCGCAGTTCATCGAGCGACTGGTCGAAAATCGATCTTGTTCTCAAAAAAAGCACCGACGGGGGAAAGTCCTGGGGACCGCTTGAAATCATAGTGAAAAACGGTCCGGATGAATCGACCACTTACAACAATCCGCTGATGATCGCCGAGCGAGGCCGAAACGCCGTTCACTTTTTGTATTGCAAAAATTATCATGAAGTCTTTTACATGAAGAGCGAAAACGGCGGCAAGGACTGGTCGGAACCGGTCAATTTGACGGAGACGGTGTTTGGCCAATTCCGGAACGAAGGGCAGAAGCCGAAACCGTATGCGTGGAAAGTGGTGGCGACTGGCCCGGGACACGGGATCGAGCTGAGAAACGGCCGGCTGCTGGTTCCGGTCTGGCTCGCAAACGGGCCGACTGACCGAAGCCACGGACCTTCGGTAGCGGCGACCATCTACAGCGACGACAAAGGCGCGACCTGGAAAGCCGGAGAGATCGTTTACGGAACGGAGCAGGTGAAAAATCCGGGTGAAACGACGGCCGTAGAGCTTGCGGACGGTTCGGTTATGCTCAACATCCGCACCAGCCAGAACCGCAGGCGTTCGGTTACAGTAAGCCCGGACGGCGTCAGCGGATGGAGTCCGCTCACCCCTGATGACCGGCTGGCCGATCCCGGCAATCATGGAAGCACAGCAAGGTATTCGTTCAAAGAAGAAACCGGACATAGCCGGATCTTGCTGATCAACGCCAACGACCCGGAACATCGCCGAAATATTACGCTGCGCATGAGCGAAGACGAAGGCCGGACATGGGCATACTCGAGAACGATTCAGCCTGGCCAGGGGGCTTATTCCGAAGTCAGCGTCGCCCCGGATCAAACGATTCATGTGCTGTATGAAAAAGGGTTCGGGATCCAGGCCGTCCGGCTGAATCTGGCCTGGGTGATGAGCGGCAGCGAACTGGACAAACTGGAATTGGATACCGGCGTGCTGGCCCCGGCGTTCCAGAGCGGGGGTCGGCAATATGTGCTGAACGTGCGCGAGGAGATCGATTCCGTCCAGGTGATGCCGAAGCTGCCGGACCATGCGGCTGCGAACGTCGTAAAAGTGAACGGCACGATGGTCACGGATAGGACCGGTTTGAATGTCCGGCTGCAAGAAAGCGGCGATACCGAAATCCGGATTGCCATCGAGTCTTCCGAAGGAGAGGAGTTGAACGCGTATAACTTGACCGTCCGCAAAACGCTCCCGAGAGGCCGTCTCGTCGGATACTGGAATTTTGACGAGATCTCCGCGGAAGGCATTGTTAAAGATCAGAGCGGCATGGGCAACGACGGCAACGTATATGCGGCGGAGCTTGTCCCGGGGAAAACGGGGCATGCGCTTCGATTCTCCGGCGGTTATGTGGATGTCAACCATGCCAAAGGGCTCGATTTCGGCGATGGCGATTTTACCGTCTCGCTATGGGTCAAACCGGAGCGGCTGGACGAGTTCATGACGCTGCTTTGGTACGGTGATGTTGGGGCCGGCGCAAAAGGCTGGTACGTGCGGACGCAGCAGCACGATCGGCTGTTTTTCCGCACGGGCGGCGATGGAAGCGAGACGCTGGCAGGAACCGGGAAGCCCGTGCTTGCGGCGGGAAGATGGACGCATGTTGCCGCGAGGAAGAAAGGCCATGTCATGAACATTCTGATCGACGGACGGGAAGCACTGACGAAAGTGTCCACGCTGAACTACAACATCAACGGGGAAGCGAGGCTGCGGATCGGCATGCCGAAATCGGGCAGCTCCCGGGCGTGGGCCGGTTTGATTGATGAAGTCCGAATCTATAATTACGCCTTGAGCGATGAAGAGATCCAGCGTCTCTACGACGAATGGAAATAAGCCCTAGCGACAACAAAATTTCCATAAATTTAAAATTATAGAGGTGATAACCATGTGGAGAAGCGCAAAAATCGCTTGTTCCAGTTTGCTGGCTGCAGCGCTGTTGGCTGCCTGCGGAGGAGAAAAAGGGGGAGGAAACGCGGCGGAGCCAAATGCAGGGGAAGGAGGGAAACCGCCTGCCGAGCAAACCGCAAAACCGCCTGAGCCGGTGGAGTTGACGTTTTATTTGCATACGACGATCGACGATTTTGAGAAATACATCAACCAGTTCGTCAAACAGAAGTTTCCTCATGTGACGCTGAAAGTAGTCAAAAGGGAGAAAGGATCCGAGCTGTCCGACCTGATCGCGGCCAACATGGCCCCCGATATCGTATGGGAAGGCTTATGGTATATGACGACGACGGCGACAAAGCTGGATCTGCCCCTCGACCTGAAACCGCTCGCACAGAAGCATGGGTTTGATTTCGGCCAGTACGACCCGGCGCTTGTAGCAATGATCGAATCGCTGTCATCCAAAGGCGAGATGCTGTTTCTGCCCTACAACTCATTCGTATTTGCTACGCAATACAACAAGGACATTTTTGATAAATTCGGCGTGCCGTATCTGAAAGACAACATGACTTGGGAAGAAATGATTGAAATCGGCCGCAAACTGACCAGGACGGAAGACGGCGTCCAATACCGCGGCATTCAGCATCGCGAGCCGAACCGGACCCAATTGCAGCTTGGATTGCAGTATTTGGATCCGGCAACCGGAAAAGCGACGTTCCTGACCGACGACAGATGGAAGACGCTGCTCGAATCGTGGAAAGCGGCGCACAATGTGCCGGGATACCCCGCATTCACAAGCTTCAGCAAAGGCTGGGACGACTTCGCCAAAAACAAAGTGCTCGCGATCTGGCCGGACCTCCTCATGCTGCAAAACTACGATATGGTAACGGCGGAGCAAAACGGCTTGAAATGGGACGTCGTCACCTATCCGACCTTTAAAGACCGCCCGGGAATCGGCACGGCGGTGAGTTCTGACGGATTTTATGTGACCAAGACGAGCAAACATCCGGATCTGGCGTTCCAGATCGTGTCCTATTTGTCCGCCAATCGGGACGTGCAGCTGGAAGCGACGAAAAACGGGCGGATTACGGCGCTGAACGATCCGGAAATCCGCAAGCATGCCTTTTCCAACAATCCGGCGGCTCAAGGGAAAAACTTGGCCAACATTTTCAGCATCAAGCCCGCCGCCACGCCGCTCGGTCCATACGATCGCGAAGGCTTGAACGTCGTCAACAAGATCGTCAAAGACTATATCAATGACAAGGCAGATGCCAATACGTTGCTCAGGCAAGCGGATGAGGAACTGAACAAAACGATAGAGGCGTTAAAAAATCAGTAAAAAAGGAAAAGCGCGCTTGGATTCCGCAGGCGCGCTTCGTTTATGTGCTCTGCGAGGCTCTAAGAGACAGGAATCTCCAAGGTGCGCTGTATCGATCCGCAATGTCGGCGGCTTCCTTATGGTTTCTGTTCCGCTTTTGCGCGCGTTTGGCCCACACGCTCTTCGATTTGGTCCGCGACATAGGCAGCAAACGGCAGCGAGCACGTAAAGGCGGGGGAAACGGCGTTCAGCACATGCATCGAGCGGCTGTCGCCCTCCAGCACGAAATCTTGAACGAGCTCCAGCGTCTTTTTGTTCAGCAGCTGGGCGCGGATGCCCGGCCGCAAAAAATCGCTGAATCCGTTTGGGTCGAGCGATTTGACCAACTGAAGCGATTGCTGGATGAAATGCGGTTTCCGGTATTTCTTCATCTCTTCGAACGCCAGACGGCGAAACCCGAACGAATTGGTCAAAAACAGCTTGGCTTCGTAATATATGATTTGCAAACATTCGCCGAGCCTGAACCGGCTGAACCCTTTGTAATTTTCCCTCCAAAAGGCCGGTATGGCGGTCGGTCCGATTTTGACGCTGCCGTCTGCCGTTTTCGTGAAATGGACGCCCAGAAATGGATTGCCGAGGTTGGGAACCGGATAAATGTTGGTGCCGACATCGGTTTTGTTTTTGGCGTATTTCAGATAAATGCCTTTAAAAGGAATGATGGTGTAATCGGTTCCGAATCCGAAGTCATGGGCGATCCGGTCGGCATAAAGCCCGGCGCAATTGACGAAATAGCGGAACGGAAAATCGCCTTTGTTCGTCCGAATCGCCTGATCGCCCGCCTGGCCGATGTACCGCGTTTCAAAAAAGAACTCGACGCCCATGCGCTCCGCTTCTTTTTGCATGCACCGGCATACTTCCGCCGGGTCGACCGATGCGGTTTCGGGGGAGTACAGCGCTTTCCGGCAGGTTCTTGCGTTCGGTTCGATTCGCGAAGCCTCCTGCTCGTCGACCCAATGCAGCGTCACGCCATTTCGGTCTGCGCGCCGTTTCAGTTCCTCCAGGCCTTCCAGCTCCGATTCGTCCGCCGCCACGACCAGCTTGCCGCATTCATTGACGGGGATGCCGTTTTGTTTGCAAAATTCCTTCATCATCCGGTTGCCGTCGCGTGTAAACCTCGCTTTCAGGCTGTCCGCCGAATAATAGAATCCGGCATGAAGGACGCCGCTGTTCCGGCCGCTCGCATGCTGCGCAATATCCGCTTCTTTCTCGATGACGGCAATTTTGGCGCCGGGATGGCGCCGGATCAGTTCCCTGGCTACAGCCAAGCCAATAATGCCGGCCCCGGCAATCAAATAATCGTAAGGCATGAGGCCGCACCTCCTTTTTGTCAATCGTTTTTTCCGGATTCGCGCGTAAGGCGAAATCTTTTTTTCAAAAACTCTATACAACAAGAATATATGCGCCATCAGCGAATGAGGGTTGCCCAAAAGGGCGGCGCCCGTCCGCTTGAGAACGTATCAACCGATTTTTAGCCGGATGCCTGGATTTCCGTCTGGACCTCTGCATCACGTTGCTTTTTTTAACGTTAAAGAGTTTACAAGTTTTCGATCTCAATAAGCGGAAACGAGTAAACGCTTTACCAAGCAATGCTTCCACTATTTGTAGGACTTGACGACATCTTCGAATAGGCTCCTTTAGAAGCTTTTTTATCCTTTATGCACGAAGTGCCGTATTTTGTGTGCGAATCGCAAAAAAACATTGGATGCGTTTCCACCTGTTGTAATATAATTGAAGGCGGTAGGTGTACCAGCAATCATCCATCATTAAGGAGTTGAACGATGTGAGCACGATTCGGGTAGGCATCATCGGCCAAGGCCGGAGCGGCAGAAACATTCATGCGGAAACTTTGAAGAACATGAAAGACAAGTTCACCATCGTGGCCGTTTCGGACGCAATGGAGGAGCGGCGCCGCAGAGCCGTTCAGGATTACGGTTGCGAAGCGTACAGCGACTATAAAGAGATGATCCAAAGAAAAGATCTGGATCTGATCGTCAACGCGACGCCGAGCCCACTGCATGTGCCGGTATCGCTTGAACTGCTGGAAGCAGGCTTCAACGTGCTTTGCGAAAAGCCGTTGGCGCGAAAGCTTGAAGAAGTTGAAAAACTGATTGAAACGTCCAACCGGACAGGCAAAAAATTGGCTGTCTTCCATCAATATCGTTTTAATCCTGTTGTCCAGGAGATCAACAAAGTGCTGCAGTCCGGAGTGCTGGGACGCATTGTGCAAGTGTCGATCGCCGCGAATGCGTTCTCGCGCAGATGGGACTGGCAGACGCTGAAAGCGAACAACGGCGGTAACCTGCTGAACAACGGCGTGCATTTCGTCGACCTGTCCCTGCAATGGCTCGGGACGGAAGAAGTGCCGGGCGTGCTTTGCCGCATGGACAGCGCGAACAGCTTCGGCGACGCGGAAGACTATTGCAAGCTGATCCTGAACAGCCCGGGCAAACCGCTGTTCGATATCGAAATTTCCAGCTGCCACGCTTATCCGGGACCGACCTATTTGATCCAGGGGACCAACGGCGGGCTGAAAGCGACGAACTCTTCGGCGGAGTGGAGATATTTCAAACCGGAAGAAGCGCCGCATCGCGAGCTCGACCTGAACCCGATCAGCAACGAAGAGGGAATGCCGGTTTATTGCCGCGAAGAGCTGAAATGGTACACCGGAAGCTGGAAACAAGGCGAAGGCAACCAATACCCGCCTGCGACGGTCGCTTATTACAACGCCTTGCATGCTGCCCTGACAGAAGACAAGCCGGTGCCGGTTGCGCCTGAACATGTGCGCATGCAGCTGGCCATCATCGAAGAAGCGTTCCGGCAAAATCCGAAGTTTGCTCCGGAGAACTAAGGCCGCTCCAACAGCCGTCCCGCCTTATCGGCGCGGGCGGTTTTTTGCACCAAAAATCGTCGGAGCAATCGGTTTTATCGGGGCAGGGGCTACGGTATGATGACAACGAATGGTATAATGGTGTAACAACGGTCCGCAAGGGGGCTTCCATCGGCAAACATTCGGCAGATCCCCGAGTTTTCTGGCGGATCGACGGAAGCTGTCGATAGATTGTACACGGACGTCTAGGCCAGTCCACGGTGTTAACGGAAGAGACCGACGCTATTTCGGGTTTTTCCGCTCAACCGCAAACCTTACGCAGGAT
>Ga0207866_1002629_pt1 | contig 12705 bp, 16 predicted proteins | sample HigsolmetaAR203D_FD_184835 | JGI IMG/M metagenome (GOLD analysis project Ga0207866, IMG submission 184835) | Ionic liquid and high solid enriched microbial communities from the Joint BioEnergy Institute, USA - AR20-3-D (SPAdes) (version 2) ...
CGGGGCATTCGTCACCGCCGCGGTCTTCCCGTCCGGGGTCAACGGACGAAGACGAACGCGCGGACGCGCAAAGGTCCTCGCCGTACGGTAGCGAACAAGAAGAAGTAATGAGGGGGGATAACTGAAAATGGCCAGAGCAGCAGCGAAGAAGGCGGTGCGCACGAAACGCCGCGACCGCAAGAACGTCGAATCCGGTGTCGCGCATATCCGTTCCACGTTCAACAATACGATCGTCACGATCACGGATCCGCACGGCAACGCGATCTCCTGGGCAAGCGCGGGCAACCTGGGCTTCAAGGGTTCCCGGAAGAGTACGCCGTATGCGGCCCAAATGGCGGCTGAAGCGGCAGCGAAAGCCGCAATGGAACACGGCATGAAATCCGTCGAAGTCATGGTCAAGGGTCCGGGCGCGGGCCGCGAAGCGGCCATCCGTTCCCTGCAGGCCGCAGGCCTCGAAGTAAATCTGATCAAGGATGTCACGCCGGTTCCGCACAACGGTTGCCGCCCGCCGAAACGTCGCCGCGTCTAGCGCTCAATTGCCTGTGGTATCAAAGATTTGCAACTTGTGAATAATGGTTGTGATGGATTGGTATACTACATGGTTTTGAGCCGGTCCGCGAGCGGTGCCGGCCGGCATGGAGCCGGTCCTGGGATACGGCACGGAGCGACGTTGAAGGAGGGTTAAACCGTGATTGAGATCGAAAAGCCGAAAATCGAAACCGCGGAGATAAGCGAAGACGGCACGTACGGACGTTTCGTGGTGGAGCCGCTGGAACGCGGCTACGGAACGACGCTCGGCAATTCGCTTCGCCGCATTTTGCTTTCTTCTCTGCCCGGGGCGGCGGTCACGTCGGTTCAGATCGACGGTGTGCTTCACGAGTTCTCGACGATTCCGGGCGTGTACGAGGATGTCACCGAGATCATCCTGAACCTGAAGAAACTGTCGCTCAAGATTCATTCCGACGAGGAGAAAGTGCTGGAGATCGACGCGGAAGGCGAAGGTACGGTTACGGCCGGCGACATTCGCGCGGACAGCGATGTCGAGATTCTCAACCCTGATCTTCACATAGCGACGCTCGCTTCCGGCGCACGGCTTCACATGCGGATTTTCGCCAACCGCGGCCGCGGCTATGTTCCGGCTGACCGCAACAAGAAGGAAGATCAACCGATCGGCGTCCTGCCGGTCGATTCGATCTACACGCCGATCACCCGTGTCAACTACACGGTGGAGAACACGCGCGTCGGCCAGGTGACGAACTACGACAAACTCACCCTCGAAGTGTGGACCGACGGCAGCATTCGTCCGGAAGAAGCGGTCAGCCTCGGCGCGAAAATCCTGAACTCGCATCTCGAACTGTTCGTCGGCCTGACCGACGAGGCGAAGGATGCCGAGATCATGGTCGAGAAGGAAGAGGACAAGAAGGAGAAGGTCCTCGAGATGACGATCGAGGAGCTCGACCTCTCTGTCCGTTCGTACAACTGCCTGAAACGGGCCGGGATCAACACGGTCCAGGAGCTGATCACGAAGACCGAGGAGGACATGATGAAGGTCCGCAACCTCGGCCGCAAGTCGCTCGAGGAAGTGCAGGAGAAGCTCGCGGAACTCGGACTCAGCCTCCGGCAGGAAGACTGACGATACCGGCAGCGGCAGCATACGCACCAAAGGAGGGGAAAAGACGATGGCTTACCAGAAACTCGGGCGCGACTCGAGCGCGCGGAAGGCGCTGTTCCGCGATCTCGTGACCGACCTGATCCTGTACGAGCGCATCCAGACGACGGAAGCGAAGGCGAAGGAAGTCCGTTCGATCGCGGAGAAGCTCATCACGAAAGCGAAGAAGGGCGATCTGCACGCCCGTCGCCAGGCCGCGGCATTCGTGCGGCGCGAAACGGTGAACGGCGAGCAGGACGCCATTCAGAAACTGTTCTCCGAGCTTGCCACCCGTTACGCTGAACGTGCGGGCGGATATACGCGGATCCTGAAGCTGGGTCCCCGCCGCGGGGATTCGGCGCCGATGGTCTACCTCGAACTGGTCGACCGGGTCTGAGGCAGAAGAGAAAGGGTGGCGGAGGCGCCGCCTTTTTTTCTTTTCGGCGGGGCCGCCGATGCCGGACCGTCGCCAGTCCCGGTCATGCGGCATGACGCGGCCGGCAAAGCGGAAGAAACTGCGCCTGTGGCGGGCGGCAGGCGGAAGGAGAGGCGGAAGGATGCGGAACATCGCGCTGATCGTCAGCTATGACGGCACGGCGTACCGGGGATTCCAGACGCAGCCGGGCGGCGGAACGATCCAGGACGAGTTGGAGAAGGCGATTCGCGGACTGACCGGCACGGAGATCCGGATCGAGGGATCCGGGCGGACGGACGCGGGCGTCCACGCGGTCGGCCAGGTCGTCAGCTTCCGGACGGAGTCGCCGATTCCGATCGGGAAGTGGGCGCTCGCGCTGAACGGCCGGCTGCCGAACGACATCATCGTGCGCAGCGCGCACGAGATGCCGGAGGATTTCCATGCCCGGTACTCGGCGATCCGCAAGACGTACCGCTACTCGATCTCGACCGGGAAGTACCCGGAGATCTTCACCGCGCGTTATCGCTGCCACCATTACCGGCCGCTGGACGAGGACGCGATGCGGGACGCGCTGAAGTTCTTCATCGGCGAGCACGACTTCACGGCGTTCAGCTCGGCGGGCGCGCCCCGCAAGTCGAACGTCCGCACGATCTATGAGGCCCGGCTGGAGCGGGAAGGAAGCGATCTCCACCTCTATTTGACGGGCAGCGGATTCCTGTACAACATGGTGCGGATCATCGCGGGCACGCTGCTCGAGATCGGAGAGGGCAAAAAGGCGCCCGGCCATATCCCGGCCATTCTGGAGACGAAAGACCGGAATATGGCCGGTCCGAAGGCGCCTGCGCAAGGCCTTGCGCTGTGGCGGGTCGAGTACCCGCCGCACCATGAGGCGATCCTGGCCGTCGATCCGGCGGAAGAAGCTTGATAGGCCTTGCAGATCAAGGCATCCTGTAGTAGAATATAACTTGTGCTTTCTTGGTGGCTATCCCACGGCCCCGGCCAGGAAAGAACGCTTCTTTTCGCATGTTCAACGCGGCAATTCATCGCGACCGCGGCGCGATCCGGCTCCCGAACGGAACGCCCCGCAACGTTGACACATTTCGACACGACGAATATGAATTTCGGAATAGAAGGCAAGCAGCGCCCGGGCGGGCGCGCGGCAATCGGAGGAGGACAATTGGAATGCGTACTACGTATATGGCCAAGCCGAACGAAGTCGAACGCAAATGGTACGTCATCGACGCGTCGGGCCAGACGCTCGGCCGTCTGGCGAGCCAGGCGGCGGCGCTGATCCGCGGCAAGCACAAACCGCAATTCACGCCGCATGTGGACACGGGTGACTTCGTCATCATCGTGAACGCGGACAAGGTGCATCTGACCGGCAAGAAGCTGCAGAACAAGAAATACTATCGCCATTCCGGATATCCGGGCGGACTGAAAGTGACGACCGCGGGCGACATGCTGAAGCACAACCCAGCCCGCATGGTCGAGCTCGCCGTGCACGGCATGCTGCCGAAGAACCGGCTGGGCGAGAAGCTCAAGCTGAAGCTGAAGGTGTACGCGGGTCCGGATCATCCGCATCAGGCGCAGAATCCGCAAGTCTACGAACTGAAGGGCTAATTCCCAGGGGAGGACAGGTTCATGGCTCAAGTGCAATATTACGGTACCGGCCGCCGCAAGACGTCGACCGCGCGCGTACGCCTCGTGCCGGGCGAAGGCCGCATCATTGTGAACAAGCGCGACCTGGACGCGTATTTCGGCCAGGAGACGCTGAAGCTGATCGTCAAGCAGCCGCTGGTGCTGACCGATACGCTGAACAAATATGACGTCATCGTGATCGCGAACGGCGGCGGGTATTCCGGGCAAGCCGGCGCCATCCGCCACGGCATCGCCCGCGCCCTGCTGAAAGCCGATCCGGAATTCCGGCCGGCGCTCAAGCGCGCAGGCTTCCTGACGCGCGACCCGCGGATGAAAGAACGGAAGAAATACGGACTCAAGGCGGCGCGCCGCGCTCCGCAATTCTCGAAGCGCTGATCCTGCCGTCATCGCAGCAAGCCTCTCCGGCATCCGGGGAGGCTTGTTTTTTTCGCCATCAAACCGCAAAAAATGGTTCGGCTGCAAGTGTTGTGGTTTTGGGCGAACGGTCGTATACTAGAATCAATGCATAGAAAAGAACTAGGAATGCTAAGTGGAGAGGTGCGGACGAATGAATTTGCTGGAAAAGGAAGCGCTGATCGCCGAGAAGGCGGTGAGCCTGGAGCACGAGTCCCCGGAGGCGATCCTGAAGTTCGCCGTCGAGACGTTTCCGAACATCGCGTTCGCCTGCAGCTTCGGAGCGGAAGACGTCGTTCTCGTCGACATGCTGCAGAAGATCAGCCCGGAGACGGACATTTTCTATCTGGATACGGACTTCCATTTCAAGGAGACCTACGAGACGCGCGACCGGCTGGAGCAGAAGTACGGCAAGAAATTCATCCGGGTGAAGCCGGAACTGACGCCGGAAGAGCAGGCGGCGCAGTACGGGGACGAACTGTGGAAATCGGACCCGAACCAATGCTGCAACCTGCGCAAGGTGGAGCCGCTCGCGAAGTTCCTGGCCGGCTATGAGGCCTGGATCACCGGCATTCGCCGCGATCAGGCGCCGACCCGCGCGAACGCGAAGAAGATCGAATACGACGCGAAATTCGGCCTCGTGAAATTCAATCCGCTCGCGAGCTGGACGTCGGACGACGTCTGGAGCTACATCCGCTCGAACAACGTCATTTACAACCCGCTGCACGACCGGAACTATCCGAGCATCGGCTGCGAACATTGCACGCGGCCGGTCAAGCCGGGCGAAGATCCGCGCGCGGGCCGCTGGGCCGGCACGGACAAGACGGAGTGCGGGCTGCACAAATAAGAGAAAACACCGGAGCGCGCGCCGGATCGCCGGAGCGCTCCGGCATTTTGAAGGCAGGGAGGAACCGACTGGATGAGCATCAAGCCACATGGCGGCACATTGGTGAATCGCGTCGCGGAAGCAGGCGAGCGCGAGGCGCTGCTTGCCGAAGCGAAGCAGCTTCCGGTCATACCGGTGAACAATTGGACGATCTCCGATCTCGATCTGATCGGCGTGGGCGCGTTCTCGCCGCTTACGGGCTTCATGACGCAGGAAGACTACGAGAGCGTCGTCGAGAACATGCGTCTTGCGAACGGACTGGTCTGGAGCATCCCGATCACGCTGGCGGTCGAGCCGGAGCTCGCGGCGACGCTCGGCAAGGGAACCCGCGCGGCGCTGCAGGGCGAGGACGGCGTCATTTACGGCATCATCGACATCGAGAGCGTCTACACCGTCGACCAGAAGCGCGAGGCGGTCAAGGTGTTCAAGACCGACGATCTCGCGCATCCCGGCGTCGCGAAGCTGTTCGCGCGCCCGAATACGTACGTCGGCGGTCCGGTCACGGTGCTGAACCGGCCGAAGCCGGAGAAGTTCGCGGAATTCTATTTCGACCCGGCCGAGACGCGGCGCATCTTCGCCGAGAAGGGCTGGAAGACGGTCGTCGGCTTCCAGACGCGCAACCCGGTGCACCGCGCGCACGAATACATCCAGAAATGCGCGATGGAAATCGTCGACGCGCTGTTCCTCAATCCGCTCGTCGGCGAAACGAAGTCGGATGATGTGCCGGCTGAGGTGCGGATGAAGAGCTACCTGGCGCTGCTGGAGCATTACTATCCGAAGGACCGCGTCTTCCTCGGCGTCTTCCCGGCCGCGATGCGCTACGCCGGTCCCCGGGAAGCCGTCTTCCACGCGATCGTGCGCAAAAACTACGGCTGCACCCACTTCATCGTCGGCCGCGATCATGCCGGCGTGGGCGACTACTACGGCACGTATGAGGCGCAGGATCTCCTGAAGACGTTCCGTGCGGAAGACCTGGGGATCACGCCGCTCTATTTTGAACACAGCTTCTACTGCACGAAATGCGGCAACATGGCGTCGCCGAAGACGTGCCCGCACGGCAAGGAGGACCACGTCGCGCTGTCCGGCACGAAGGTGCGCGAAATGCTGCGCAACGGCATCTGCCCGCCGCCGGAATTCTCGCGGCCGGAAGTGGCGCGCATCCTGATCGAAGGGATGGCCGTGCAAGCGGCGCAGTCCTGACCCCCACTTGGCATGGCTTGTTCATAAATGACCGCCCCGTCCCATATAGTGTATGGACGCCGGTTCAACGCCTTCCGGGAAGGCGCCGGCCGGACATGCGCGAAAGCGGGACTGGGGTGGTTTTTTGTCTATGCGGCGCTCGAGAAGACGGATCGTGATCTGGATTCCGTACTCGTACCGGAGCGCGCTACGCCTTGCGGCGGGCGCGGCCTGCGCGCTGCTGGTCGTCCTGCTGCTCCTGCAGGACGCGCCCGCGACGCAGACGTGGACGTACTGGACGCTGCCGCTGTCGGGCAAGACGATCGTGGTCGATGCGGGACACGGCGGCGCGGACGGCGGCGCGGTCAGCCGGCAGGGGGTCGTGGAGAAGGATCTCAATCTGGCGATCGCGCTGTATTTGCGCGACTACCTGCAGGAGGCGGGCGCGCTCGTCGTCATGACGCGCGAGGACGACCGGGATCTGGCCGACGAGGGGACGCGTGGCTTCAGCCGCCGCAAGACGGAGGATTTGCTGCGGCGGGTGGAACTGATCCGCCGCGAGAAGCCGGACCTCGTCGTGAGCATCCACATGAACAGCATCCCGTCGCCGCGCTGGTACGGCGCGCAGACGTTCTACTATCCGAATCATCCCGACAACGTCGAGCTTGCCGCGCTGATCCAGGACGAGATCCGGCGCAACCTCGAGAACACGAACCGGAGCGCCAACCAGGCGAACGAAGTGTTTCTGCTCAAGGCAATCGACGACGTGCCCAGCGTGCTTGTCGAGGTGGGCTTCCTGTCGAACCCGAGGGAGGCCGGCCTGCTGGCGGATCCCGAGTACCAGCGGGCGGCGGCGGCCAGCATTTATCAGGGCATTCTGCGGTATGTCGCGGGCGAGCGGATCGGGCAGCGGAAGGCGGACGGCAGCGAACACGCGGACGAAGGCGCGCCGGCGGCGGGCGCACGATTCTGAAGTCGGCTCCGCGATATGGTATAATAGTGGGGATCTTGAGCAAGAAACTACGGCATGGAGGCGCTGTAGCGGGGATACCGCGTTACAACGGCGCGCTGCCTGGTTTCGATGCAATGATCAGCCGTAGAAAAATACCGTACAGATTGCGGACAATCGTACGGAGTGCGGGGTGCAAGCATCGGTGTTGACGCGGGAACAGGTAATCGAAGCGGCCGGCCGGGTGAAGCGGCCGGGCGAGGAAAGCGGACCGGGGATCACGGTCCGCGATGTCGTGGTGAAGGACCGTCATGTGTCGCTGACAGTCCTCACCCCGAGCGGGGAGCCGGAGGCCCCGCTCGAAGCGGCGCTGCGCGAGGCGCTCGCCGCAATCGGCGCGGAGACCGTGCATGTGCGGTTCCGTGCCGAAGGCGGCGGCGGAGCGCCCGGCGCCGCGCAGCAGGCCGGCGCGGCCCCGGTGAAGGGCCACGCGGCCGGCCTGGAGCATCACCCGCTGCTCCGGCCGGACAGCGGGACGGTGTTCATCGCCATCGCCAGCGGCAAAGGCGGCGTCGGCAAGTCGACGGTGGCCGTCAACCTGGCCGCCGCCCTCGCGCGGCTCGGCAAGCGCGTCGGCATCATCGACGCCGACATTTACGGCTTCAGCGTGCCCGACATGATGGGCATCGAGGAGCGCCCGATCGTCGAAAACGGGCGCGTCGTGCCGATCGAGCGGTTCGGCGTCAAGGTGATGTCGATGGGCTTCTTCGTGGAAGACAACAGCCCGGTCGTCTGGCGCGGGCCGATGCTCGGCCGGATGCTGCGCAATTTCTTCGCCGAAGTGGAATGGGGCGAGCTCGACTACATGCTGCTCGACCTGCCGCCGGGCACGGGCGACGTCGCGCTCGACGTCCATCAGATGATCCCGCAGAGCAAGGAGATCATCGTCACGACGCCGCACGCCACCGCCGCGTTCGTCGCGGCGCGCGCCGGCGCGATGGCGGTCAAGACCGAGCACGAGATTCTCGGCGTCATCGAGAACATGGCGTACTATGTCTGCCCGTCGTGCGGCGGGCGGGACCATGTATTCGGCCGGGGCGGCGGCGCGCGGCTGGCCGAGACGCTGCACACGGACCTGCTTGCGCAAATTCCGCTCGGCGTGCCGGACAACCATCCATCGGAGCCGGATTTCTCGCCGTCGGTCTACAAGCCGGATACGGAGATCGGCCGGATCTACACGGAAGCCGCCCGCGCGGTTATCGCAAAGTGCGGTGTCTGACCGGACGGACCGATCGCGAAGCAAGCGCTGCCCGGGCGCGGGCGAAAGCGGATTGCAGAATGACGCCCAAGCGCCGACAAGAAAGCGGAGGGGAGCGCCGTCAGCTTCCCTCCGCATCGCCTTCTCCGCCTTCTTCCTCGGAGCTCTCGCCTGACTCTTCGCCCTCTTCCCCGCCGTCTTCCCTTTTCTTCTGCTCGTCTTTCGAACCGGTCTTGTTCTTCGGATTGAGCTCTTCCCGCACGGCCTGGCGCAGCATCTCGTAGATCTCCAGCTTGATCATCGGACTCTGGAGCGATTCCTGCATGATCGTCACGATCCGCTTGCGGTAATTGGCGCTGCCCAGGGCTTCGAGAATGACCTTCTCCATTTCCGGCCCCTTGAAGACGGACACCAGATCCTGCTGATAGGATGGGTCCTTGAGGAGATCCTTGTGAATTTGCTTGTTCTCCTTGTTGACGGCCTTCGCGAATTCGCCGGCGAAGCGGACGTCCGTCATCAGCTCTTCGAGCACGGATCGGGCATCCTCGGACAACAGCACTTCCTTGATCGCCAGCTTGATGGTCTCCTGGTCGGTCGCGGAGAGCGCCTGGAAGCCGCCCGTGGCGTGGATGCGCGACTGTTCCTGCAGCGCCTTCTGGGCATCTTCCGTCTTCAAAATGTCGATCACCATTTGCTTCATGTCCCGGTATTCGATCGTCTGCCCGCCGCCTCCGGACGGTTCCGCGCCGCAGCCGGCGAGCACGGCCGCAATACACGACAGGATGAGAACGGACATCAGCAGCCGCTTGCGCATCGGAGCCTCGACTCCCTTCGCACGAATGCAGTCTCTGTGCGAACTATTATGCGATGCCTTTCGCGGCATTATCCTGTTGATTTTGCTCCGGTCGTGGTAAAATGAAGGGAAGCAGAGGAGGCTTTTCAAGAATGACAATCAGAAAATGGTTCTTCCTGTTCTGGACCTGCATGGCGGTCGGAGGCGCGGTCGCCGTCGCGGCGGGTCTGATCATGCAGTGGACGGATCCTTCGTTCGGTTTTCTCGGCATCGAAGCATCCGGGTTCAACGCGGGGATGATGCTGCTGAGCGGCGTGATGATCGGCGCGTTCAGCCAGATGGGCTTCTTCGCGTATCTGACGCTGAACTACATCGCCCTCAGCATTTTCCGCAAAGGGTATCTGTGGAACACGCTGCAAGCCTATACGACGGTGTTCATGATCATTCTGTTCGGTTACATCCTGTATGAACAACGGGCGTCGCTCGGGAACGTCATCTTCTGGCTGCTGCCGCTTCTGCTGGCCGCCGGGGCCTGGGCGGTCGGCGTCGTGAAGGTGAAGAAGACGAACCGCTCGGCGTTCATCCCGACGCTGTTCCTGATGGTGGCCGGCACGGTGATCGAGGCGTGGCCGAGCCTGAACACCGCAGGCGGCGCGTCGGCCATCATCTTCATGATGCTGCCGCTGTTCGCCTGCAATGCGTACCAGATTCTGATGCTGCACAAGCTCGTGAAACCGGCCGAGACCGGATCCGCGCAAAGCGCGAATCCGGCCTCGTGAGAAGGCGCGCATTCGCCGGCCGTTACATCTCCATCGGGAAGTCCGGTTCAGCCGTCCTCGCGCTCGGCCGATCCTGCACCGATTTGCCCTGCACCTCGGTTCGGGAGAGCAGATGCGAGACGGAGACGAAGCTGTAGCCTTTTTCCCGCAACTGGTCGATGATGGCCGGGAGCGCCTCGTGCGTTTGCTTGCTCGAATCGCTGGCGTGCATCAGGATGATGTCGCCGGGGTGGGCGCGCGAGACGACGCGGCGGATGATTTTGTCCGTGCCGATGTTCATCCAGTCGAGCGAATCGGTGTCCCACTGGATGACGGTATAGCCGAGTTCGTTCGCGATCCGCAGCACCCGCTTGTCGAAGTCGCCGTTCGGCATCCGGATCAGCCTCGGGCGCTTGCCGGTAACCGAGGCGATGATCGATTCGGCGGTCCGAATCTGGCTGCGGATTTCATCATCGTTCAACTTCGTGTAAAAATCGTGCTTGTGGCCGTGGCTGCCGATCTCGAATCCGGCGTCCATGATCTTCTTCACGATCTCGGGATGGGACTGCACCCAGGGCGAAGACAGGAAGAAGGTCGCTTCCCTGACGCCCTTTTCCTTCAGGATTTCGATGATCGGCTCGGCGCGTTTGTCGCCCCAACTGATGTCGAACGTAAGGGCGACGATTTTCTCATCCGTCGGCACGCTGTAGACCGCGGCGGGCATCTGCGGCGCGAAGACCGTGATGTTGTCCCTCTCGCTCAAGATGACGCCGGCGGCCAGCAGCAGGCCCGCGATGGCCAGAAAGTACCGTTTGAGCTTGCGTCCGTTCAGCACATAGAACACGTTCCATCTCCTCCCGCGGTCGGATTGCAAGCCGGACAGGTCGGGCTTGGCCTATTGGTACAATGTATGCCCGTCTCATCAAGATATGCTCCCGATCGAAGGACGGGCGGAAGGAGGCGCCATGTTCAACCTGCGAGCGAATCTGGATTATCTGGCCCGCATGAAGCCGTTTCTGATCCTGTCGGTCATGCTGTTCTTCGCCGGCGTCATTGTCGGCGGCACGAACGAATCGCTGCGGACATTCCTGGAGGGCCAGTTGGCCGCGCTGGCGGATCTGGGCGGCATGGCGAGATCGACGGACAATCCCGGGCTGGCCTTTTTTCTGATCATCTTTTTCAACAACGCGATCAAGTCGGCGCTGATTATCTACCTGGGTGCGCTGTTCGGCATTTTCCCGGTCGTGTTCCTCGTCGTGAACGGCATGGTCCTCGGCTTCATGTACACGTGGCTTGGCGAACAGGGAGAGAACGCCGCGCTGATCTTCCTGAAGGGCGTACTGCCCCACGGCATCCTCGAGATCCCGGCTGTTCTGCTGGCGTGCGCCTTCGGCCTGAAGTTTGGCTCGCTCGTGTTCAAGTCGATCGGCGCGTTCTTCGGAAGGCGATCGGGGCTGGCCGACGAGTACGAGGCGTTCGTCGTCCGATCGGTGCCCGCGCTGCTGCTTGTCGTCGTCGCGCTGCTGGCGGCGGCCGCCATCGAGAGCACGCTGTCGGCATGGCTGGTTTCGCGGTAGGACGCGCTGCAAGGCTGTTCTATTTCCGGTAATAATTTGGATCAAGACTGCGCATAACAGTACAAGCGGCAGGACGTCCGGGATTCGGCCGGACGCCCGCCCGTGCTGTCCGCGCCGCCGCCCCGGGTCCGCTCGGACTTCATGAAGGAGGCGGCTGTTTTGCAAGGAAGGAGGTCCGTTCATGCTAGGCATGTTGCTGACGGACAGGGAGTGCAAGGAACTGGATTACGTGCTCCGCAAGGAGCTGGACGAGATGCTGCTCGATCTGCAGGATACCCGCCTCGACGCGGAAGTCAGGCAGTCGATCGCGAAGCGATATCGCGTGGTGTTCCGCATGTATGCCCGGTTCGCTTCGCCCAAGGAATTGTCCCGATATGTCCTGAACATCCGTACGGATTGAGGAAATAGCGAGCGGTATGAAGGCGATCTCGCCGCCATCGCCGGAACACGGGCGAAAGTCACCGATGCGAGCCAACCAGGCCTTGACCGAATATGGCTGTGCGGATTCGTCTGCATATAAAATCAAGCGGGAGAGGCGATGGGAAATGGCTCTGAGGTCAAGGCAGATTTACGTGAACCTGCATGTGAAAGACGTGAAGCGGTCGATGGCGTTTTTCACCGGGCTCGGCTTCGAGTTCGACCTACGGTTCACGGACGAGGAGCGGGCGGCTTGTCTTGTCGTCGGCGAGAACATTTACGTGATGCTGCTGCAGGAGGCGTATTTGAAGACGTTCACGAAACGGGAAGCCGTCGACACGGACAAGTACGCGCAGCTTACCATCGCGATCGCGGCGGACAGCCGGGAACAGGTGGACGAGATCGTGCACAAGGCGTTGTCGCTGGGCGGGAAACGGTACACCGACCCGCAGGACCACGGTTTCATGTATCAGTGGGGATTCCAGGATCCCGACGGCCACATCTGGGAGATCGCATATATGGACATCCGCGTGTTCGAGGAAATGGAGCAAGGGCAGGGACAGGCGTAAGACCGGCCGATCGGACTCCCGGGAGGGAGTCATTTTTTTCGGTTCCATGATTCCCAACAAATCGCATGCAAAAGCCCCGTGTCAACTCATATAAAAATGTTACCGAAGGGCAATGGATCACTCACGTAATTTTGTTACCCAGTGGGGCTGTTATACAGCCTCCACGGGTTCTGCTGTGTCGGTGGAGGACGGCACAGGGCGGGA
>Ga0207866_1002638_pt1 | contig 12677 bp, 12 predicted proteins | sample HigsolmetaAR203D_FD_184835 | JGI IMG/M metagenome (GOLD analysis project Ga0207866, IMG submission 184835) | Ionic liquid and high solid enriched microbial communities from the Joint BioEnergy Institute, USA - AR20-3-D (SPAdes) (version 2) ...
CGTTTGTTTCTACTTTTATATCAATGCCCATTTCTTTTGCTTTCAATTTTAAAGCATCTGCCGCCATATACGTATGGGCAATACCCGTCGGACAAGCGGTAACGGCCAATACTTTCCCTTTCGAAGCGGAAGAAGAAGCTGTTTTTTGTTGCTCTTCTTCATCTTCACGGTCGAACGATTCAATAAGAGAGAGAACCTCGTCTGCTGATTTGGCTTGCATCAGCCCTTCCCTCACCTCAGGATGCATCAACATGCCGGACAGCCGGCTCAATGCTTCCAAATGGGTTTGATTGGCACCTTCCGTCGCAGCAATCATGAAAAATAAATAGGCTGGCTGGCCGTCAAGCGACTCATAGTCCACACCGTTTTCTGATTTTCCGAACACAATCGCGGGTGTTTTTACCGCGGCCGTTTTGGCATGGGGGATGGCAATTCCTTCACCGATCCCCGTTGTGCTTTCTTCTTCTCTTTTTAAAATGCCTTGTTTAAAAGCCTTCTTATCGTTTAATTTACCAGCTTTATCGAGAACGTCAATTAATTCATCGATCACGGCTTCTTTGGAATGGGCTTTTAAATTTAGTTGAATTGTATCTTTTGTCAACAATTCTGTTATTTTCATCACCTATTCCCCCCTACATGATCTTTTTGACCTTGACTTGATCAAAAAGTTGTTCTACTTGATCTTTCGTGCAAAGCCCGATGGAAAAAGCAGTCGCGCTTCCTGCAGCATTGGCAAGCTGAAAAGATTTTTCAAGACTGTAGCCGCGCTCTATACCAGCTAAAAATCCGGCGACCGTAGAATCTCCGGCCCCAACCGAACTTTTCAGCTCGCCTTTAGGTACAGTCGCCTGCCAAACGCCTTGTTCATTTAAGAGGACGGACCCTTGTTCAGCCATAGAAACGATCACATTCTGCACGCCTCTCTCAAGCAGCTTCTTTCCATAATAGACAGCTTCTTCCACCGTCTTGATCGTGGCTTGAAATATTTGTCCAAGTTCATGATGATTCGGTTTAATGAGAAACGGACGATAATCGAGCACCGGTTCCAACAAGTTTTTCTCAGCATCGACAACAAGCCGAACGTCTTTTCCTTGAATCGTTTCTGCAATCGTTTGATAAAAGGTTTTCGGAATGGAAGCCGGAATGCTTCCTGCCAAAACTAGTACATCGCCGCTTGTTAAACCAGCTACTGTCTGTAAAAGTTTTTCTAAATCAGCTCTTTGAATATCCGGACCGTTCGCGTTGATCTCCGTTTCTTGATCAGCCATAATTTTTACATTAATGCGGCTCAATCCGTCTACAGGAACCAAGCGGGAAGAAATCCCTTCTTTCCGAAGATATTCCTCAATATAGCGTCCTGTAAATCCGCCGCCAAAACCTAAAACCGTACTGTCTATATCTAATCGCTTCAACACTCTCGATACGTTGATTCCTTTGCCTCCCGGGAGAACGGTTTCGTGAGTGGATCGGTTCAAACTCCCCGGTTCGAGGCGATCCATTGCCAGGATATAATCTATGGAAGGATTTAATGTAATGGTATAAATCATGTTGTCACAACCTTTATCATCGTTTGATTCGCAAAACTTACTTTTTGATCGTCCTCAAGAGAATTTGTGATGATGATGACTTCATCTATCTCCGCAATTTTTGAAAAAGAAATTTCGCCAAATTTTTCTTCATCCGCCAGTACATACGCCTCCCTTGACAAGTCGATTGCCTGTTTCTTCACTTGGGCTTCTTCAGGATCAGGTGTGGTGAGACCGTATTGGGGATGGACACCGTTCGTACCAATAAACGCCTTGTCAAAACGATATTGTCGAATCGATTCAATGGCCCCTCTGCCAACCATAGCATTTGTCTTCGGCTTGACAAATCCTCCAATCAAATAGGTTCGGATGCCTTTCTTCAAAAGAAGTTCGACAAGATTTAAACCATTGGTCACAACAACAATATCTTTCCCCTCTAACCATTCAATCATTTGCATCGTCGTTGTGCCGGCATCCAAGTAAATACAATCGCCATCTTCCACAATGCTTGCCGCATATTGAGCGATTTGCTTTTTTTCTTGAATGTTTTTGGATGATTTTTCAGGAACGCTTAACTCCGTCAACTTTCCTTGAAGTCGAGCCGCGCCCCCATGAATGCGCTTTAAAAACTTTTTCTCTTCCAGCCACGTCAAATCTCTTCTAATCGTAGACTCGGAAGCATCCGTTAAAGCTGTAAGTTCGCTTATTTTTACTATTTCTTTTTCTTTAAGCGCTTGCAAAATCAGTCGGTGTCTCTCTTCCGTCAGCACAAAACCACCTCTGAATCCTTTCTTTTTCTCTACACTTATATTGTAATGGAACCGATTACAAACATCAATAAATTTCTATCAAATTCTTTCATTTTTAATCAAAATTATTCACAAAATCGACGATTTCTTTCAGGAAGAAAGAACGACATTTTTCTTGATAAAAAAAGCCTCTCCTCCTTTTCACACTGCTAAAGAACGAAAGGCTTTTGTAGATTATAGCCTCTATTCCAAGACCTAGTACTCTTCCTAAAACGAACCTTCTATTCCTTAAGACCTACGACCCGAATCCTTTTATAATCAGCCATCCATTGACCGTTTTTGAACATTTTTTCTTTCAAAAGCGCTTCTATATCTAAAATAATCTCTTCTTTTGTTTCATCGTCCAGATCTTGAAACATCGGATTTCCAAACATTTTAAGCCAATTCCGCAAACCTTCCTTGCCCAATAATGGAGTAGGTCTGTCAAAATGAAACGCTGCGGCTACCCGAAAACCATATTGCTCCATCAAAAAAGTGTATTCGCCAATACTTGGATAATACCACGGAATGCGTGCATCAGGGTTTTTTATTCCTAATTTTCTGAATATTTCAATCGCAGCATTGACAATCATTTGGACATTCCCTTTTCCACCGAACTCTGCCACAAATCGGCCTCCTTTTTTCAGCGCTTTGTAAATGCCTTCAAGCGCTTGTTCCGGCGGTTTAATCCAATGAAGAACGGCGTTGGAGAATACAGCATCAAACTCATCCTCAAAAGGAAGATCAAGCGCATTCGCTTGCTGAAATTCAAGATGAGGATACTTTTTTCGTGCTTGTTCGATCATGTTTCCGGATGAATCTATTCCAATCACATCCACCCCTAACATATACAGTTGATTGGCCAAATCTCCAGTTCCACACCCCAAATCCAAAATGCGCTCCCCATTTTGCGGAGCCAACAAGTCTATCAACTCTGTCCCATATTGCGAGACAAAAGAATGTTGGCTATCATACAGCTGGACATTCCAATGATCTGTCATGTTCCCATCCCCCTCACTCATTTTTCTGTATTTGCTTGAAAAGAAACCCGCCTATATCGGCAGGTTTCGGTTATGATGGAGAAAATCTGATAAAATCAGCCAAACTGTTGTTCAGTCTATCCTGAATATCCAAATCGATGACGACTTCTCCATTTTCCTTCATCTGCACATGCGAGTCGTGAATGTAAACGCCGCGGGCAATTTGAGTGGCCCCGATGACTGAAAGAAGCGGATTTAGAACATATTCAATCGTCAGCAAGTGCGACATCGTTCCTCCTACCATGATCGGAAATACTGATTTTCCCTTTAAAATATCCATTGGCAGCAAATCGATAAACGCCTTTAATGCACCCGGTATGGATGCTTTGTAAACCGGGGATATCACGACGAATCCATCCGCTTCTTCGATTTTTTGCTTATATTGTTGGATAGCCGTACTATGAAAATCAGCATAATAAACATCCTCAGCCGGCAAGTCCCGAATGGATATCACTTCCGCTTGATGTCCGATCGATTCTAAACGGTTTTTTAAAAAATCGGCGATCGAATCAGATCGGCTGGGCCGCAGCGGGCTGCCAACCAAAATCACGCATTTCATTTTTTTCCCACCTTTACTGGACAACGATGAAATCGCCATATTCAATCCTGTTATTTTTTCTAATTTCCCCGCATTCTTACTATATCATACTTTGAAGCAGGACAGGCCGGCCGACGTTTTGCCGGCAAGAAGAAAAAATCTTCGTGTTTTAAGAGCTTGTCTATTATTTTTTCTTTATTTCTTCATATTTTTGAAACCAATCAGGAAATGCTTTTTTAAATTGAACAGGCTTGAATTCGCCTTTTTCATCTTTGCGAACCACGATGTGCGTCGTACTTCCTTCCGCACATACTTCCCCATCTCCGTTTACGATTTGAAAACCGTATTCTGTCTTTAAGCCTTGATTTTTTTCAACCCACGTCTTAACAAACACTTTATCTCCGAGCTTTAATGATTTTCTATAAGTAATATTCAGATTGTATACCGGAGCATAATATCCCGCTTTTTCCATGTCCAAATAGTCAAAGCCGACATCCTTTATGAGCTTTTCCCTTCCCAATTCAAGCCATTTAATATAATTCGCATGATAGATGACGCCCATCATATCCGTGTCAGCATAGGATAGTTCAATTTCTTTTACCGCTATATACATTTCATGATTTCCTTTCTACGTCAAAATCGTCCATTTTTTTCTATCATATCACATGACTTGAATCAGCGTCTCTTTTTCCATCCTTTATCCACTTCATTTTTGAATAAAACAACTATTTTTAGATGCAAAAATAGATGATGTATAAAATTTTGTGTCAATCATTTAGTTAGACCAAAAGAAAAAGGTAGGGTATTCTCTGATTTGACCAATCATCTAGAGAAAGGAGTACCCTACCTATGTCTAAAAGTATATCGAATATAGATTGGATGAATCAACTGGAAAACGTTATTCGTGAGTTTGTAAAGGAAAAATTAGAGCTGATCATGAAGGAAGAAATCCAGACTTTCCTCGAAATGGAACAAGAGGGAACGTCGAATAGAAGAAACGGCTATTACCATCGAAACCTAGACACGCAGTATGGTCGTATCGAAGGACTTTCTGTTCCAAGAGACCGAAATGGAGAATTTCAAACACAACTGTTTGCTCCTTACCAACGCCATACGGGCTGGCTCGAGGAAGCATCATCAGGATGTATCAAAGTGGCATGAGTACACGTGAGATTGGCAAGTTTATTGAACGAATTTTAGGCAATGCCTATTCTCCAACCACGATCAGCCGTATTACTGATGTCGTAAAGGAAGACATCGAAAAATAGCGCAACCGTCCACTACCCAAGCGTTATTCGGTCTTATATTTGGATGGATTATACGTAAAACTTCGTCGTGGAACCGCTGAGAAAGAAGTCATTTATGTGGTGTTAGGTGTGAATAAAGAAGGATATCGTGAAAATCTTGATTTCTTTGTGGGAGGACAAGAAAGCGCCTATGTATGGCAGGAATTTCTTCAAAACCTCTACAAAAGAGGCGTCAAGGAAGTGCTTCTAGGTTAATGAGAAATGGGCAGGAAGAAAGTTACGAGGATTTGCCGAAGCATATGAAGCTCTTCAACGAATGTTTGAAGAACATTACGATTAACCAAATAATGTAAATAAATGAGATAAGGGGATTCTCCCTTTCCACACAGGAGACTGAATATTCAGTCTCCTGTGTGGAGGAAACAGCCCCCCTCTGTTCTAATCCATTTCAGAGATACCCTATCTATCTTGCATTACACAAAATTCTTGACGGTACCAGTCCATATAATTGTGTAAAAAGGGAAATAGAAAAAGAGCCATGTTGCTTCCCCTTTGGTAGAATAAACAGTGAACACAAAACACCAAACATAAGGAGGAATGCAACAACGGCACAATATCATGAGAGGGGGCATTTCTTTCTTATAACTAGTCATATAATATACATTGAGTTTATTGTAATCCCCCTGCTTAGTCCCCTGTCCTTCATGTCAACTTAGACTTAACTAAGATTTCTAAACAATCATGTAAAAAAATTCAAACATAATATAAAAATAATAATAATCAACATAGCCGTTAGAGATATTGGAAGAATATCTCGTACCAATTGTCCCTCATTTCCTGAATTTTTTGTAATGGAAGCAACTAATGCAACCCTAGATGGTGAAGCCATAGTCATATTAGATGCTGAAACATTTTGGGATGTAGCATACAACAGTTCTGAACTATGTAATTTATTTGCCATTGTGCTTTGAAAATGTGAGAACATTGCATTAGAAGCACTGTTGCTGCCACTCATAAATCCACCGATTGCACCGATTATAGGAGATGCAATAATAAACCAAGAACCCAATAAAGCGGCCACATTTGTCGCGATAAAATCTGTCATTCCAGATTGTTGCATTACACTGGACATAGCAACAAATCCGATTGTTGCCATACTTGCTGGATATACTTGTTGTGTCGTTCTAATAATGCAGGATTTGATCTGAAACATTTTTAAACGGTATATCCCAATGGTCACAATAGAAGCTAAAAACAATGCAAATCCCGGGCTATACAAGAGTTCTAAATGAAAATTATATTTTGGTAATCTAACCACCATTACATTAGTAAGGATTAATTTCAAAGACGAATAAAAATGTGATATAAAGATATAAGTCGTTAAAATAAGGTAAGGTATAATAGCTTTTAGAAAATCCCTTTTATTTGTTAGAAGAGTTGATTTTGATACCGCAACTTCTTTAGCAAATTTTTTGTAAATTAACTCTTTTAATTTCCAATAAGTTATCAAACATAAAGGGGATGTAAATCCTGCTAATACACCAGCTAATTCCGTTGAAACATAAGCGCTTATCAACCATGTAGTTAATGATAACGTTGTTGAAACAATTAATATCTCTAAAAAGTAATTTTTTATAGCTCTCTTCCCTCCACTAATGATAACTACCATTACTGTATAAAAAAAATAAAGAGGAATACTTACTAAGGCGCTATACTTTCCCAGTTCATTGAGGGGGACACTCGATAATTCAGCGTTGATTACTGTTCCAATAGCAAGCGCCCCCCATGGAACAGCAGACTGCGTCAATAAAGACAAAAGAGCCGCCTTTCTTGGTTGAAAGCCTAACGAAAGATATAGGGGGGCGGCTATAACAATTCCGATACCAAAACCACTAGTTGCTTCAAGAAAAGGACCTAATGCTGAGGAAATTAGTAACCCTTGTTCTACCGGTGAGCTACAAAAAACAGATAATCTGTTAGAAATAATGTTAATAGCCCGGCTTTCACTTAATACGTTATATAAAAGTAACCCAAATATCAAAACATAAATAACAGTAATTGATATCAATAAACCTTGGATAGAGGAATGTAATAAATCTTTTAATGATGTTTCAAAATGGAAAGGCAACAGTGATATGATAACCGCCAACAAATATGAATATATTGCTGTGTGCATTCCTGAAATTTTTAGCCAAATCAAACAAACTAGAGCTAATAAAATTGGTGATACAGACAGTATAAAGTTAAAAAAAAGTTGCATTGTATCTACACACCCTTTCTTGAACGTTTGTTTTTTGATAAGAAAAAAGGTAAAAAAAAAGTTTTGAATGCTCATCGTCAAAACTCTCTTCTCTTTATGAGCTTAAAATTCCACTAAAGATGCTTGTGCGCTAGCAAATAGTGAAAACAGAATACGTTCAGGGGGTGTGGATACATAATTTAAACCGAGGGGTGCCGCATGACGAGTTAACCATTGAACAGATTCCCAGTCTCCTGCAATTTCACCCCCCAAGCCAATTAAGTAATCACGGTTATTAATTCTTCGTAAATTGCGAATACGTCGCAAACTTGTCACAATTGCTTTACCTACAATTTGAGTATTTATTGTTTGAAAAGGGCTTCTATTCATTATCCCGAGTTGAACATAGCTAGGAATAATGGAATTAGCTGAATCCGTGCGATTCATATTTAGACACGCAGCGGTAAAATCATTGCCACCGAACAAAACACCATTTAACAAATAATTTTTCCCTTTCAAATCCAAAATATCTTCTATTAAATGAAACGCTCCAGACGTTTCTATCATTACCGATATACCGCGAATCCAGTCACATTTGGTTTCAATCATTTCTCTTATCTTTCGCTCAAACACCTCAATAAACATCTCAACTTCTTGAGGGAACGTTACCATGGATAAGAGAATCTGGATTTGTGTTTTTATCCCTTCATCATTAGCTCTTTTTGCTGCTTTTAGTAAACCTTCACACCAAAGTTCGCATATATCTTCACGTTGAACAGTAACCCTTACACCACGACAACCATGGTACGTCTCAGTTTCATTTGTGAGAACATTTACTCGATTTCTAATATCCTTTTCATCTAAGTCGAACTTCTGAGAGAAACGTTTCACATCAAATTTTTCTGTAAAAATCATCTTAAATGGCATACATAATAATCTGATGACCGCAATTTTGCCTACCCCAACTTTAAATGTTTGATAAAGAAGATTAGAGAAAATTTCTACATATTTGTTTTTGAATTTGTTGAAATGTTTACCAACAACATCCGGACCTAGAAAAATCAATCTCATCAAATCAATTGCCTCTGGATCATTCCACATACGTTCATCACGTAAAAGACCAAGTGCATATTTATCTTCTCTAACCTTGATGACCACTCGGTTATCGTCATCTATCGAGATATGGCTTGCATACAAAAGTGTTTGAACCATTCCTTTTGTAGTATGGGCTGTGGCAAATACCTCTAAATCAGTTACATCTTGGGCATGGTGAACAAGCTCTTGGAATAACTGAAACTCTTCTGATTGAATAGAATCAATGAGCCATTGTTTGTTTTGTTGGAAAGTATTTGTCTCAACTATACAAGTGTATGCCTTTAATGGACCTACCATCTCAATAGCTTCTAAATAACATTGGGTAAGCAGTTTATAAACTTTAGCAATTAACGGCTCTTCTACGAGCAATTCACCCTTATATATTCTTCCATGCCTTCCGCTCATTGAAAGAAATTGTCCTTCAAGAATTTCGATGTTATTTCCATATATGGAAAAATAGACCTTTCGTATAGGTTGTTCAATTTCTATATAACTTCCATCTTTAAAAAAATATTTATAGGTCATTTGGTCTTGTTCTTCAATATAAGTGCAATTCACTCCCACTATAGATGGAATTCCTTCGCAACTTGCCTGAACCGGACAAAATGTTGTACGACCTTTTTGATTGGTGAAGAAACCTCTAATAGATTGAATGAGACGAAAATCTTCGAGATCTCCGTATGGGGTTGAATAAATTAAATCAATCTTCGTATTTCTTCTTCTTGCTTCATCTAATAGCTTCTCTCCTAATTCTCGATTCAATACTAACTGCCCAGTAACATCACCTGGTAATATCCCATCACCTTCTCCAACCAATAATTCTATTCCTGTATATCTAAACGATGGTAACAACATTTCCATCAAGTGAGTTTCTGTTAAGTCAATTAATGTTTCACTTATAGTACTTTTTCCGGACGATAAATTGGAAAGTAAAGTCTTATAATTTTGTTCAATATTTGTTGTAAATAACAATTTTATCTACCACCTTTAATTTTATAAATTTAATTAATAAAATAATTAATATTCAAATAATTTTAAACAAACTGTTTTTCTATAGGTGTTCCAAATTTCGGGTTAAGAGTTCTTTCACGAAATCGTGACATAATTTGTTTTGTAATTTCCCCAACACATCCACTACCGATCTCAATATTATTAACTTTGGTCACTCCTACAATTTCAGCATGTGTCCCAGTTATAAAAACTTCATCGGCATTGATCAATTCATACGGTGTTATATCGCGTTGTACTACAGACAGTCCCATTTCTTTAGCAATTTCAATAACGTTTTGACGAGTGATTCCTAATAAAATTCCATTTCCTGAATGCGGAGTGGCAATTTCGCCATTTGAATAGATAAATATATTACAAATGGGAGATTCAGAGATAAATCCTCTCGAATCAAGAAGTATAGCATCATCAGCGTTGTATTGAATGGCTTCCATTTTTCCCTGAATACTATTAAGATAATTAAGAGATTTGATTTCATGAGATGTTGCATCGATGGCATCTCGGCGAATCGAAACAATCGCCATTGATATTCCCTTTGTTAAAGCATCAGTTCCATGGACATTCGGTAAATCTTCAACAATAATAATGAGGGATGGACGTTTACACGAACGAGGATCAGGGCCAATTGCTCCAATCCCCCTTGTAACTAATAACCGTATATAGGCATTATTTAACCGATTCTTCCTTAAAGTTTCTAATACGAATTCGCCAATCTCTTGCTTATTATAAGGAATTTCAATTCTCAGGCTTTTTGCTGATTTCATCAACCTTTCCAAGTGCTCATTCATTTGAAAGACATATCCGGAATAACAGCGCATTCCTTCGTAGATACCGTCCCCATATAATAATCCATGATCGTAAACACTAATCTTTGCATGTTCTTTAGGATAAAATTCACCATCAATAAAAACTAATGTCGAGATCAGTTTTATCACCCCTATGTATTGTTATTGATAACAATAGTTTTTAGAGTTTTTTTGTGTTAACATTGGAGAATTAATAAATATCACTTTTTTTCATAGTTTAAATTCCACTATAGTGGATATATTTCCATATTATTACTAATTACTATGAAAGTCAAGACAAAAATTCCACTATAGTGTAATATAGTTATGTATCAAATTGATTTTCCGCCATATAATGAAACTTTCCATTCGACCTTTTGATTAACTTAAACATTTATATTATATCTTTTTTCAAACTGAACTTATTGCAGGAGGGATTCATCATGAGTTTCGGGGAAAACGTTAAAAAAGCTAGAAAATCTAAGTCACTTTCTTTACAGGAATTATCTGATCGCTGTGGAGTAAGTCGCTCTATGCTTTCGCAAATCGAAAGAGGGGAAAAAAACCCTACTATCCAAGTGGCTTGTCAAATTGCAGAAGGTTTAGATATGACCCTTTCACAATTATTAGGAGAAGATGCTAGAAAAGAGGTGATTGTTATAAAAAAGGAGGAAAGATATATTTATAAGGATGAACATAGTGGTTTTGAAAGACATCTTTTATCTCCTTCTTTCCCATCAAGGGGGATCGAATTTATTTTAAATATTATTCCTTATAAAAAAGCTTCAGGAATTTTCCCAAAGCACAAAAAAGGAGTTAAGGAGTATATCTCGGTAGCTAAGGGTAAATTAAGAGTAAAATTAGGAAATGAAACGTATGACTTAGAAGAAGGCGATTCCATGTATTATGAAGCAGATATTGAACATAGTTTTACCAATATAGGTCATGAAGACTGCCACTATTATCTAGTGATTAATTCGAACAATGTATATTTGTAAGCGGTTTCTAAATAATAATTCACTATAGTAAACTAAACTACTTTTACAATAACTAATATTTAACTATCTCCTAACACTCAGTTGCAGGAAAAGTTGTTTCATTTACGTATTCTTAAACAAAAAGATATTCTTTCGTTCTTACTCATCCTGTACTAATGGTGTTATGTCAAGAAACTAGACACAGAAAATAGAGACTTTTTTACCGCACTTCGCATGCTGACCTTGTCAGGGAATGAAAAGTATTATCATCTCTCATCCCCTGACAAGGAAATAGATTACTGGTATTGCGATGATGTATAAAATTTTGTGTAAAGCATTTGACTAGCTCAAAAGAAAAAAGGCAGGGTATTCTCTGATTGGACGAAAAACATTCCAGAGAAAGGAGAACCCTACCTATGTCTAAAAGTATATCGAATATCGACTGAGCAAATCAACTGGAAAATGCCATTCGTCAGTTTGTGAAAGAAAAATTAGAGCTGATTACGCGGGAAGAAATCAAAAATTTCCTCGAAATCGAACAGTCAGACACATCCAATTGAGAAACGGCTACTATCAACGAAATCTAGATACACAATATGGCCGGATGGAAGGGCTTTTGGTCCCAAGAGACCGAAAGAGAGAATTTCAAACGCAGCTGTTTGCCCCTTACCAACGACAAACCGGCTGGCTGGAAGAAGCCATCATCAAGATGTATCAAAGCGGCATGAGTACACGGGAATTTGGCAAGTGGGTCGAACGAATTCTAGGAAATGCCTATTCTCCAACCACGATCAGCCGTATATTACTGATGTCGTAAAGGAAGATATCGAAAATGGCACACTCGTCCACTACCCAAGCGTTATTCGGTCTTATATTTGGACGGCTTGTACGTGAAACTTCGCCGCGATACGGTAGAAAAAGAAGTTATTTATGTGGTGTTAGGAGTAAATGAAGAAGGGTATCGCGAAATTCTCAATTTTTTCGTGGGAGGACAAGAAAGCGCCTATGGATGGCGGGAGATTCTCCAACAGCTCTACAAAAGAGGAGTCAAGGAAGTGCCTCTGGGCGTATTCGATGGACTACCGGGTTTAGAGGAAGCCTTTAAGGCGGTTTATCCGAAAGCCGATGTGCAGCGTTGTGTTGTTCACAAAGTCCGTAACACACTTAGTCGTGTTCGGAAAAAAGACCAATTCGAAATGGCGGAGGATCTGAAACTCATTTATCGATCTCCGAATAAAGAAATCGCGCTGGAGATTTTTCAGCAGTTTGAGTCGAAATGATCTAGTAAGTATCCGAGAGAAGTCCAGTCTTGGGCCAATGAGTTGGATGTCCTCCTTACATTTATGGATTATCCAAGCAGTATTCGAAGTGTGATTTACACGACCAATGCCATTGAACGAACGATCAAAGAGATTCGGAAACGTCTAAAGCCGA
>Ga0207866_1002644_pt1 | contig 12655 bp, 16 predicted proteins | sample HigsolmetaAR203D_FD_184835 | JGI IMG/M metagenome (GOLD analysis project Ga0207866, IMG submission 184835) | Ionic liquid and high solid enriched microbial communities from the Joint BioEnergy Institute, USA - AR20-3-D (SPAdes) (version 2) ...
CTAACAATGTATATAAAAAATAGGCGAAACAGTAGTAAAATCAAGGTTTTTGGCTTGTATCAAACTTTGTGTTTAACTAAAAGTTTAGTGCTTCGAAATCGCCTACTTTTCATATACTAAACGTTATAGCCAATGGTAGGACGACCGAACCGTAAAAGAAAAACAAACAGACAATGACAATAAAAGAAGCGATTTTAAAAAGCCTTGACGAGATTAACGACCTGACAACTTATATGGACGTTTACAACCATATCGTAAAAAACAACTATTACGACTTTGGGACAGCTAAAACACCTGCTTCGACAATTTCGGCTTTGCTTGGTGACTTTATTCGCAACGGTGACACAAGAGTAAAAAGAATAAAACAAGAAGGTGGAACTTATGCTTACTACCTGACAAAAAACGAGCAAAATATCGGCATAGACATTTTGAGCGGTGAAACGGAAACAAAGACTACAAAAATCACCAAGGCAACTAAAACAAAGACATTTGAAGAAAGAGACTTACATAAACTTTTAAGCAGTTACCTAAAAAATTCAGGCACTTACTCAAAGACAATTTTCCACGAACAATCTAACGGAAAGGACAACAACCAAATTTGGACACATCCAGATATGATTGGTATTAAATTCTTGAACTTACAGACAAAAGCCAGTCAAAATTTTTTAAAATCTATAAATCGAGTTGATACTTTCAAATTGAGTTCATACGAACTAAAAAGAGAAATCAATAGCGACAGCGAACTAAAAAAGGCTTTTTTTCAAGCAGTTTCTAATTCAAGTTGGGCAAATTATGGTTATTTAGTTGCTTTTGAGTTCAGCGATAGCTTGAATGAAGAAATGGCAAGACTTAATCAATCATTCGGAATTGGAATTATCGAATTAAACGCAAATCCTTATCAGAGTAAAGTGTTATTTCCAGCAGTTTACAGAGATTTGGACTTTAAAACGATTGACAAACTTTGTAAAATGAACAAGGAATTTGAAAAATTCATAGAACAGACAGAAAAACTAATGACTGCAAGCGAAAAATACGTTTCAGGAGCAGAAAAAGAACTTGACGAATTTTGTGATAGTTATTTTGCCAACGACACAGAAGTTGAAAACTATTGTAGAGAAAAACATATACCGACAAACGAAGAATGACAAAAACCACTGGCTATAACAGACGTTTGGCTCAATGGCGGGTGACGTGGTTAATTGAACATTATACCTCGCATCAACTTTTGTGGTGTATTGACAGTTTTGTGCTCCGAAATTCGCCACTGCGCCAAGCGCCAAACCGTTAGTGGCAATGGCACCGCCGACAACAACAGCCATAAACCTGAAATTCAACAGGCACATTTAGTTTTTACCGACATTCCAAAAAACAAAAAAAGCTGTCGCATTATCATGACAGCTTTTTTATGCTAACAAATCTGTTATTTTATTTCAGTAATCCATTCTATTCCGCTGATATCAATCAGTTTCAATGCGTAATTTTCTTTGAGCGTAATTCCTTCTAAATCAATCGTCAAATCGGCTTTTGCACCAAGCGGTAAAATCAGGCTATGTTTTCCCGGTTTGATTTTTGCCACATAATGATTATTTATTTTTTCTTTCGGAAATTGAGCTAGTTCCTCTTGCCCAATGGACTTTATGACCTGATTGTTTTCGTCCAAAATCTGTATGCCAATCAAAAAAGAACCGTAAACATCCGCACCCTCAACCCTGAATAGTTGAAAAGAAAGTTGTGAGCCGTTTTGCTGAATATTTGAAATTTCAACTTTGGGCTTTACCGATTTGTTATGAAGCGTACCAAATACACCTCCGTGAAAATACTGATTGGTAAACAAAGTTAATCCAAAAATAAGCAACGACATGACCAGAACTTTTGGAGCTAAATTTTTTATTGGAAGCTCGCCCGAACCTAAAAAAGCAAACCATTTTTTATTGGTAAACTGATAGGGTTTATTCATTAAATAATTGTCTAACGAATAAGCACCGCTACCTGTTAAGAACAAGACAAAGCCACTTGCCACACCCAACACACCTATTTGCCATTCGTCCAAACAAGTCGTTCCAATCCAACCAGACCCCAAAAGAATTCCCATCGCCAAAAAGAACACCCCAATGCTCATCAGCCTTGTAAATAACCCAAAAATAATGAACAAGCCGACAATGGCCTCTACAATCGTAAAAATAACCATTGAAATTTGCAACGCTTCGGGGTTGGAAACCAAATATTCAATAATCGGTTTGATGCCCAAAGCATTGGGGAGAAAGTGATTGAATTTTTCACCTATATAGCCCGCTTCTTCGGGAATAAGTTTGTTGTCTAAAATCAACCTTCGCCAAAAAGCAGAAAAATAAGTCCAGCCGATTACCCAACGTAGGGATAGCGTAAAAAGTCCAGCCTTGCCGACTGCACTGTCAATATATTGTTTCATTGAATTTTATATTTTAATTAAACGTGAAAATGATATAATAATGCGAGAGAAAAATCACGCTATATCAATTTTCAGCCGTTTGTATAAAATATATTTTGGAGGACTGTTGCCCGAAGATGTTTTTGAATAATCGTTGTAACCTTTGGAAGAAAGTACGACAAAACACGAATTATTGACAACCTGAACAGGCTCAATTTCTTTATAAATTTTTGCTTTTTTTACAACCGAAATTTGCTGGTTATCATTTTGCGAATACGAACAGCTGGTTGTCGGAGCAATTGTCTTTGACTTGTTGAGCGGTTTGACATAATCCGTACTGACCACTTGAGACAATGCCTCCTTGACGGTACAAGGACTTAACGAAAACAGAACAAACCACATCAATACTATGTGTCTGATTTTTTTGATATGGCTTTCCTTTTTCGTCATCGTTGCAAAGGTACAGTTATTTTGATTGGATTATGTTAAGATTGCCTAATAAACGGCTTTTCACCATTAAATGTTTTGTTACTTAAAACTAAATTATAGTGAATGACTAATAGCCACAGCCACTAACAAAGGTTTTGCAAGAGAGCGGGTTAAGTGTTTAATTCAGGGTTAGTACATTTAACCACAAAACCATTTTTTATTTGCTTTTAAAATGTAAATTAGCAAATAGAAAAAATGGTTTTGCTCACGTTAGTGCTAAATTGAAAGTTTAGGCTTTCTAATCCGCTCCTTCGCAAAGCCCGAAAACGTTATCGGCAACCCTACCAGACCACCGTGCAGACATCAACGGACAGACATCAAACAGAAAAATTGCCAACGCTTCGCAAAATTAAAAGAGGTGTTTGCCACCACACAAGCCGACACAAAAACACCACATTTAATTTTGCCCCAACCAAGCCCACCCACCACCCAAACAAAATTGTAACTTTGCAAAATGGAAGAATTACAACAGATAACAGAGTTTAAGACATCACCCGAATTAGTAGAAAAACTACAACAATACAGCATAAAAAAGACCTATGAAGCTGGCGACATTATTCTAAACGAAAATGCACATATTCGCTCTATTCCTATTGTTACCAAAGGAACTTTGAAAGTTATCCGAACAGAAGAAGACGGCAGAGAAATTCTATTGTATTATATCAAAGCGGGGGAAAGTTGCATTATGTCGTTTTTGGGCGGTTTGCACAACGAAACAAGTAAAGTAAAAGCGGAAGTTGAAGACGATGCTGAAATACTTTTTTTGCCCCTTGAAAAAGTATCGTTGTTTATCAAAGAATATCCGCAATGGTTAGATTACATTTTCCGTTTGTATCACAAACGTTTTGAAGAATTATTGGAAGTTGTAAACGCTATTGCTTTTAAAAAAGTAGATGAAAGAATGTTGGACTTACTCCACAAAAAAGTTGAGCTCACAGGAAACCACACCTTGAATATCACCCACGAACAATTGGCCAACGAGTTAGGGACTGCGCGTGTTGTGGTTTCGCGATTGTTAAAACAATTGGAAGAAATCGGAAAAGTTAAGTTGGGTAGAAACAAAATTACGCTTGTGTAACAAAAGTGGCTGTATAGGTTTTTGAGTTGGTGCAATTTTGCGGCATCAATTTCAAAAATCTATGGAAATAGCGGGTTATTTAGCATCAATTTTTATAGGTGTTGCATTAGGACTAATCGGTGGCGGTGGCAGTATTCTTACCGTTCCTGTTTTGGTTTATCTGTTTAGTGTGGACGCAGTTTTAGCAACCGCCTATTCTCTTTTTATTGTCGGAACGACAAGTGTTATAGGTTCATTTTCATACTTCAAAAAAGGTTTGGTCAATATCAAAACGGCTGTTGTGTTCGGTATTCCGTCCATTGCAGCCGTTTTTCTTACAAGGGCTTTTATCGTTCCTGCCATTCCGCAAGAAATTTTTAGCATCGGAAATTTTACCGTTACCAAAAGCATTTTACTGATGTTGCTTTTTGCCGTGCTGATGATTTTTGCTTCTTACAGTATGATTAACAAAAATAAAAAATGTTGCGATGAAGAACCACAAAAACAGAAATTCAATTATCCGCTAATTCTTGTTGAGGGAACAGTTGTAGGAATTTTGACAGGACTTGTAGGTGCAGGCGGAGGCTTTTTAATTATTCCTGCATTGGTTGTGTTGAGCAAATTACCGATGAAAGAAGCCGTAGGAACATCCTTAGTAATCATTGCCGCAAAATCATTGATTGGCTTCTTTGGCGAAAGTAGCGAAACCGCGATTGATTATATTTCCCTTGCAAAAGTTACCGCCTTTGCCATTGTCGGAATTTTTATAGGTATGGCACTTTCCAAAAGAATTAACGGAGCAAAACTCAAACCCGCTTTCGGTTGGTTTGTGTTGGTAATGGGTATTTATATCATCATCAAAGAAACATTATTGAAATAAATGTTGCTTGTGTAACTAATGTAACTGTACAGTAGAAAAAGATAAAGCAATTTTGCATCATCAAACAATAAAATTTAAAAACAATGAAAGTAGAACAAATTTATACAGGGTGTTTGGCACAAGGTGCTTATTACATCACGTCTAATGGCGAAGCCGCCATTATTGACCCATTGCGTGAAACGAAGCCTTACATGGAAAGGTTGGAAAAAGATGGCGTACGACTCAAATATATATTTGAAACACATTTTCATGCAGATTTTGTTTCGGGACACATTGATTTGAGTAAGAAAACAAATGCACCCATTGTGTATGGTCCTACCGCTCAGCCTGAATTTGAGGCCATAGTTGCAGCGGATAATCAAATCTTTGAATTGGGCAAGGTAAAAATTAAAGTGTTGCATACGCCCGGGCATACCATGGAAAGTACTTGCTATTTGTTGATTGATGAAAACGGTAAAGAAACAGCATTGTTCAGCGGGGATACCTTGTTTTTGGGTGATGTTGGAAGACCCGACTTAGCACAAAAGGCAGCCAATATGACACAGGAAGAATTAGCAGGACTGCTTTACGAAAGTTTATACAACAAAATTTTACCCTTGCCCGATGACGTAACCGTTTATCCTGCACACGGTGCGGGTTCGGCTTGCGGAAAAAATATGATGAAAGAAACAGTTGATACATTGGGCAATCAAAAGAAAATGAACTATGCTTTAAATCAGCCGAGCAAAGAGGCATTTATCAAAGCAGTAACAGACGGTTTACTTCCGCCACCTGCCTACTTCGGTATGAACGTAGCAATGAACAAAAAAGGTTACGACAGTTTTGATGAAGTTTTGAAACAGGGCTTGAAGGCACTATCAGTGGAAGAATTTGAATCCGCGGCCGAAAGTGCAGGTGCATTGATTCTAGACACCCGAAGTGACAAGGAATTTGCAAAGGGATTTATTCCACAAGCTATCAATATCGGATTGAATGGTGACTTTGCTCCTTGGGTGGGTGCTATGATTGTAAATGTAGCACAACCAATACTGCTGGTTTCAGAACCCGGAACGGAGGAAGAAGCGGTAACACGTTTGAGTCGAGTAGGCTTTGATCATGTGTTAGGATACTTAAAAGGAGGTTTTACGACTTGGAAAAACGCAGGAAAAGAAACCGACACCGTAAACCGCATTACACCGGAACAATTTGCATCGGAAGTAAAAATAGGTGAAAGCAAAATAATAGATGTTCGTAAAGAAAGCGAATATGAAGCTGAACACATCGAAGAAGCCTTTAGCAGGCCATTGTCCTATATCAACGATTGGATGAGAGACATCGATCCGAAGGAACATTTCTATCTGCATTGTGCCGGAGGCTACCGCAGTATGATTGCAGCGAGCATTTTACAGGCAAGAGGTTACAGAAACTTTACCGAAGTAGAAGGCGGTTTCAATGCCATTGCAAAAACCAATGTCCCTAAAACGGATTATGTATGTCAAAGCAAAGTGTTAGGCTAATTTTCATCATAATAACAGTAATAGCAATGTTTGGAATTTTCAAAAATCTGTTTGCACCAACAGACAACAGCGAATTGAGAGAAGCTATAAAAAACGGAGCGTTTTTAGTGGATGTTCGCACACCTGCCGAGTTTTCGGCAGGTAGCGTAACAGGTGCGGTAAACATTCCGTTGGACAAAGTGCCAAGCCAATTATCCAAATTCAAAAACAAGAAAAGCATCGTTGTTTTTTGCAGAAGTGGAAGCCGTAGCGGACAGGCAAAAAGCATTTTGGAACAAAACGGTTTTCAGAATGTAATCAATGGCGGAACGTGGCAAAACGTAAAACAGTTGAAAGTGGAGAATTGAAAAATGGAAAGTGAACTTCCATAACTTTAAACTAAAAATAACTTTCAACTCTCAATTATCAACTTTCAACTTTAATGGTAAAATAATCGGTGTGTTGTTTGAAAAACAATTTGACCAACCATTTCCACCGTTTGGCGGTTGCCCTTGCGAATACAAACCAATCTTTGAACCGCATTTTGTCATTAAAACAATGGACGAATGTTACAACAGTATTCCACCAAGAGCCAAATCGGAAGTGATTATCAACCTGATTAAAAAATAAGAACAATGAAAAACTATTTAAAAACTTGGGATTTAATGCGTGTGCTGCGATTGGCATTAGGCATTATTATTATAGTGCAGGGTGTTCAGGCAAAAGAATGGTTGTTTGTTGCAATAGGTGGATTATTTTCTTTAATGCCATTGCTGAATATCGGTTGTTGTGGTGTTTCGGGTTGCAATACGCCTGTATCAAAAAGCGATAAGAAAGTGGAAGATATAACCTATGAGGAGATAAAATAAAGAATTTATGTGGAGAAGTATCGCTTTTTTATTGATAATAACAGCACTTTCGGCTTGCACTAATCCTAAGCAGCAAACTATATCCGAAGAAGAAAAAGCGGCATTGATGCTTTTGGGCGACAGCATTTCTATAGAGATACAAAATGTGTTGCTGCAAAACGTAGGCGAAGCCATACAAAAAGGCGGAACAGACTATGCCGTTGAATTTTGCAACATTCAGGCAATACCACTCACGGATAGTATCGCTGACCATCTTAAAGTTTATATTCAACGGTTAAGCGATAAAAACCGAAATCCCGATAATGCCATTCAAACGCAAATGGACAGTATAGCTTGGGAGAAAATGAAATCTGAAAAAACAGATTTTACGAAGCAGGACAAAAACGGGGAAGTGTATTATTACAAACCGATTTTAATAGCAATGCCCACTTGCATAAAATGCCATGGAGGTAAAAACGACATATCCGAAAGCACACAAAAAATCATTAACCAAAAATATCCAAACGACAAAGCTGTCGGATACCAAATGGGAGATTTAAGGGGAATGTGGAAAATTAAATTGACAATGGAGAATTGAAAATTGAAAGTGAATTTCCCTTAACTTTCAACTCTCCACTTTCAATTTTCAACTAAATAAAATGAAAGCATTTTTAAAGAAAAATATACTAACGATTATCGGAGTTCCGCTCGGAGCTTTGGCGGGATTTCTCTATTGGAAATTTGTCGGTTGCAATTCAGGGAGTTGTGCCATTACTTCAAACCCTGTAAACAGCACTATTTACGGCTCAATTATGGGCGGGCTTTTATTCTCAATTTTTCAGAACAATAAAAACAAAACAGTATGACATTTCAGGAAATAATAAATCAGGACAAACCTGTATTGGTGGATTTTTTTGCGACTTGGTGTGGTCCGTGTAAAATGATGTCGCCCATTTTGGACGATGTAAAAAAACGTGTTGGCGAAAATGCAAGCATCATCAAAATTGATGTGGACAAGAATCCGCAAGCGGCTGCAACTTATCAGGTACGTGGTGTGCCAACACTTATTTTGTTCAAAAACGGTAAACCGCTTTGGCGACAATCGGGAGTGGTTCCTGCAAACGAGTTAGAAAATTTAATTAACACAAACAGATAATCAGTAGAGAGTTGAAAGTTGAAAATGGAAAGTGAATCCATAACTTTCAATTTTCTAATAAATGAAACTTTCAACTATCCACTTTCAATTTTAAACTAAATAAAATGATAGAATTTATAAAACAACCTTGGCCTTGGTATATAGCGGGACCGTTAATCGGTTTAACTGTTCCTGCACTTTTAATTATTGGTAACAAATCATTTGGCATCAGTTCATCGCTACGCCACATTTGTGCTTCGTGTATGCCTGCCAACATTCCGTTCTTCAAATACAATTGGAAAAAAGAAGTGTGGAATTTGTTTTTTGTGTTCGGCATTTTTTTAGGTGGAGCAATAGCTATTAACCTGTTGTCAAATCCCAATCCTGTTGAAGTCAATCCAAAATTAGCACAAGAGTTAGCAGGTTACGGCATTACAAATTTCAACAACCTTGTTCCCGAAGACATCATAAATTGGCAATCGCTGTTTACGCTGAAAGGATTTTTACTGATGGTTGTTGGTGGATTTCTAGTGGGTTTCGGCACACGCTACGCAGGTGGTTGCACAAGCGGACACGCCATTATGGGATTGTCCAACTTACAACTTCCGTCATTGATTGCAACTATTAGTTTTATGATTGGCGGTTTCATTATGGCTAATCTTATTTTACCAATCATTCTTTCACTTTAACTAAAACAGAAATGCAACAAAATACAGACATAGAAAAAGATTTACAGCTTCGTGAGTTAGATGCAATGTGCGTAAATGAAAGTCGTTTGGAACACAGGTGGTATCACAATTTGAAATACTTAATCGTAGGAATTTTATTCGGCATCGTGTTCGTAAAAGCCGAAGTAATTAGTTGGTTTCGCATACAGGAAATGTTCCGATTGCAGTCGTTTCATATGTATGGTATTATCGGAAGTGCCGTAGTGGTAGGAATAATTTCCGTTTGGCTGATTAAGAAATTCAACATCAAAACCATTTATGGCGAGCCGATTAAAATTTCACCCAAAGAATTTAATAAAGGACAAATCTATGGCGGTTTAATTTTTGGTTTCGGTTGGGCAATTACGGGAGCTTGCCCCGGTCCGTTGTTTGCACAAATCGGAACAGGTGCAACCGTTATTGCCGTTACGCTTTTGAGTGCCATTGCAGGCACTTGGGTTTATGGATATTTAAGGGAAAAACTTCCTCACTAAAATACGTTTATGGATTGGTTTAAAAAATTGCTGATAACAGCGATATGGATTTCTATTGCCCAAACTTTACAGGCACAACAACATTACAATGCTTGGTTTCGTGGCACTTTGAGCGTTCCTGTCGGCAAGAAATTTAAGATTGATACGGAATTTCAGCACAGACGGCAAAACGGTTTTGAGAATAAGAATATGTTTGATAAAAACCTGATGTTCACGCTTAGAAGTTGGGTACATTATCAGCATAAGGAAGATATAAAATTTTCCTTTTCGCCATTCGCTTATTTTTCCCATTACAGGATTATTCAAAACAAAACAGACGAAACGGTAACGCCAAACAACGAAATCCGTTTTTCGGCAGCAGTAGAATTACAGCACGAAATTTTCAAAAAATTATACGTTATAGACCGAAATGCGTTGGAGTATCGCATTTTCAGCAATTCGCAATCCGATATTACACGGTTAAGGGCACGTTTTGGTGTGCGGTATGAGTTCACGGAACATATCAAACTGACGGTGTTTGACGAACTTTTTTTCAACGTAGCAGGAACACCCATTGAACACGTCTTTGACCACGACAGAATTGGGCTTAACCTTGAATACAAAGTTTTACCCAACCTGAAATTTGACATAGGTTATATCTACATTACCCGACTGCCTTTGACAAGCACAACCAAACTACACGAAAACAACATCTTTCTGAACTTGACTTATCAGCTACAAAAACGGATAAAGACAACCAAAGCCCACGCTATTGGGTAGCTCTTTTGCACCGACAACACCCGACACAACAGAAAAACAAAGGATGAACGAAATAAGGGCAGCCGATAACAGCGGTTTTGTGAAATTGCCGGGTAACGTCTTCGATTGAAACTTTTGTGCTAAATTTGAGGTCGGTGCTTCGATTGAAAGTTCGTGCTAAAAGTCGGCAACTTCGCAAAGCCGTTAAACAGTAGGTGTAATAGCACTCAAATTTGGTTTTGTCCAATCCGTAGATTTTGAGTAGAAAATGATTGTTGCCATAACCCCTCTTCAAACCAAGTATGTTGCGAACATCAAACAGATGTGGGGAAAAATCGAGGCGCTTTCTGCTTTTGAAGTAATTTAATCCCATTGTGATAATTCTTAAATCTGTAGTCACAACATCCTATCCAACGGACTTTTGATAGAATTCAGTTGCGCATTGCCAACTTTTGCATAAAGCATCGTGGTCTTAATGTCATTGTGACCAAGTAGCTGCTGTATGAATGACATGTCCGTGCCGTATTCCAGTAAATGTGTGGCGTAGCTATGCCGCAAACCGTGTATCCCTATCGGCTTGTTTACCTTTGCGGCTTTCATTGCATTCTTGAACACCGTTTGTACACTGCGGACGGAATACCGCCCACCGTACCGACCTTCAAAAAGGTAAGTTTTGGGATGGTACGCTTTATAATATTCCCGCAGCAAATCCAGCACTGCGGTCGGTAGCGGTACATACCGGTCTTTCTTTCCTTTGCCCGCTTCGATGAGTACCTGCATCCGTCCACGGTCGATGTCGCTCACTTTCAGATTGACAACCTCACTTACGCGCAGCCCCATTCCGTAGCACAGTTGCAACATCAGCAAATGCTTCTGGTTTCGTACCACATCGAATATCCGTTTTACTTCCTTTTGGCTCAACACCTTTGGCAAAGTGGATGGCTTCTTCGGCCGTGGGATTTCGGCAAAGAAGCCCGGTTTATGGAGCACCTGTTCAAAATAGAATTTGATGGCGTTGAGCCTGCTGTGCAGCTGGCTTTCTGAAATCTTCAATGTACTGATGCAATAAAGGATGTAAGCACGGAGACGGTCGTAGCCGAGCGAATCAACGGGCACATCTTTCAAAATATACAGTAGCTGTGCAAATTCGATCATGTATGTCTTTATGGTGGATGAACTATAGGCTTTCATCTGCAATACCTCTTTCATGCGTTGCAACTCCCGGGCATTCAATGGTGACAATTTGGACAATACCCCTTTGCCAACCGGTGGGATTTTCATCCCAAACAGTGTCCGGAAATGGGTGTTGTCCGGTACATACCAGCACTTTTCAGAACTACTCCACCTACCTTTCAGCGATTTGACCAAATCAATCTTTGCCCGGTCGTATTTGAAATCCACCCAAATGACCGCCGAATCATTATGCCTACCTTCCCGGAAAGCAAAACCGGAAAAATCAATGGCTTTCATACTGCGCATTTTGTATTACCTAATAAAGCAAATCTAAGAAAGTTATACAAAATGCGCAATAGATGAAATCAGATAACACCAAAGCAAGATACTTAAGAACAACTATTTATAGAGGTTAATAGAAGGACACTTGGAACCCTTGCATATAGAAGGTTATTGCGTATATTTGAGAGTTAGCAGTCAGGCTAAAAGACAACAGAGTAACAATGAAACAACGAAAATAAATGGGAAGAGAAATATCACTTTTTGCGGACTATCATCAAAAGGAAAACTCGCTGACGAATTACTGTGGGTTACTAATGAAAATGCTTTATGAAGACAGCCCGAAGAAATTTGAAGAACTTTTAGCAACTCTATTAAAGACAGACACAAATATAATTGTTGGCCCAACTTTTACACAGCAGACAAAAACTGTTAAAAGCATTCCTGACTTAGCGATTACTCAAAAATCATTTTCAGTTTTTTTTGAAACAAAGACTACTGATTGGTTCTATGAAGACCAAATTAACCGACATATTGCAGGGTTCAATCAAACGGCTGACGATAAAATTCTTTTTCTGCTTTCTAACTTCGAAAATGACAATTTAGAAGAACAATTTGACAAGCAAATCAAAGAAGCGAAAAAACATAAAATTACACTTCAACCTATAACTTTTGAAGATTTTGTCGGCTCACTTGAGCAAGTTTGCAATTCTGAATATTTAAGAAGCTTACTTGACGAGTTCAAACTTTACCTTGACAGAAACAATTATCTTCCAAAGTGGAAATATTTACTTGACGTGGTAAATTGTTCAGGAACTCTTGAAGAAATTGAACAAGGAGTTTATATGTGTCCCGACACAGGGGGAGCATATAGCCACAGACGAGCAAAATATTTCGGTCCCTATTCAAATAAAAAAGTATCAGACATTTTTGAAATAAGTGCAATTGTAGTAATCGAAAAGAATTTAGGTGA
>Ga0207866_1002649_pt1 | contig 12637 bp, 13 predicted proteins | sample HigsolmetaAR203D_FD_184835 | JGI IMG/M metagenome (GOLD analysis project Ga0207866, IMG submission 184835) | Ionic liquid and high solid enriched microbial communities from the Joint BioEnergy Institute, USA - AR20-3-D (SPAdes) (version 2) ...
TGCGATATGGCAGTTTGGACAGTTTGATGAGCGTTTGGATCGATCGTTCCTGTTTTTCGATGATTTCCGCCTCTAATAAGCGGAATAAAAACTCCGAATATGGTATATTATGAGTAGCTGCGTATTCGATAAAGTCCATAAAATTGTGTAAAAAGAGAGAAGGTCATTCTAATCTCCCATGTTACAATATTTTCAACCACTCAAAAATAATGTAGAAATGAGGAGATTAAAATGACCCAAATCCAGTTTAACGTAAATTTCGATGAATTAAAAGATGCATTAATAAACTCGAATCTTGATGTTCATTCGCTCATACACCAAAAAAAGTCGCTCATAAACCATTCGTTTCGCTCAATTTTTTGGTAAGCCTCTCATTCGCAGCACGAAAATCGCTCGTACAACAGTCAATGTGTATATAACATGACACAAGTTTTCAGCTTTTTATATTAAATTAGATATAAAATTTGCTATTGCGGGGTGCCCCTCAATACTAAAGCAATTTTTTCTGCAAATAAACGTCATTCTAAAACAAAAATGGAGTAAAAAAGTTCTTCACTAACCAAACATTAGTGAAGAACAAATTCAATACTTGAAAAATTGACTAGATTGCTAAACAAATATCCATTTAATGGAAATTTATGTCTATAAGTTATCTGATATTTTGTGCGAGATATTTTTAATACTTCCGTAAATTTGTTGATATATATTATAAAAATCGTTATATTTACTTACGTTTTCTTGAATGGGGTGGTACACATCTTTATAATCGATAAAATCTTTGGCACATTGTTCCAAAGTTTCGTACCATCCACAACCAACTGCCGCTAACATCGCTGCACCATAACCCGGTCCTTGTTCTGTTTCTAATGTATGGACCGGAATATTAAAGATATCGGCTTGCATCTGCAGCCAAATGCTGCTTTTGGCTCCACCGCCAACAGAAATAATAGAAGTAAATTTTTTATTCCCTTTTGTTTGAAGCAAATGTAATGAGTCTCTTAATGAAAAAGTGATGCCTTCCATTACACTGCGGGTAAAATGTTTTCGTGTATGCCTTGCATCCATTCCCAAGAAAGAACCCCGTATTTTCCCATCAAAATGCGGGGTTCTTTCCCCGTTAATATATGGGGTAAAGAGTAATCCTTCACTCCCGATGCTGATTTCGTCAATATCTGCTAATAACTCTTCGAAACTGGTATTCGGTGCAAAATTATTTTTAAACCAATCCAGACTTTTTCCGGCCGCTAAAGTGACTCCCATCGAATAATATTTTCCTGGAACAACGTGATTAAAATAATGTAGATCTCCTTCATAAGTACCCGTGTCATCATTTTCAACGGAGAGGAACACACCACTGGTACCAATTGAGCATAATCCAATATTACTTTGCGTGACACCTGCTCCCAGAGCGGCACAAGCATTATCTGCTCCACCAGCGGCAATATCTATTTCATTACTGAAGTTAAACTTGTTTTTCAATTGTTTATTCAGTTTCCCGGTTATTTCGGCAGACTCTACCAATCTCGGCATAAAATCGACAGGAATATGAAACTTTTCTAAAATATCGTATGACCATTTCTTTGTCTCGAGATCCAATAATAACGTCCCGGCTGCATCGGAATAGTCCATTTCAAATGAGCCGGTTAAATAATATCTTAAATAATCTTTCGGAAGTAGGATCTTATGAACTTTTTCCCAAACCTCCGGCTCATTATTTTGTACCCATAAAATTTTTGGTAATGTGAAACCTTCTAACGGTCTGTTTTTTGTTATATCAAGGACTTGTTTCCCGAATGAACTGATAATTGTATTACATTCTTCACTCGTACGGACATCATTCCATAAAATGGCGTTCCTCAATGGCCTCCCGTTTTTGTCAACTAAAACTAAACTATGCATCTGGCCGGATATACTAATTGCTTCTAATTTATCTTTCATATCGCCTGTGTGATTCATTAGTTTAAAAATGACTTTATTAAAAGCATTTATCCAGTCATCAGGATTTTGTTCGCTATACCCTGATTGACTTGATATAACTCCATAAGCCTCACTTTTCTCAGCTACTACCTTTCCATCTCTATTTATAAGGATACCTTTGAGTGAGCTCGTCCCCAAGTCAATCCCTAAAACATAAGACATCTCAGATCATTCCTATTCATGATAAAATGTATATGTTGTTATACTTTCAAATTTTTCATCTTTTCTTAAAATAACCTTATTCCTGTATGAATCTATATTAATGGAATTCGGTAACGATTGGGCCTCCATTGTAATACCCGCGTGTTTTTTATTCACTAAGGGCAGATTTTCGTGGGTTTTATTGTGTGTAAAAATGACAACAGCAGGCCGATCAGTCTTCATTTTTACCTTTATCGTATTATCTGTGTTCTCTAAACAGACATCGGATGCAGAGTTGTTATCGTTTAAAATAAAAGCATGATCGAGACCATTCATTAATTTAATTTGTTCGTTATCTGATTTTAAAACATGAGACAACAATTGGCTTTTAGTGAAATGAAAAACCGTTCCTTCAACAGTCTCTCCATTGTTTAAGGGAAGTGTGTTTTTATCAACAGGTACATAATAATGAGCATTCACTTTTAACTTATGGTTTAAAATGTCTGTATCTTCTTCTTTGTTTAAATTAAAATAGACGTGATTTGTTGGATCGAATAAAGTATTTTTGTCTGCTGTCCCTTCATATTTTATTTGCCACTGATTATCATTGTTGATTGTATGATGAACTTTTACTTTTAAATGACCGGGATAGCCATTATTTCCGTCTTCATCTTCTAAATAAAATGATACTGTTACTTTATCAGTAAATTTTTGTATATCATATTCCCATTTCGCTAAATCAAAACCGTTTTCTCCGCCATGAAGGTGATTATCACCATCATTTAAAGGGAGTTTGTACACATTGTTATCCAATGTAAATTGGCCTGATTTAATTCTTCCGGCGACCCTGCCGATTGTTGCCCCATAATAATAATCCTTTCCTAAGGCAGCTTCTTCAGCTGTATTAAATCCCAGGACGAGATTGTAAATCTCGCCGTCATACGGATACAGTAATTTCGTAATTCTGGCCCCTAAATTACTAAAAGCAAATGTAACATTGTTATCATTCGTAATAAATATTTCGTCATATTCTGCGCCATTGTACTTGCCATATGATTTTATTTTTATATCCATATAATCCATCCTATAACTTATTAGATGACAATTCAATTTCCAGTTCAGTGCTGTAATCGGGTTTATTTTTACTCTGATAATAAGCAAGACCCATTATAAGCAAATCATTAATAAAATGTTCCCCAATATACGATTCAATTCCGGGCTGAATGTTTCGCACAAAGCGCCCCATTTTGCCCGAATAAATGTATAAGTCCGACTCCTTCGCTACGGGTGAGGATAAATCACCGACAATGGAAATGACTTTTAAATTTTTCTTTCTTGCCAATCCAATTGCATCAATAACCCGAGTGGATATTCCCGACTTAGAGATTGCGATTAAAACAGAGTTTTCCGGAGAGTTATTTATATAATTCATCGTACTCTCATAAAGGGATGATGAGAACGATCTGAACCCCAGTCTATTCAACCGGAAGTCCAAGTCGAGGGCTATTGGTAACGCATTTCCCATGCCAATGACAATGATGCTTTCACTTTTTTTTATTAATTCGACTACTTTGTCAATGCTTTCTTTATTTTGTTGATCTAATAAGCTGTTTAAGTATGATAATTCGCCTTTAAAATAATAATCGATAGGATCTTTTAAATCTTCGCCTTCTTCCTGAAAACGGAAACCTTTATCTTTCGACAATAATAATCTCATTTGATGGTAGCCCTTATAACCAAGGTGTTGAGCCATTCTAACGACAGTTGCATCACTTACTCCACATAAATCTGACAACTCGGAAATATTCATCGATAATATTTTCGATGGGTTATCCAGTATAACTTTTGCAACTTTTTTTTCGGCTTCATGCAATTTGTCGAAAGAGTTTTCAATATTTTGTAATACATTGGTTTTTACCTTTTCCATAGTCCCTCCCCCCTGATTTTTCATCATAAAAACTTGTCATAATCGGAAAACATTAAATATTTAGGCTCCTCGTCTTCAATTACTTCAGGAATCCTGTCACCTATATTATAAAAACGATTATCAACATTATCATCATTCGTAGTCGAAACTTCAAATACAAAAACATCTCCAGTACCCGGAACTGCCTGCCATTGGTGATATTGATAAGGTAATAATGTAATACTTTCACCCGGCTTTAAAATAACACTTCCTCCGGCTTTTACAGTATGTTTTTTTCCATCTATTGTTACCGTAACATCTTTATCTGACAAGTTCTCTTCTTCGTCTGCTTCCCACAAAGTAATTTTTAAATCGCCACCGCCCCGGTTGATAATATCTTCGCATTTTTGCCAATGAAAATGGTTTGGTAATTTTTGGCCATCAAATACATATAACAATTTTTCACAATACGGTTTTGGATACCGTTCCGACTTGTTAAAACTTCCGTTTCTAAAGACAAACACAGCTAAACCGGTGGAATAAAAGTCTCCTGTACCAAAGTCTGTAACATCCCATCCGAGCATTGTATCAATCGCTTCTTGATATTCTTCTTTTGCTTTTTTCCAATCTTTCAGGCTATAATAAGCAAAAGGTGGTAAAGGTAAATTATTCTCTTCACATTTTTTCATTACTTTCGTTATTATTTCATTAATTTCTGATCTTTTCATTTACCTCATTCCTTTATATTTAATAAAAAAATCCTCTATAAATTCAATTTATTTATTTATAGAGGATTTTTTTGGTGTTATTAACTAAACTCTAACTTATCAAGATCAAATTCTTCTTCCTCAACCTTTTTAACAACAGCATCTCCGGGTTTTCTTTTTAAGAATTGAAGTGCAATTGCAAATACCAATGAACCAATCAACAGGGATAGTAACCATAACCATGGATGGTTAAATCCTGGCATTGCAACAATTCCACCTGAAGGAACGGAAGAAGATACACCGAAATACGCAATTAACGAACCGCTTACTGCCGAACCAATGGCAGTACATATTGTAATTCTTACTAAGTCATTCAGGATAATTGGGAATGAACCTTCTGTAATTTGAAATACACCCATAACAAATGCAGTTTTTAAAGCATCAATTTCCTGTTTAGAGAATATGTTGTTTTTAAACATTTTTGAAATAAAGTAACCAATCGTAAGACCAAAGGGCGCTACCATACTTGCTTGAATTAAGTTGGCAATAGGGCCGCCAATACCCTCAGACATTAATCCAACAGAGAAGGCGAATACGACTTTGTTAATCGGACCACCATAGTCAACAGCTGAAAGTACACCGATTACAGCACCAAATAGAATAACGGAGCTTTGACTTTCTTGCATGTTTGTTAATATATTAACGATTCCATCTGTTAACCAAGTAATCGGTACTCCGATAACATATTGCATTAATATACCAATTACTAGTGCTACAATTAATGGTAAAATTAACTGGGGCAATAAACCGTGGAACCATTGAGGCACTTTGAGATTTTTAAGTAACCAGCTAGTTAAATAACCTACGAGAAAACCAGAAATAATTCCACCAAGAAATCCATATCCATTCACTTGACATAAAATTCCCAAAATGACCCCAGGGGCAATTCCTGCTCTGTCTGCAATTGAATAAGCGATACCAGCAGATACTACTACCGGGATAAAACCAAGAGCGTTACCACCCAGTGTTGTTAATAAATCCGGAATAGACATACTGGCACTAAACGCTTCGCTTTGTCCGCCAAAGATATTGCCCAGAACCATTAACATACCTGAAGCGGAAATGAAGGGAATTAAGTAAGCAATAGCAGTCATCAGGTGTTTTCTTAGATTCAGCTTTTTCACTGTTATTTCACTCCTCAAGTAATTGTTCTATTCTTTTAATTAGGGCTACACTGTTTTGAACAACGGTTTTCGTTGGAACTTCAATAATCTTTTTCCCATCAAACCTGTTTCTTCCGGATATACTAACATCCGTTGCCAGAATAACAACATCAGCCTCTTGGAGAAATTTTTCCGGAATCTTATCTTCCTGGCCGATGACACCTTGTGTTTCCACATGTATCTCATGGCCTCTTTCTTTCGCTGCTTCAATTAATTTTTCTTTTACAAGGTAAGTATGGGCAATTCCGGCAACACAAGCACTAACTGCTACAATTTTCATTGATTACCCTCCTATTGTTCTATATTGAAAGCCTCGATTATCTCTTTCTCTGTCGTTGCTTCAAGCAATGATTCTCTGACATTATCTTTCGCTAATCTTTTTGCCACTTCAGCCAGTAATTTTAAATGGTTTTTACTGTGTTCTGTATCATTCTTGACAGCGAACAGTATTACCACTTTGACACCTTTACCATCTAAAGTTTCCCATTCAATTTCATTTTTCAATTTCGCAATCGAAATGGTTGTGTTTAATACCGAATCACTCTGACCATGGGGTATAGCAATGTAATTGCCAATTCCCGTCTCTCCAAGTTCTTCTCTCTTATAAATATCTTTTAGAAACTGATCAACGTCGTTAATATATTCGTTTTGATATAAAAGGCGAGAGATTTCTTTTAATGCTTGGTCTTTATTTTCTACATCCAATGCCGGTAAAATATTAGCCTCATCTAAAACCTCATTCAAATTCATGGCTAAGTCTCCTTATATTCATTATTTGTAATATTTCACTTTATCATTGGAATTAAATAATTGAATTTTATGTCTTACAACTTCGTTCATTTTTTCAATACATCTTGGATAGATGACATTTGGTTCTCTTAATTGTTCATTTTCTAAGACTTTTCTACATTCTTTATAAAAAGCAGATTTAATATCCGATGAAATATTAATTTTATTTATTCCGCGTCTTACTGCTTCTGCAATTTCATCATCCGGATTGGAAGAACCGCCATGTAATACAAGAGGAATAGAAATGCGCTCTTTAATTTCGGATAATAAATCCAATCTTAATTTCGGTTCAAAACCTTCCGGATATAAACCATGCGCTGTCCCTATGGCAATAGCCAGCGAGTCGACATTTGTTTCCTCAACGAATCTTTCAGCATCATCCGGTTGAGTAAACATGATTTCGTCAGAACCGCCTTCAATATCACCCTCATCCTCTTTAATATTGCCAACTGTACCCAATTCAGCTTCAACTGATACATTTAGCGGATGAGCTAAACTGACAACCTCTTTAGTGATTTTTATATTGTCCTCAATGTCCTTTAAACTGGCATCAATCATTACGGATGTAAAACCATCTCTAATCGCTCTCAAAATTTGTTCCACTGTTGAACCATGGTCCAAATGCAATACTACCGGGATATGGGTTTTATGTGCCATATGTTTTATCGTTTCTACAAAACTATCACCGACATATTCTAATTCATCCGGATGAATAGCAATAATAACCGGAGAATTTTCTTTTTCGCACGTTTCAATTACTCCTTTTAACATCGGCAAAGAAGAAATATTAAATGCCGGCACCGCGAAATTGTGTTCATTAGCTACAGATAACAGTTCTTTCATATTAACTAACATGTAATCACTCCTTATTTGTAATATTTCACTTTATCATTGGAATTAAATAATTGAATTTTATGTCTTACAACTTCGTTCATTTTTTCAATACATCTTGGATAGATGACATTTGGTTCTCTTAATTGTTCATTTTCTAAGACTTTTCTACATTCTTTATAAAAAGCAGATTTAATATCCGATGAAATATTAATTTTATTTATTCCGCGTCTTACTGCTTCTGCAATTTCATCATCCGGATTGGAAGAACCGCCATGTAATACAAGAGGAATAGAAATGCGCTCTTTAATTTCGGATAATAAATCCAATCTTAATTTCGGTTCAAAACCTTCCGGATATAAACCATGCGCTGTCCCTATGGCAATAGCCAGCGAGTCGACATTTGTTTCCTCAACGAATCTTTCAGCATCATCCGGTTGAGTAAACATGATTTCGTCAGAACCGCCTTCAATATCACCCTCATCCTCTTTAATATTGCCAACTGTACCCAATTCAGCTTCAACTGATACATTTAGCGGATGAGCTAAACTGACAACCTCTTTAGTGATTTTTATATTGTCCTCAATGTCCTTTAAACTGGCATCAATCATTACGGATGTAAAACCATCTCTAATCGCTCTCAAAATTTGTTCCACTGTTGAACCATGGTCCAAATGCAATACTACCGGGATATGGGTTTTATGTGCCATATGTTTTATCGTTTCTACAAAACTATCACCGACATATTCTAATTCATCCGGATGAATAGCAATAATAACCGGAGAATTTTCTTTTTCGCACGTTTCAATTACTCCTTTTAACATCGGCAAAGAAGAAATATTAAATGCCGGCACCGCGAAATTGTGTTCATTAGCTACAGATAACAGTTCTTTCATATTAACTAACATGTAATCATTCCTTTTTCTTTGATGAAAAACATATACGTATATGTCTTGATGTAACTTAAATATAATCCAAAAGCGCTTTCATGTCAATAGGTGAAATAAAATTTCTTGTGTTAAATCCATGTTTTTAGCGGTTTTCATTAATATTATGTGATTTTTAGCTCTATGAAAGAAAAATTCTTTCATCAATGGAAGTGGCGGTTAGCCGGCTTAAATTATTAAAAAATAAAGCAGGAATAATGGGAAAGGAAGTAAAGCATTCCTAATATTTACGTGGAGGTAAAGTAAGGGAGTACTTTGAAAAACTTCCAAATGAATGAGTTCCGGATGAGGAAATTGTATTGCGGGATATTCCATATCGAATGGAAAGAGTACTGAGGATCGAAGCAGAAGGATTCAAAATCTATATATAAATCCTTAACTGAATGACCAAATGATTTTATCCCACTTGGATGAATTTATTTGTATTGCCAAGAAGTCTAGCAATTTTTGCAGTACTTAATTTTTATAGGATTCTCCATGTGTAATTGAAAGTAATATGATGAAAGTATCTAATAAATTTAAGTATACCAAATATTATTTGAAAATGCTTCCAAAAAATAAAATTATCTTCCAATGGATGGGCAAGAAGTTGGAATTCATATTGAACAAAATCTTTCATGAGCATTTCGCGCTCATAATACCCATCGTGATCATTCATACATCTTTTCATTCACCGATATTTCGTAAACGGAATTTGGGTCATTTTGTTCTCCTCATTTCTACAATTATTTTGAGGTTGAAATTATTTTTACTTAGGTGATTGGAATGACCTTCTCTCTTTTCACACAATTTTATGGACTTTATCGGGGGCGTTTGCAAAAAGTCCATTATATACAACCCTTTATTGAAAAAAATAGAAAAAGGCCTAAATGATTGACTTTCTTTTATCTTTCAATACCCAATTTCCGCACTCAATCCAATTCCCGGACAGCAACTTTCGCCGACGGTTTTTTATTTATTAAATAAATGCTGAATACAATCAGCACCATCCCTAAAAACAAGGATATTGTAAACGGTTCGTTTAAAAATAAAGTTCCGATCATGACGGATATGAGTGGAACAAGAAATGTAAACGCGCTTACCTTTGCCGATTCTCCTTCGTTCATTAACTTAAAGTACAGGACCGGGGCAAGCACGACACCCAATGTACTGCCATATAACAAGCATAAAATAAAGGAACCGCTCCAGGTAATTGCTGAAAAGTCTTCGGTCGCCATACCCGCTGCCGTCAAAAAGAAACCGCCAATCATATTTTGACAAGCAACCATCCACATTTCATCAGCAAATTCTTTCGTCTTTTTAATATGAATCGTCCCGAGTGCCCAGCCGAATCCGGTAATGATTGCCAAAACCACGCCCAACAGCGATATTTTACCCGTGAGACCATCAAAACTGACGGCCACAACGCCTGCAAAACCTATCAAAATACCTGCGGCTTTCCGGAATGTTAAGCTTTCCTTTAAAAATAACCAGGCAAGCAAAGTGACAAGAACCGGCTGCAAATATACGATCACCGTATATAAACCGGCGGGTAAATATTGAAGGCCGATCGATTGAACCCCCATAAAAATAATGACATTAAATAAGGCCGATATACTATACAGCAACCAGTTTTCTTTCCAGCGAATCAAACGTCGCCTTGGTAAAAAAAACAACAAACATGAATAATCCTCCGATAAATGCCCGCATACCGGCAAATAAAATCGGAGGTGTATATTGAAGAGCAATTTTATTAACGGGCCACATAACCCCCCAAATGCAAACAACCAGTGCAATGCTCATAATGGTCATCGGTTTTGAAAGATTCCCCAACTTGTTCAACCCTTTCACGGATACATCCCCTGATTGATCATATCTATATATTTCTATGAATATATTATATTTCCTTGCTTCAACGAGTTAGAAAATCCACCTATCTGATGAAACCCAGTCTTTGTATCCTCATCCATTGTAAAAACTCACTGCATCGCCTTGCTGCCTGTCATATCCTGTTATAAAAAATGCCATGTCCAATTAGATACAAAAAATGGAACATGGCATTTCAAATGTCAGCTTTTCACTTTCTCTTTTTCACTATCCAATTTAAAAGCTTTTTTCGATTCTTCAATCGGCTCGGTCACTTCATCAACGACTTCTTTTGTCGACTTCCGGAATTCACTTAACGTTTCACCGACGGCCCTTCCCAGTTGCGGCAACTTTTTCGGTCCAAAAATGATCAACGCAATAATTAAAATCAAAATGAGACCCGGTATCCCGATATTCCCTGGCACATCATCCCCCCCAATCAACGTTTTTTATAGTTTGTAACCGATTAAGAATGCCGTTCTTGCATAAAACAGGCATTCAATTCGCTATAAATCCAACCGCTATTCCGTTCCTCTCGGAACTTATAACAAACAAAAAGAAGTTTATGTAACAGAGTCTAAGGGTTATTTATTTATCTATGAAAAAGCGGACGGACCGTTGATTGCCAAACATAAAATCTGTCATGAGAAAGGGAAACTCATTCAAGACTCGCAACACAGACGTGATCGAAGCAAAGGCATTGATGAATTTATTAAGCATGTATCGAGCTATTTCAGTGATCAGGAACAGGCAAACGTGTATTTAATTACCATTCGAAAAGAAAAGCCGAGATATATACGGGATCAGTTACAAATCATCTTAAGAAATATAAAAAGCGAAGACCAATCATTCATTGATCAAGCATTGACGGAGTGCATCAATAGGGGTTTATATAGTGCAACAGATTTTGCCGATATGATCAAATATTTAAAAGGACTTCATCCATCTGCATCTGATGAGAAAGAGCGATCAAGTCGCAAAATAAATTTACTTGATCATCATAGTCATTTTCTTTATGAAACAAACACTCAAAAACGTGATATAGGCGAATATATTGCGGTACTGGAGGGGAGACAATGAATCCAAGCTCATTAGCAAAATCACAAGAATTACTAAGATCTCTTCGCTTAAAAGAAAGTGCAGAACAGCTCCCTGTTATCGTGAAAGAAGCAGAAGAAAGTGAATGTTCCTATTTAACGTTTCTTACGCACCTTTTAGAATACGAAAAGAAACGTCGAGAGGAAAAACAATTGGAAAAGCGTCTAAAATGGGCGACTTTTCCATTTCATAAAACGCTAGATGAATTCGATTTGAAAGAACAACAATCACTGAGTAAAAAACATATGAACCAGTTAAAAGAAATGATCTGGCTGGAACAAATGTATAACATCATTTTTTTAGGACCGCCAGGTGTTGGTAAAACCCATCTGGCGGTAGGATTAGGCCTTGAAGCCCTTTACCAAGGTTATAAGGTCATGTTTATTACAATGGGTGAACTGATTCAGACATTAAAGACAGAAGAAATATCGAGAAAATCGCAGACAAAATTAAAAAGAATCCGCAAAGCGGATTTAGTTATCATCGATGATTTAATGTTTATGGCCATTAATCAAAATGAAGCGAATTTATTTTTCCATTTAATTAATGATTTATATAACAACGCATCGATTATTTTGACTTCAAATAAAGCACCAAAAGAATGGGGCGAATTATTAGGTGATCCGGCAATCACTACTGCAATATTAGATAGAATCCTACATAGAGCAGAGATCATTCATTTAAATGGTGACAGCTACCGCATGAAATATCGTTCAACAATATTTAGTTAGTACAATCTTCATTATCGAAAAGTGTAAAAAGTTATTTATCGAAAACTGTAAAAAATTACTTGACGGTCACAACTTTTTGACATCAAGATCTTTCCAATAACTAAAGGCACTTTCAAACACATAGCGTCCAAAATCGCCATAATAACCACTGCTTGTTGTAGCCATAGAAGATAGAATATCATTTTGACTCCAGTAATAGGGCTTGAAATTTTCCGAATTATAGTCAAGTGTCAAGGCCGATTATTTTTTCCCCAAAATCGCCGGTTTAAAATTCCCCAGAAGGACCTTATTGATCCTTCTGTTTTTCTTGTTGGATCCTCTTTTCCCGTAATCGATAGCTTTCCCCCTTTAGGTTGAAAATGATGGAATGATGCAGTAATCGATCTAACATCGCGGTCGCCAATACCGAGTCTCCCACAACTTCTCCCCATTCCCCAAAGCT
>Ga0207866_1002653_pt1 | contig 12628 bp, 14 predicted proteins | sample HigsolmetaAR203D_FD_184835 | JGI IMG/M metagenome (GOLD analysis project Ga0207866, IMG submission 184835) | Ionic liquid and high solid enriched microbial communities from the Joint BioEnergy Institute, USA - AR20-3-D (SPAdes) (version 2) ...
CCCCGCCGCTGGCGTTCTGGGCCGTGTACTACCTGCTCGCGCTCGGCCTGCCGGCGCTGTATTTCGCCTGGATGCACTCCAGCAGCACGCAGGCCTCGCTGGGCAAGATGGCGGTGGGCGTGAAGGTGGTGCGCGGCGACGGGCAGCCGGTGGGCTTCGGCCGCGCGCTGCTGCGCTACCTGGCCTACCTGCTGATCTGCATGCTCACCTGCGGCCTGGGCGCGCTGGCCAGCGCCCTGGTGGTGGCCTTCAGCGCCCGCAAGCAGGCCCCGCACGACATGATGTGCGACACCCTGGTGGTGGACCGCTGGGCCTTCACCCCGTTCCCGGAACGCCAGCAGCGCGGCCTGGGCACGGTGACCATCGTGGTGCTGGCGGTGTTCGGCCTGCTGACCCTGGGCACGCTGCTGGTGATGGGCCTGGTCATCGGCGCGCTCGTGGCCCACGGCTGAACCGTCCCCGCCCCGGCCACGCTTGACAGCCCCGGCCGGGGCGTGATTCACCTATAAAATAGAACGCTGCCTGCGCCCGGGGGGTCTCCCCCGGGCGTCGGCATCTCTGGCGCAGCGCAAAACCGGCGCCGCCGCCGGCTCCGGGGCCCGGCCCCGCCCCCACCAGACACGGACATGCCCAAGCACCTGCTCATCGTTGAGTCGCCGGCCAAGGCCAAGACGATCAACAAATACCTCGGCAAGGACTTCACCGTCCTGGCCTCCTACGGGCATGTGCGCGACCTGGTGCCCAAGGAAGGCGCGGTGGACCCGGAGCACGGCTTCGCCATGCGCTACGAGCTGATCGACAAGAACGAGAAGCACGTGGAGGCCATCGCCAAGGCCGCGCGCGAGGCCGAGGCCGTCTGGCTGGCCACCGACCCGGACCGCGAGGGCGAGGCGATCAGCTGGCACATCGCCGAGATCCTGAAGGAGCGCGGGCTGCTCGACGGCAAGCCGCTGCACCGGGTGGTGTTCACCGAGATCACCCCGCGCGCGATCCGCGAGGCCATCGCCCAGCCGCGGCAGATCGCCACCGAGCTGGTGGACGCGCAGCAGGCGCGCCGCGCCCTCGACTACCTGGTCGGCTTCAACCTCTCCCCGGTGCTGTGGCGCAAGGTGCAGCCGGGCCTGTCGGCCGGCCGCGTGCAGTCGCCGGCGCTGCGCATGATCGTCGAGCGCGAGGAGGAGATCGAGGCCTTCCAGGCGCGCGAGTACTGGACCATCGCCGCCGAGCTGGCGCACCCGGCGCAGCCGTTCTCCGCCAAGCTGGTGCGCCTGGACGGGCAGAAGTTCGAGCAGTTCACCATCACCGACGGCGAATCGGCCGAGGCCGCGCGCCTGCGCATCCAGCAGGCCGCCGGCGGCGCCCTGCACGTCACCGACGTGGCCAGCAAGGAGCGCAAGCGCCGCCCGGCCCCGCCGTTCACCACCTCGACCCTGCAGCAGGAGGCCTCGCGCAAGCTCGGCTTCACCACCCGCAAGACCATGCAGGTGGCGCAGAAGCTGTACGAGGGTGTGACCCTGGGGGAGGAGGGCACCGTCGGCCTGATCACCTACATGCGTACCGACTCGGTGAACCTCTCGCAGGAGGCGCTGGCCGAGCTGCGCGACGTGATCGCCCGCGACTTCGGCACGCAGTCGCTGCCGGACCGTCCGAACTTCTACCAGACCAAGTCCAAGAACGCGCAGGAGGCCCACGAGGCGATCCGCCCGACCTCGGCGCTGCGCACCCCGGCGCAGGTGGCCCGCTACCTGACCGAGGACGAGCGCAAGCTGTACGAGCTGATCTGGAAGCGCGCGGTGGCCAGCCAGATGGTGCCGGCCACGCTCAACACCGTGTCGGTGGACCTGGCCGCCGGCAACGAGCACACCTTCCGCGCCACAGGCACCACGGTGGTGTTCCCCGGCTTCCTGGCCGTGTACGAGGAAGGCAAGGACACCCGCAGCGCCGAGGACGAGGACGAGGGCCGCAAGCTGCCGGCGCTGCGCCCGGGCGACCGGGTGCCGCTGGACCGCATCCACGCCGACCAGCACTTCACCCAGCCGCCGCCGCGCTACACCGAGGCCGCACTGGTCAAGGCGCTGGAGGAGTACGGCATCGGCCGGCCGTCCACCTACGCCTCGATCATCCAGACGCTGCTGATGCGCAAGTACGCGGAAATGGAAGGCCGCGCGCTCAAGCCCACCGACGTGGGCCGCGCGGTGAGCAAGTTCCTCTCCAGCCACTTCACCCGCTACGTGGACTACGACTTCACCGCGCGCATGGAGGACGAGCTGGACGCGGTCTCGCGCGGCGAGGAGTCCTGGGTGCCGGTGATGGAGAAGTTCTGGGGCCCGTTCAAGGAGCTGGTCGAGGACAAGAAGCAGTCGCTGGACCGCACCGACGCCGGCAGCGCCCGCGTGCTGGGCGTGGACCCGAAGACCGGCAAGGAGGTCAGCGCGCGCATCGGGCGCTTCGGCCCGATGGTGCAGATCGGCACGGTCGAGGACGAGGAGAAGCCGCGCTTCGCCTCGCTGCAGCCGGGCCAGAGCATCTATTCCATCACCCTGGAGGAGGCGCTGAAGCTGTTCGACATGCCGCGCGTGCTGGGCGAGAGCAACGGCCAGCAGGTCAGCGTCGGCATCGGCCGCTTCGGCCCCTTCGTCAAGCGCGGCAGCACCTACGCCTCGCTGAAGAAGGAGGACGATCCGTACAAGATCGACCTGGCCCGCGCCGTGGCGCTGATCGAGGAGAAGGAGGAGATCGCGCGCAACCGCGTGATCAAGGAATTCCCCGGCAGCGACATCCAGGTGCTCAACGGCCGCTTCGGCCCGTACATCAGCGACGGCAAGCTCAACGGCAGGATTCCCAAGGACCGCGACCCGGCCTCGCTGACCCTGGAGGAGGTGCAGCAGCTGCTGGCCGAGACAGGCAAGCCGGCACGGCGCGGCTTCGCCGCCAGGAAGACCGCGGCGAAGAAGGCCGCCGAGGCCAAGGCCCCGGCCAAGAAGGCGGCGAAGAAGGCCACCACCAAAACCGCGACGAAGAAGGCCGCGGCCCGGAAGACCACGGCGAAGAAGGCCACCGGCAAGGCCGCGGACGCGGCCGCCGACGACGCGCCGCCATTCTGAGGCCACGCACCGGACCGGCAACGCCCATGGACACGCCACTGACACCCGCCGCCGCCGCCCCGCTGCTGCATGACGGGGCGGTGCTGGCCTACCCGACCGAGGCGGTCTGGGGCCTGGGCTGCGATCCGCGCAACGAGGCCGCGGTACTGCGCCTGCTGCAGGTCAAGCAGCGCCCGGCGGAGAAGGGCCTGATCCTGGTGGCCGCCGACCTGGACATGCTGCGTCCCTGGCTGGACCTGGAGGCGCTGCCAGGCGACCGCCTGGCCGGGATCCTGGCCGGCTGGCCCGGCCCCCACACCTGGATCATGCCGGCCGCCGCCGGCGCTCCGCGCTGGATCACCGGCGCCCACGAGGGCATCGCCGTGCGCGTGTCCGCCCACCCGGTGGTGGTGGCGCTGTGCCGCGCCTTCGGCGGACCGCTGGTGTCCACCAGTGCCAACCTCGCCGGGCGGCCACCGGCCCGCTCCCGCGCGGAGCTGGACCCGGCCGTGCTGGCCCGGGTGGACGGCGTGGTGGAAGGCGAGACCGGCGGCCTGGAGCGGCCCACGCCGATCCGCGTGGCCCGCGACGGCCGCGTGCTGCGGACCTGAGCGCCCGCCGCGCTAGGATGGCCCCACGCCAGGAGGCCACCATGCCCTCGATCCCGCCCGCCCGCCGCGGCGCCATCCCACCGTCCGGGCACACCCTGCCCGGTCTGGCACTGGCCGCCCTGCTGCTGGCCGCGCCGGCGGCGGCGCAAACGGCGTCCGGACCGGAACCGGACCAGGGCAGCGTGACCATCTACCGCTGCAGCGACAGCCAGGGCCGCCTGCTGGCGCTGCGCGATTCGCCGTGCCGGCCGGGCGAGCGCCAGGAGCTGGTGCGCATGCAGCGGCCGCAGGATCCGCCGCCGCAGCCGGCCCGGCCCGCGCCCGCCGCCACGCCGGCGCCCGCGCCCGGGCGCGAGGTGCGCATCGTCACCGTGCAGGCGCCCCAGCCCATGTACGAATGCACCGCCCCGGACGGGACCACCTACCTGAGCGGCACCGACGCCGGCAACGCGCGCTGGGTGCCGTTCTGGGCGGTGGCGTATCCGCACCGCCCGCATCCGCGGCCACCCGCCCCGCCGCCCGGCGGCGGGCATGCGCCCCCGGCCGGGCCGCGGCCGCCGCACACCGGCGTGGTCGTGCCCGCCGGCGGCACCTGGGTGCGCGATCCCTGCGTGCTGCTGCCGCCGGAGGAGCTGTGCCGGCGCCTGTCCGACCGCCGCTACGAGATCCTGCGCCGCTACCACGACACCACGCCGTCCGAGCGCCAGGCCCTGGACCGCGAGCAGCGCGACATCGACATGCGCATGCAGGCCAGCTGCCCGGGCTACTGAGCGCCGCTCACCCCGACCAGGGAATGCTCAGCGCCACCAGCAACAGGAACAGCGCGAACACCCTGCGCAGCGCCTGGCCGCTGATCGCGTGCGCCAGGCGCGTGCCCCACGGCGCGGCCAGCACCGAGGCCGCGGCCACGCCCAGCGCCGCCGGCAGGTAGACGTAGCCCACCGCGTGCTGCGGCAGCGCGCCCGCCGGCGCGTGCAGGGCGTAGCCCAGCGCGCTGGCCAGGCCGATGGCCACGCCGCAGGCGCTGGAGGTGCCCACCGCGCGCACCGGCTGCACGCCGCGCCAGACCAGCAGCGGCACGGTCATGCTGCCGCCGCCTATGCCAACCACCGCCGAGAGCGCGCCGATGCCGGTTCCGGCCACGGTCAGCGGCCAGCCGCGCGGCGGCGCCACCCCGCTGCCGTCGGCCGGTGCACGGGTGCGGCCGAAGCCGATCTGCCAGGCCGCCACCAGACAGTAGCCCGCCACGATCCATCGCAGCGCCGTCCCGTCCAGCGCCACCGCCAGGTCGCTGCCCAGCCAGCCGCCGAGCAGCATGCCCGGCACCAGCCAGGCCACCGTCGGCCACAGCACGCTGCCGCGGCGCGCGTGCGCGCGCGCCGAGGACAGCCCGGTGAGCACGATGCTGGCCAGCGAACTGGCCAGGGCGGCGTGCATGGACGCTTCCGGCGGGATGCCGAACAGCGGCAGCATCCACGCCAGTGCGGCGATGATCACCAGACCGCCGCCGATGCCCAGCAGCCCGGCGAGCACGCCGGCCACCAGGCCCAGCAGCGGGAACAACAGGTAGGACAGCAACGACACCGGCAAAGACTCCTGCGCGAGGCGCGCCGGCCGCCGGGGCGCCACGTGGCCGCCTCGTCACGGCCATTCAGGCGCGTTGGGTATATTCGACCGCATGTCGCCCCCGGCCGCCATTCCGTTGTTCCCCCAGCGTCTGCGCCGGCCGTGGCTGGCAGGGCTGCTGGCCCTGCTGCTGCCCCTGTCCGCGACCGCACAGGGCGTGCCGGTCGATCCGGCGCGCGATGCAGCCATGCGCGAGGCCATCGCCGCCGCCCAGCGCGGCCGCCTGGATCCGGCGCGCGCCGAGGCGTTGCGCCAGGACCCGCGCTGGCCCTGGCTGGAATACGCGATGCTGGCGTACGACCTGGACAACGCCGACCCGGCGCGCGTGCGCGGCTTCCTGCAGCGCTACGACGGCCAGGCGGTGGCCGCCACCCTGCGCGCGCAGTGGCTGGCCTCGCTGGCCCGGCGCCAGCGCTGGAGCGAGCTGCTGGCCGACTGGCGACCGGTCGAGGACCCGGCGCTGCGCTGCGCGCGCCTTAACGCCCTGCACGCGCTGGACCGCGTGGACGCGGCCTGGATCGCGGAGGCGCGGGAGCTGTGGCGCAGCGGCAAGTCCAGGCCCGATGCCTGCGACGCCACCTTCGCCGCCCTGGCCGCGCGCGGCGGCCTGGACGACACCCTGCGCTGGGAGCGCTTCGATCTGGCCGTGGCCGAGGGCGAGACCGGCGTGGCGCGCGCGGCCACCCGCGGCCTGGCCGAACCGGCGCGGCGCCTGGCCGATGCCTACATCGCCTTCCTGCAGGCGCCCGACACCCGCGTCTCCGCCTGGCCGCGCGACGCACGCAGCCGCAAGGTCGCGGCGGCCGGCCTGGCCCGCCTGGCGCGCAAGGATCCGGACGCGGCCGAGCGCCTGCTGGGACAGCTGGCGCCGACCCTGCACCTGGACGAGTCCGAACGCGGCCAGGTGCTGTACGCCATCGCCCTGTGGACGGTGGCCTCGTACCTGCCCGGATCGGCGCGGCGGCTGGCGGCGGTGCCGGAGTCGGCCTACGACGAGCGCCTGCACGAGTGGCGGGCGCGCGAGGCCATCGCCCGCGGCGACTGGCGCGCGGCGCTGGATGCGCTGCGGCGGATGCCGGAGAAGCAGCGCGCCGATCCACGCTGGCAGTGGTTCCAGGCACGCATCCTGGAGAAGCTCGGCCAGGCCGCACAGGCCCGCCCGCTGCTGGAGCAGGCCGCGCGCACGGCCACCTTCCACGGCTTCCTGGCCGCCGACCGCCTGGACCGGCCCTATGCGCTGTGCCCGTGGCAGCCGGACGATCCGCCCGCGCTGCGTGCCGAGGTGGCGCGCGACCCGGCGCTGGTGCGCGCGCTGGCCCTGTACCGCATCGACCAGGCCGGCTGGGCGGTGCGCGAGTGGAACGACGCGCTTTCGCGCTTCGACGACGCACGCCGCCGCGCCGCCGTGGCCCTGGCCCAGGAGCACGGCTGGTTCGACCGCGCGGTGTTCTCCCTGGGCAGGCAGCCGGAGGAGCAGCGCCTGTACACCCTGCGCTTCCCGCTGCACCACGACGCCGACATCCGCGCCGCGGCGCGCCGCCACGGCCTCGACCCGGCCTGGATCGCCGCCGAGATCCGCGCCGAGAGCATCTTCAACCCGCGCGCGCGCTCCAGCGCCGACGCCCGCGGCCTGATGCAGCTGCTGCCGTCCACCGCCGCCGGCGTGGCGCGCCGCCACGGCCTGGCCTACAACGGCCCGGACAGCCTGTACGAGCCCTCGCTCAACATCGCCCTGGGCAGCGCCTACCTGCGCGAGATGGAGGACAAGTACGGCGCCACCTACCAGGCCATCGCCGCCTACAACGCCGGCCCGACGCCGGTGGCGCGCTGGCTGGCGCAGCGCCCGTCGCACGACCCGGACCTGTGGATCGAGACCATCACCTACAAGGAGACCCGCGACTACGTGGCGCGGGTGCTGGCCTTCAGCGTGATCTACGACTGGCGCCTCAACGGCGACGCGCTGCCGGTGAGCCAGCGCCTGCTGGGCATCACCCAGGGCCGGCGCAAGGGCTTCGCCTGTCCGGACCCGGAGCCGTAGGCCGTCCAGCCCGCCTTCTTCCTGCGGCGAGAAGCCCCGCACGCCGACGCGGCCCGGCCACGCGCTACGATGCCACGCATGGAAACCTATCTCGTCGGCGGCGCGGTCCGTGATGAACTGCTCGGGCTGCCGCCGGGCGACCGCGACTGGGTGGTCGTGGGCGCCACCCCGCAGCAGATGCTCCAGGCAGGCTTCCGCTCCGTGGGCCGCGACTTCCCCGTGTTCCTGCACCCGGAAACCGGCGAGGAGTACGCGCTGGCGCGCACCGAGCGCAAGAGCGGACGCGGCCACCGCGGCTTCGTGGTGGACGCCGATCCCTCGGTGACCCTGGAGCAGGACCTGCAGCGGCGCGACTTCACCATCAACGCCATCGCCCGCGCGCCCGATGGCACCCTGGTCGACCCCTGGGGCGGCGTCGCCGACCTCGAGGCGCGCGTGCTGCGGCATATCGGCCCGGCCTTCGCCGAGGATCCGCTGCGCGTGCTGCGCGCGGCGCGCTTCATGGCCCGCTTCGCGCCGCTGGGCTTCACCGTGGCCCCGGAGACGCTGGCGCTGATGCGCCGGATGGCCGCCAGTGGCGAGCTGGAGACGCTGGTGGCCGAGCGCGTCTGGCAGGAGCTGCGCAAGGCACTGGCCTCGCCGCGGCCCTCGGCCTTCCTGGCCACGCTGCGCGCCTGCGGCGCGCTGGCGGTGGTGCTGCCGGAGGTGGACGCGCTGTACGGCGTGCCGCAGCGGCCCGAATACCACCCCGAGGTGGACACCGGCCGCCACCAGGAACTGGTCAGCGACATGGCCGCGCGCCTGGCCCCGGGCGACGACCTGGTCGGCTTCGCCGCCCTCACCCACGACCTGGGCAAGGCCCTGACCCCGGCGCACGTGCTGCCGCGGCACATCGGCCATGAAAGCGCCGGGCTCAAACCGCTGGCGGCGCTGTGCGAGCGCCTGCGCGTACCCGTGGCGCACCGGCGCCTGGCCGAGGCGGTGTGCCGCGAGCACCTGAACGTGCACCGCCTGGCCGAGCTGCGCGACGCCACCGTGCTGGAGCTGCTGGAGCGCTGCGACGCCTTCCGCCAGCCGCGGCGCATCGCCCAGGTCGCCCTGGCCTGCGAGGCCGACAAGCGCGGCCGCCTGGGCCACGAGGAGGATGCCTACCCGCAGGGGCCGGAGCTGTGCCGGCTGCACGCCGCCGCCGCCGCGGTCAACGCCCGCGACCTGGCCGGGGCAGGCCGGCTGTCCGGGCCGGAGATCGGCCGCGCCGTGCAGCGCGCGCGGATCGAGGCCATCGCCCGCGCCCGCACCCTGCGCCGCACCCCGTAGCCGCCCGGCGCCGGCACAGGCCGCCGGCGCGGTGTCGATTCCGCCGCCCTCCGCCCGTCGCCAGGACAGGCGGGCCGCTCCCGGCCCGCCATCGGCAGGGAGGAGACAACGATGGCCTACGTGGATCCATCCTGGCAGGCAAGCAGCCGCGCTGCATGAGCCTGCTGTGGTTCCAGCGCAATCCGCTGCCAACCGACTGGGTGGCGCAGCGGGAGGTGCTCGCGAGGTTCGATGCGTGAGGGTGTGACTCAACGAACCCAGCGACGGGCGTCCTTCAAGAGCAGTAGCAACTGCTGCTCGCGCAGCGGCGAGGCGATGAACCCAAATCGGGTGTAGAACCTGGTCGCGTCTTCATCAATCGGATGGGTCAGCATGGCCCGCACACCGGCCTGCTCGGCGATCACCAGCGTGCGGCGGATCGCATCCTGAAGCATCCCGATGCCGATCCCGCGGCCCTGGTGCTCGCGTGACACGGCGAGCCGGGCCAAGATCACCACCGGCACCGGGTACTGTCCCATGCCCTTGCGGATACGCTCCGGCGCTTCCAGCGTGTCGACCTGGCCTACGGTCAGGCTGAAGTAGCCTGCGACGCGGTCGTCACCATCGGCGGCCACGACGAAGGTCTTGGCCGAGCCACTGCCCTGCGCCTGGCGGGCGTGGCGCAGCAGCCAATCGTTCAGCGCAGGCTTGCCGCAGTCGAAGCCTTCCAGCCGATGCTGTGCGGCCAGAGGCGCCGGTGCCCGCAGCGTCACTTGGCGTCCCAAGGGGCCTTGCGGGCGAACAGGTCGGCCAAGCCGTCGTTGGCCTGCTCGGAGCGCTCGAGCAACTCCATCAGGGCCTGGTACTGGCTGCCCGAGACCATGAACAATCGTTGGTCCAGCAGGGTCTGCTCGGCGGCCAGGCAGGCGCTGTCGAGGATGAAGTCGGTCAGCGACTTGTGGGCCACCTCGGCGGCACGGCGCAGCACGGCCTCCTGTTCGGGCGTGGCGCGCAGCCCCAGGCGGGCAGTACGGGCAGCAGGCGAGGATGCGATGGCGGTCATGGCGGCGCCTTTCTTGTTCGATCAATGGACGCCATGTTAGTACAACCGACGCACGCGGTCCAGTTCGCTGGGGCGATCGCCGCCCTGGTTGACGATGAACTGACCTGCCCCCTTTCTCAGGGCCACTTGCTACTTAGTAGAGTCCAGGTTGGGGAGCATACCGCTCCGGTGGGTCAGATTTCGATCGGCGGTTGAACCGGCCAAGGAACCTTCGTTGCGCAGTGCGGCGGCGAACTCGGCAGGCGTGCATTTGGGCAGGGAGCTGTGCGGACGCACCTCGTTGTAGTCCTTGCGCCAGATGGCGATGACCGCTCGCGCATGCTCAAGCGAGATGAACCAGTTTTCGTTCAAGCACTCGTCCCGGAACTTGCCGTTGAAGCTCTCCACATAGGCGTTCTGCGTGGGTTTCCCAGGCTGCGTGAGCACCAGCGTCACGCCGTTGGCAGTCGCCCACTGGTCAAGCGCCCGGCCGGTGAACTCGGGCCCCTGATCGGTCCTGATCGCCGCAGGATAGCCGCGGAAGCGGCAGACCGCGTCCAGGATGTCAGCAACGTTCTGGCCGTTGATCCTTCGGCCGACGGCAATTTCCACTGCTTCCTTGGTGCAGTCGTCCACCACCGTCAGGCACTTGATCGGGCGCCCGTTGGCCAAGGCGTCGAAGACGAAATCCATCGACCAGGTGTGGTTGGGCCCCGACGGCAGCTGCAGCGGACGGCGCTCGACGGCCACGCGATCGCGCTTGCGGCGCTTGCGCACCGCCAGGCCAGCGTTGCGGTACAGCCGGTAGATTCGCTTGTGGTTGGCGATCCAGCCCTCCCGTTCCAGCAGGATGTGCAGCCGTCGGTAGCCGAACCGGCGACGTTCGCCCGCCAACGCAACGAGCCTGGCCTGCAACGGCGCGTTCGCCATGCGCGGCTGGTAGTGCAACACGCTGCGTGACAAGCCCAGTGCCCGGCAGGCCCGCCGCTCCGACAGGCCCAGCTTCGCCCGCACGTCCGCGACGGCAGCCCGTCGCGTCGGCGGGCTCAGTATTTTCCCCGCGCCACGATCCTCAGCGCTTCGTTGTCCAGCATCGACTCGGCCAGCAGCTTCTTGAGCCGCGCGTTCTCCGCTTCCAGTGCCTTCAGGCGCTTGGCGTCGGGCACATCCATGCCGCCGAACTTGCGCCGCCACAGGTAGAACGACGCGTCACTGAAACCGTGCTTGCGGCACAGCTCCTTGACCGGCGTGCCGGCGGCCGCCTGCTTCAGGAAGCCGATGATCTGTTCTTCGGTGTATCGCTTCTTCATGTCCGTCCTCTTGTGAGACGGACTCTACTAAGATCAGACTGGCCCGGATATCGGGGGGCAGGTCAGTAGGTCGGAACGCTGATGCCGGCCTGCCGGCAGATGTCCTTGACCGGCACGCCGGCGTTGGCCTGCTTGAGGATCGAGACGATCTGGGTCTCGGTGAAACGGGACTTCTTCATGGAACCTCCTGGCTGGGGAAAACATGCCAGAAAGTTTTACTTATGGGGTGTCTGCGGATCGGGGAAGCTTACGCTTCGACCGGCCGACCTTGGCCAGGACCACGAAGTGGTTCAGATCCCAATGCAGGATGCACGGCAGCTTGAGCTTGCCCAGGCCCTCCATCTCCAGCCGTAACGGGCGCGTAGTGAAGCCGAGCTGCTGGGCGATGGCGATCAAATGGCTCAGCTTGGCGCCCTTGAGCGACAGCGGGAAGCGCTGGCGCAGCTCGGGCAGACCGAGGCGCAGCCCGTGCGCATCGGCCACCATCGCCAGCGAGGCGAGGCCGCATTCGGCTGCTTCAGACTGCAGGATGGTCTTGGGCTTCACTGGCGCTCCCTAACCATCAGGCTCGGGCCCACGCATGCCGGTAGTGCAGGACGTCGCCCAGGTCGATGCCGACCGAGCCGGCCAGGGCCGCCGGGAACAGGGCGTGGCAGGCTTACTCGCCGCTGCCGCCCCGGCAGAACGGCTCGCTGGACGATTGCACCGTAAGTGGTGCCGATGGCGTTGCCGCAACACGCCGACAACTGCATCCGTGCAGAGATGCAGAGATCAGAAGAAGATCCTTCCATCCTTGTACACTGAAAGCCTGAAGAATGAGTTCACCCAACGCCTTGCTGGCTTCAAGACGAGCCAAAGCACGCCGGTCATAGCGGCGGCTGCAAGTCCGCTGACCTCGAAAAGGCTGACGATGGTCAGTCCTATGGCGACTCCCCAGAAGACCGCATTGACCATTCGGTCGATTGGGTGGGGCGTCAATTCCGTGCCGCATACTGGACATGGTGCCGCGAACCGCCTTGCCAAGGATCGCCTGAACGTCGACGGCAACAGGCTTCCACAAGCGGGGCACTTTCTCGCTGTCATCGAGTTTCCGCCTCTATGAAAGAGTGCCGCCGAGGCACGACGGCACTCTGATGCACTTGGATTATTACTCCAGCGACTCTACTACAGCCCCGGTCGCGACTCCTGTAATGAAGGCTTCGCCGGCAGCCACCGCGACCCTCGGGAGTGCATATCGGACTGCAGCATGGATCAGAAGCGCAGCCACCAACGGCACCGCGCCACCATCAATCAGGTCGATCTCGTGTTGCATCAGTGCTCTCATGGCAGTCACTCCATAGCCTCAACGATCTTGGTTCCGACGACATAACCGGCCCCGGCAGCTGCACCGACGACGAGCCACTTCAGTGCTTTTCCGCCGGCGATAATCACGACCGCCGGCAGGGCGCCCCCACTTACTGCTTGCACTTCTGCTACGTTCAGTTCGCGCATATGAACCGCCCCTCGATTTCCTTGGACACGCTCTTGCGGGATCCTAACCCCAAGAGGAGAGTCCGAGATGAAGCACAAGAAGGTCGAGTTGGTGAAGGAGCGCGGCCGCTGGTCGGCGAAGTCCAAGCGTG
>Ga0207866_1002683_pt1 | contig 12497 bp, 9 predicted proteins | sample HigsolmetaAR203D_FD_184835 | JGI IMG/M metagenome (GOLD analysis project Ga0207866, IMG submission 184835) | Ionic liquid and high solid enriched microbial communities from the Joint BioEnergy Institute, USA - AR20-3-D (SPAdes) (version 2) ...
GATTAACATAAAATCAGAAAATGATTTGACGGTCTGAGGTGGAGGATATGGCAATTATTATTAATATTGATGTGATGTTAGCAAAACGAAAAATGAGCGTAACGGAGCTTTCGGAGAGGGTTGGAATAACTATGGCGAATCTTTCTATATTGAAAAATGGAAAGGCAAAAGCGATTCGATTATCAACTTTAGATGCGATTTGTAAGGCTTTAGAATGTCAACCTGGAGATATTTTGGAGTACAAAAGCGACGAAGACACTCAATAAAAACAGACAACAAATTTATTTAACTAACGGGAGTCGATAGAGAATTTAAGGGATAGCTTAATTGCTATCCCTTCTTTGCGTTTATTGATGTAATTTAGTCTGAGAATTGCATTGATATTAGAACAACGGGGAACCTTCTTTGAACGATGAGAAGCATAAAGGGGCTACCATTCAAATCCCTTCTAGCTGCAATGGCTGTACAGTAAAGGACAAAGAACCAATCGAGGTCACCATTAGCTGGAACGGGAATAACAAAGAAACTTTTTATCTTAAATCGGATCATTAAGAAATGTTGATCTCAAAAATCAAAAAAACAAAATATGTAATGTATAAGGATGGTCCCAGTCTTTCGTTTGAACGGATAAGAAAGATTTTTTTAATTGCCGCTGGTTTTTGGAATTTAAAATTGATCGGCCCGAAAACTCTTAATCGGGTATCGGTCTTGATGTCGCAAGCGGTCCCCACGTTGACAGGGACCGCTTTGTTATTTTCCATATCATCCAATCTTAAAGGGCTTTTAAATACACCGATTCATATTTTTTCGCTGCGGAGATATGGGAGTATTCCGACTCGATTTTTTGACGGGCTTTGGCTGCGAATTCCTCTCCTTTTTCAGGATGTTGGAATAAGTAAACAATAGACTCGACTAGTTCTTTGATGTTTTTCTCCTCCACGAGCAAGCCGTCTTCTTGGTGGTTGACAATTTCTTTTAAACCGCCCACCGCGCTGGCGATAAGAGGAGAGCCGGATCCCATCGCCTCTAAAGCAGAAATGGAAGTAGCCTCTTCTACCCCTGCAGAGTGGACGCTAGGAACTAATACGACATCAGATAGGGCATAAAACTCCTTAATTTGATCGTGCGGAATGGCTCCCAAAAAGACAACATGATCGTTGAGACGGTTTTCTTCCACAATCTCTTTCAATTCATCCAACGCTTCTCCGCTGCCGGCATAAATCAGCTTGGTTTGAGGAAATTCTTTCAATACTTCTGGAAGCGCCAGAGCCGGGTAGACCACTCCATTTTTTCTGGTCAACCGGCGAGGCACAAATAAAACACGGTCATCCGCCGACAAACCATATTTCTTTCTATATTCTTGTTTTTTCTCTTTATTCGGCTTAAATTGATGGATATCGATGAAATTCCGCACCGCCGTGGCATCGATCCCGGAAACTTCTTTCACATACTCCTTCAAGCGCTGATCAACCGTGATGACTTTTCTCGCACCTCGATAAGCTTGTACTTCAATATCTTTCATGTATTCTTCTTCCGCGCTGTTTTCCAGCAACGATCCTTTGCTGATGGACTCAAACGTCATATAACCGTGAACAGTAGCCACTGTCGGGATTCCGGTCGCCAATGCGGCTAATACAGTGAAAGGATCTTGAGCATTGATGAGGTCATATCCTTTCTGTTTGTTGGCTTCGATCAGCCCATAAAGAAACTTTCTCCTCATCTTGTGAGACCATACAATGCCTTTTCCTTTTTTGAACTTATTTAATATGAAGCTTGGTCCTTGTGCCAGCGCTTTCCGCTTCCATGCAGGCACGTCCGAAAAAGAAAGGATATCCACTTGATGGCCGAGCTCCTCAAGTCCCGCTTTCAATGTCGTCACATGAGTGGACAACCCTCCCGCATGAGGATAATCATAAGCCGTGGCGAGTAAAATTTTCATGATTTGCCTCCTCTTATTTATCAATAAAATGAATCTTTCATTCCATCGTTTCTCAGCTATCGCACGGGTGATCCTTTATGACTGTGCTTTCATGCTTTTTCCTTCTTCTTGCTTGCACAACAAAGAAAGATCATTCATCCGTGTCTACGTGATACATCATTAGGGCAGCACTTTCTTTATCCACGTTACCCCTATATCACCTTTCTCTCTTGTAGGCGGATATAAACAAACGAGTGCACGTCTGAAAGAAAAACCGAATACGCAAAAAGCGCCGGCCATTCGCTTATCCACCTTACATATAAGAGTTTAGCAGAAAATAGTATCGCAAGCGATACAGAAAAAGAGAAAAGTTGTCCCTCTGCACCGGAAGAAAACGAAAGAACAGATCGAATTCCGCCAAAACCAAGAACGGATATAAACAAAAAAGGAGAGCAGGCCGCCAGCCATATACTCTCCTTTTTTCACAAAAATTGTTGCTGATGCGTTTCTCATCTAAATCTTAAGGGACTCCTAAACGTTTCTGCCGCCATAGAAGCCACTCCTCCAAGGATCATATAGAAATAGGCAGTGAACGTTTTGTCTTCCCAAATATTATAAAGCAGTCCGCAAACATAAACGGCAATTAATATCGAAATAATCGCATCGGCGTACGGGGAAGCCGTATGTCTGTTTTTCCAGAGAAAAACCAGCATTCCCAGCAGGAAAACGGCAAAGCCAACAACCCCAAGCACCCCTGTTTCGGCAATTACTTGAATATATTGATTATCCGAATAAATATTCAAGTTGATCCCATAATGTTTATAAATCGGCGATGAATACGATTTTGACGCTGAATCGCCAAATGTCGAAAATCCGGAACCAATAACAGGATGGTCTTTAAATATTTGCAGACCCTTTTTGACAATGAACAAGCGGCCGGTGTTCTTACTTTGCTCGATCGTACTGCCTTCAAACGTTTCTTTCAGCCGTTTTTCCGCGTGCGATTCATCTCCTTGCTGATCAGGCGCCGCAATCGGCTTTTCTTTCAACACGTTCATATTCTGGACGAATTCCGTCGCTTTTGTCACAGGAAAGCTGATCGCTATCGCACTCAGCACGATGATCAGCAAAGCTTTCACAACGGTTCTCCAATTTCTCGACAAAGCCAAATAGGTGATCAAGCCGACGGCAAGCCCAATAGCCGTTCCTCTTGAATACGTCAAGATCCAAACACCCATCATCACAACAGAACCAATAAGGAGAAACAGCTTCGTTCTTTTGGAAACAAGGGTTGATAAGTATAGCGTGCAAATGAAGGCGAGCGTTAAGTAAACAGCCAGAACATTTGGATTATTGATCAACCCGTAAATGCGCTGCCGGTTCGTCGGAGAAATATAACGCTCTACCCATGTTTCCGGCATCAACAAAGTCCGCAATGATACTTTTTCGACAATTCCTTGAACGGAGAGAACCATAGACATAGTAAAAGTAATCCATAAAAAGCGGTGAATATCTTCTTTTTCAATCGACAACCGCTTCACTGTATAAAAAATCAAGTATGTAATCGCAAAAGCCCGAACTTGAAAAATAATCGCCCCGACGGAAACCCCCGTGATAAGTGCGGACACACAACCTATAAGAATGAACAAAAAGAATCCCCATTCAAACAGCGAAAATTGGAACATCTTTTTCCAATCGTTTCGTTGATCCCAAACCGCTCTTAAAAAGGCAGCAATGGCGATTAAATCACCGGCTATTTTCAAAGAGGGATTTATCTCTATTAAAAACGCCCTTGTTGGAAAGTAGATGAGCAAAAACAACAGACCGTCTTTCGGCCGAATAAACGCCAGCGCAGCTACTATGAGCGAAGCGGCCAAACCGATCATACTGTTTGGAAAAAAGAGTGCCACCAAAACAAATAAAGCCATAACAAGGATGTATTGATACTTCTCTCGAAAACCAGCCATCTATTTGAACCTTCCTTTTACTCTATTTTTTCGACACGTAATGTTTGTCGAAATATTAAGGAAAAACGCAATTTTTCGCAACACTACTTTTCCGATTATAAATGATTCCTAAGATGGTCGTCAACGGCACAAGCGACTGGAATGAATGATGATTTACGCTCCGTTTAAGGAAACGAGAACCCCTTTTACGATCATTCTTTCCTGCTAAACTTTTGAATCTAAAAGGAGCGCTTCTTCAATTGGAAAGGGCCGGATCCACCATGCTAAAACAGGATAACAACATCATTTATCCCCTGATCGATTCACAAAGCATGGAGGGATCAGACCCTCACACCATATGTCCTATCAGCATGTCACTTTCGACTGTTAAGACAGCAAACGTTCATATGTATTTCGAATCATTTCGTACAAATTCGTCAAGGAAAAATGTCGTGAGGCATGTTGGTAAAGGTCATCGCCCATCTTTGCCAACTCCCCTCTTTGCTTGCGGAAAATCGCTTCCTCCATTGCTTGCCCGTAAAGATCGGCATCACCAGTCGGCACAATCCAACCGGTTTTTCCGTTCGTAATTAATTCATTTACTCCCCCTACATCGGTGGTGATGACGGGCAAATGTTGATTGGCCGCTTCCAGCAGCGCCAACGGAAAACTTTCGCTATAGGAAGCCAATAAAGCCGCATCCGACGCCGCATAAATTTCTTCAACATCTTTTCGAAAGCCGAGAAAGCGGACTTGTTCGGAAAGGCCGCGCCGTTCGACGGCTTGTTCCAACTCGCTTCGAATCGGACCGTCGCCGACAAAGAGCACTTTTACCTGTGAATTCCCCAACTTTTGAAGAGCTTCCAATACGATTTCATGACCTTTAATCGGATGCAGACGCGCCACCATGACAAACAAGATGTCATCCTTGTCCGCCCCAAGTTCGGCTCTGGGCACCGGAACTGCTTTTTCTTCTGTAAAATGAATGCCATTGTAAATAGTGGTAATGTGATCTCCACGAATGCCGGCGGCCATTAAATTTTTCTTAAACCGCTCAGACACCGCAAAGTAATGATCCATCTTTTTCACGGCATAAAGATGCAGCGCCGTGAAAATTTTTCCTTTCACTCCTGCTTTCATAAAATCGAGGGATGGATCGCTATGAATCGTCGTCACCCAGCAAATTTTGGTTTTTTTCTTTAAATAAAGACCGAATAGATTGGCGCGAGGGCCATGAGTGTGCAGCAAATCAAACCGTTCTTGCCGAATATATCGGGCCAGTTTTTTTAAAACAGAAAGGTCATAGCGGGAAGTTTGCTGAAACACTTCGACATGAATGCCGTTTTCCCGGGCTTCTTTCGACAAAGCTCCTTCTTGGAAGACGGCCAAGACGACTTCATTCTTTGCAAATTGTTTTAGAAGGGTAATCACATGCTTGCGCGATCCCCCGGTTTCTCCTCCGCTGATAACATGGAGTACTTTCATCCGAACTTCCCCTCCAAGTGGCGCTTTCTGCTTTTTAAAAGGCCAGCCATCTTCCTCTTCAACGACTGGCCAATACTTTCAGGACAAATTTCGGCAACGCCATTTGACGCTTTATCCGCTTTGGTTCTTTTATTAACCGATACAACCATTCCAAGCCTGCTTTTCGGAAAAAGGCCGGGGCCCGTTTGACCATCCCGGAATAGACATCAAAGCTTCCGCCCACTCCTTGAAACACTTTCACATGCTTCAGCTCATTCATATGTTCTCTTATCCACAATTCCTGTTTCGGGCTTCCTAAAGCGACGAACAAAAGGACAGCTTTGGAATCGTTGATTTTTTGAATAAGAGCTGATTGGTCTTGAACATAGCCGTTTTCATAGCCGGAAATGATCAGACCGGGAATTTGCCGTTCCAAATTTTCTTTTGCTTTTGAGACGACTTCCTCTTTGGCACCGTACAAAAATACACCGTGCCCTTCCTCTGCGGCAAAACGAAGAAGCCGCCCCATCATATCGACACCTGTCACCCGTTCGCGAATTTTTCCGCCTTTTAACTTGGAAGCAATAATCATGCCAACTCCGTCGGGTATTTGGTAAGTGGATTCATTGATTAATTCTTTTACAAGCGGGTCGCGGTTCGCCGCCATCACTTTTTCCGGATTGACAGCAATGACGGTCGATTTTTTCCCAGCGGCAATCCGCTTTTTAATGTCGGCAATGATTTCCTCATAAGTCAATGGTGAAACGGAGACGCCTAAATATTGTTCCTTTTCCATTTTTGACATCCCTGCTTTATTCCTGAATTGCTTTTAATTTGGTCAAATCGCCGATTCGATGAAGAGTGATTCCCTCAGCGTCTTTTAGATTCGTGCAATTTTTCGTATCAAACACTACCGGCGTTTTCATACGTTGTTTTAATACGGCAGGATCCAGCTGTTTGAATTCATTGTGATCCGCTAAAATCACAACAAGATGAGCATCTTGAATCGCTTCTTCAAACGGAAGCAGCGTAAATGGCACTTGATCCGGTTGAACGTGCGGATCGTGAATCCGGATTTCATAGCGCGGATTTTGCATCAATTTTTCTACTACTTCAAGAGCCGGACTTTCGCGGATATCGTCAATGTTGCCTTTGTAAGTCAGTCCACAAAGAGCAATCGTCGGTTTCGCCAATTCCGCCGTCAATTTCTCTACTTGTTCTACGACAAAATCAGGCATGGAGTTATTGATATCTCGAGACAACTTGATTAAGTTCGCTTCTTCCGGCGCCTTTTCGACGATAAAATAAGGGTCTACTGCCAAGCAATGGCCGCCTACGCCCGGACCGGGATGATGCAAGTTGACACGCGGATGCTTATTGGCCAGTTCAATTACTTTATGAGCATCCACTCCAAGTCGGTTAGAGATTTTGGCCAACTCATTGGCAAGGGCGATATTGACATCACGGAATGTATTTTCCATCAGTTTCGACATTTCCGCCGTCAACGCTTCGGTTTCAATGACTTCGCCTTTTGTCACGACTTTCCGATATACATCCGCCGCTTTTTTCGCTGCTTCCGGCGTCAGCCCCCCGACAATACGAGTATTTTCCACCAATTCGATTAAAATTCGTCCAGGAAGCACCCGTTCCGGACAGTGGGCAACATACACGTCTTTTCTTGGATCCAATCCTGCCTGTTCGATCAAAGGAGCAACAATATCATCCATCGTTCTTGGCGGAATGGTCGATTCCACAATGACGATATTGCCTTTGCGCAAATAAGGGAGGATCATCTTCGTCGCACTGATCACATAACTTACATCCGCGGTTTCATCTTGATGAATAGGAGTCGGGACGGAAATGATAAACACATCCGCTTCTTCCGGTTGTGTAGATGCGCGCAATTTCCCTTTTTTCACCACTTCTTTGACGACATCTTCCAAACCATTTTCTTCTATATGGATCCCGCCGCTATTTAACGTTTCCACCACTTTTTCGTTTACGTCTACACCTACGACATCAAAGCCTGCCTGCGCAAAAACTGCAGAAGTAGGAAGTCCGATGTATCCTAATCCCATTACGCATATTTTTTGCATGTGAAAGACCTCTCTTTATGATGATATTGAAAAACAAAAAATTTGTTTTTAATCGCAAAATTTATAAGCATAGTACTCAACTCAAATAGTATAGCAAATTCACTGATACTTTGCACTATTTACATTGAATGTTCATAAGGCCAATGGTAAAATATTAACCATCTTGAACGGATTCCAAATTATCCATTATTTGACTCTATCATTATAAATCATTTATAGAATTTAAAATTTGTATACCTTGTGAAATTGTTGGGGTTCCATCCACCTTGCAGGAAAATTTTCCTCATCATAAAGGATGAAGACTGTTCTCCATCATAACCAAAATCAACCGTTCCCCGCCGCGTTGCAAAAACACGAGATCGTGTTTACTGCGAGGCGGCTTTTCTAGGTGGATTGATTGGATCGAAAAAGAGGGCAGAACCACCATTCCATCATTTATTGGACATCGATTGCGCTGTTCCCATTATATGACACATGAACATATGAACTCTTACAACAGTCGTTACTTATAGAACGGCTGCCTTTTCGGAAGGTTGTTGCATTTTATTTTGAAGAGGTGTCTCGTTATGTCCTTGAAAAAAACAGCCATTTGGCTGACCATTTTAGCTTTCATTGTTAAACTGTCGGGATTCCTGAGAGAAAGCATTATTGCGCGGGAATTTGGAGTCAGTCATCTGACGGACGGTTATATTCTTGCTTTCTCTTTTATCAGCCTGGCAATGGACATGATTTCCGGCGGTTTTAACAATGTTTTTTTGCCGCTGTACGTCAGCCATTCCAAAATGAACGCTAAACAAACGGAACGAAATGCGAATGGCGTCATGAATTTTACGGTTCTGCTTTTCCTCGTGATTACAGTGATCGGCTATTTCTTTGTTCCTGACATCGTGCCGTTCATTTATGGCCACATGGCACCACAGACAGAAAAAGTCGCTGTGGCTATCACGCAATTTTTCTTTTTATTTATGAGTTTAGTGGCATTAAGCGGAATTTTAGATTCCTATTTACAGGCGCATCGGGTGTTCGTCCCTTCACAATTCGCCAAGCTTGTCCAGCCGTTGACCAGTGCGCTTTTCGCTCTGGTGTTTTCCAGCTATTGGGGAATTAACAGTTTAGCTTACGGGTTTATCATCGGAACTTTCATCGGCGTGGTCATCCAATTCAGCTATCTGTATCGAACGGGATTCCGTTGGCAGCCTACTCTTCATGTAGACGCGACATTTCGGAAAACGTTTCTGGTGCTTTTGATCCCTTCGCTGTTAAACTCGGTTGTCAGCCAAACCAATCTGTTTGTCGATAAGGCGTTTGCTTCCAGCATTCCGGGGGCGGCTACTTATTTAAATTACGCATCGCTTATGACATCCGTCCCGCATAATATTTACGCCACTTCGATTGCGGCGATTATCTTTACGCTTTTATCCGAACAATTGGATGATCCGGAAAAGTTTCAAGATATTTTTTATACAGGAATGCAAATTTCTCTGGTTACCCTATTGCCCATTACGGCAGGAATTTATTTAGTCGGACAAGAAGCAATCGCTTTTTTATTCCAAAGAGGAAAATTTACAGCGGTGGACACGCACTACACTTATATGGCGCTTGTTTGCTTTCTGCCCATTATTGTCACGCAAGGCATGCAATATATCGTCTCTAAAGCCATGTACGCCTTGGGGAAAACAAAAATCATTTTCAGAGTGACCGTTACGACGATCCTGCTGAACGCACTGTTGGACTGGATTTTAATCAAACCATTAGGATATAAAGGGCTTGCTTTATCCAGTTCCATCGTTTCCTTCTATTACTTGATCGTCACGGCCATTGTGATTTATAAGGATTTTCATCCGTCCCAAAAAGTGCGGCTATTCCGATTGATCGTAAAAGCTATACCGCCGACTATTGTGATGTCGGTCGTACTGATCGCCATAAAGGAAACGCTGCCGCTTTATCATCTTTACCCTTTATGGCAGATCCTGATTTTGGTGCCGCTCGGAGTCGTCTTTTACGTCGCAGGGCTGTATCTGTTTTATCGGGAAGGTTTCTACCAAATGCTGAATTTCTTAAAAAGAAAAAAACGTGCCGTTTAAAAGGAAACGGGACAAGCATAAGCGGTGTGATCCGTTGCTTTTCAGGACTCTATTAAGATTCATCCAAAAGACAAAAGACGAGGAGCTGCTCCCTCGTCTTTTTCTTGGTTATCTTCCGCTATGAACGCTAATCATGGCTACGCCTGCCACAATGAGCAGCACGCCTGCTATTTTCCAACTCGTCAGCGTTTCTCCGAAGAAGAAATCATTTGCTTGTCTGCAAGAATAAAGCCAAACTTCCATCCATATAGTGATCGATTAAGTCGATTGAGAAATTTCCCTCATTTTGAGAAAACGAACAATGAAAGTGATTACGAACAGTTTTCTGTCCCAATATTGTGAACGAAAAAAAGCATGTGTTATAAAAATAAAGAAAGCGCTTTCGTTTGTTATAAGATGCATCTTCGAATGGTGGCCATCCTTGTTTTTGCTCTTTTTAGATTATGAAAATAGGAAAAAGGAGTGAATGGGTATGATGCAAAAAATCCAGCGTTTTGGCGGGGCTATGTTTGTTCCGGTGCTGCTTTTTCCATTTGCCGGAATACTTGTAGGGTTGGCGACATTGTTTAAAAATCCCGACATCATGGGATCCATCGCCGATCCGCATAGCATGTGGTCTAAAATCTGGACTGTCGTGGAAGAAGGAGGTTGGACCGTTTTTCGGCAAATGCCGTTATTATTTGTCATAGGAATCCCAATTGGTTTAGCCAAAAAAGCGCATGCACGAGCATGTATGGAAGCTCTTGTTACCTATTTAACCTTTAACTATTTTATTAGCGCAATCTTAACTATTTGGGGAGATCAGTTTGGGGTGGATTTTCACCAAGAAATCAATGGCTTCAACGGTTTGACAATGATTGCCGGGATTAAAACCCTAGATACAAACATCATTGGGGCAATCGCTATTTCTTCTATCGTGGTTTTCCTGCATAATCGTTTTTTTGATACGAAATTGCCTGACTTTCTCGGGATTTTCCAAGGATCCTCTTTTGTTGTCATTGTTGCCTTTTTTCTCATGCTTCCCGTTTCTTTAATTACTTGCTATGCTTGGCCCATGGTTCAACATGGCGTTGCCTCTTTACAAGGATTTTTATCAAGTTCCGGAGTATTTGGGGTGTGGTTATATACCTTCTTAGAGCGCATTCTGATCCCAACCGGTTTGCATCATTTTATTTACGGTCCTTTTATTTATGGCCCTGCCGTTACGGAAGGAGGAATCGCCAAACATTGGATCGAGCATCTGCAAGATTACGCAACATCTGCCCACTCGCTGAAAGAGATGTTCCCACAAGGAGGATTCTCTCTACATGGCATGTCTAAAATCTTTGGTATACCAGGTATCGCAGCCGCTATGTATGTGACTGCAAAACCCGAAAAAAGAAAACAAATTTTCGGACTTTTACTATCTGCCACTTTAACTTCCATTATTGCAGGCATTACTGAGCCCATCGAGTTTACATTTTTATTTATTGCTCCTTGGTTATTTGCCGTACATGCTGTGCTTGCGGCTACTATGTCCGCCACTATGTATGCATTTGGTGTTGTCGGAAATATGGGGGGAGGACTGCTTGAGATAGCTAGTTCAAACTGGATTCCATTATTTAAGTATCATAGTACAACGTATTTAACACAATGGGGAATTGGTTTAGCTTTTACAGCTATTTATTTCTTTGTTTTCCGATATCTAATTCTGAAATTTAATATTCCGACTCCAGGACGCGAAAAAGATGATGTAACAGAAACTAGATTGTATACAAAAGCTGATTACAAGGCGAAAAAGCAAAGCGGTGATCTAGTAGCCAACGAATATGCAGCCCAAGCAGCCCAATATTTAGAAGCACTAGGCGGCCCGGAAAATATTGTGGAGGTTACAAATTGTGCCACACGTCTTCGCGTAAGTGTGAAAGACGAATCAAAAATCACAACAGATAGTGTATTCAAATCCGCTGGAGCACATGGTATCGTTCGTAACGGAAAAGCCATTCAAGTCATTGTGGGTTTATCCGTTCCTCAAGTACGAGAACAATTTGAAAAAATATTAGCTGAAGAAAGCAGCAAAATTGGATGATCTTCATTACGAAAACGATCGTTTCTTAAAGGGGCGTATCCTTTTCGGCTCAACAGAAATTCAAAAATACAAAATATTAAAAATTATCTGTTTGAGAAAATGTTTACCTCATGTGAAAAAGAACAAAAAGTGTGATAAGGGACAGAATGATCGATTGGTATTGTTTGGCAATTTTTTATTTGATATAAGAAGAATGTAAGCGTTCACTACGAGAAGGAGGAAGAAAAATGAAAAAATTTTCTATTGTTATTGCTGGTGGAGGAAGCACTTTTACAGCCGGGATTGTATTAATGCTATTAGATCATTTAGACCAATTTCCGATCCGTAAATTAAAATTTTATGACAATGATAAAGAACGCCAAGATATCATAGCCGGAGCCTGTGAAGTTATTTTAAGAGAAAAGGCCCCAGATATTCAATTTATTGCTACTACAGATCCTGAAGAAGCATTTACAGATGTCGATTTTGTCATGGCTCATATTCGAGTAGGAAAATATGCCATGAGGGAATTAGATGAAAAAATTCCATTGAAATATGGAGTGGTAGGGCAAGAAACATGCGGACCAGGTGGAATTGCATATGGCATGCGTTCAATCGGCGGAGTGTTAGAGTTAATTGATTATATGGAAAAATATTCTCCCAATGCATGGATGCTCAATTACTCCAACCCGGCAGCCATTGTAGCAGAAGCCACCCGACGTTTACGTCCCAACTCAAAAGTGTTAAATATATGCGATATGCCTGTAGGTATCGAAAATCGAATGGCACAAATTTTGGGGTTATCTTCTCGTAAAGAAATGACCGTTCGATATTATGGTTTAAACCATTTTGGATGGTGGACGGATATTCGCGATAAAGATGGATATGATTTAATGCCTAAGTTAAAAGAACATGTCGCAAAATACGGATATGTTGTAAAAA
>Ga0207866_1002684_pt1 | contig 12483 bp, 21 predicted proteins | sample HigsolmetaAR203D_FD_184835 | JGI IMG/M metagenome (GOLD analysis project Ga0207866, IMG submission 184835) | Ionic liquid and high solid enriched microbial communities from the Joint BioEnergy Institute, USA - AR20-3-D (SPAdes) (version 2) ...
CGTCGGTGATTGCGTGGAACCCCTGGCCGATCTCGGTGCCGATCCGGTGTACGCCGTCGGCGCGGCACCAGGGCGCGGGCTGCCCGATGACGGGCATGCGGTGCGGACCCCACCGGCCGTCGGCGGCCGTGCGGCACAGGCCCTCGATGGCCGCGTCGAGGACCTGGCGCGGACCGACCGTGCTGTCCTGCGGGAGCCTGATGGCCACAGCGGTCAGAAGTGTCATGGCTTCACCCCCTCGTGCAGGTTGAACTTGATCTCGGTCCAGTCGGGCCCTTCCGGCGGGTGGGTCATCACCGCGATGTGGTCGCGGGCCCAGCGTCCGACCAGCTCCTGCGGGTCGTCGCCGTGGAAGTCCCCGCCGCCGCGGCCGTTGCCCTCGGCGGTCAGCAGGGGCAGTGGATGGATGCGCCACCGGCTGTCGTGCTCCGGCTCGACCAGCCGCTTGTCGAGGTATTCGCGCTTGTCGAAATTTGCCAGATACGGGTGGGTCTCGGTCCGCACGATTCGGCCGTCCTCGTCGAGGACGATCGGGCGGTAGTACTGACCCATCTACTCCTCCTTTTCTTCCAGGCAGCGGTCCAGCACCGCGCGCAGCCGCTCGACGACGTTGTCGGCGGTCACCGGCCGCAGCGACAGTTCGTGCTCGATGTCGGCGATGGCCTCCTCGATCTCGGCGCGCTCGAATTCGCTGCCGAGCCAGCGGGCCTCGCGCAGATGCCGCAGGTCGGCCCGCAGGTCGGCCAGCATCGCGCACAGCCGCGCATCGCTGGCCTGCTCGATGTCGACTACGACGTCGTAGTCACGCACCAGCACCATCTCGATCACCTCACATCCGGCACAGACATCTCGTCCCACGGCAGCTCGACCCAGGACGGGAAGTCGTCGGGGTCGTCGATGCGGTAGATCCACGAGGGGCGTTCCGGCGGGTTGTCGGACCAGCCCCAGTGCACGCAGTTCCACTGGCGGCCGCCGCAGCACTCCTGGGACTCCCGCCAGGCCGCCCAGTCGTCCTCGGCCTCCCGGTCGATCTCCTCCAGCTCGCGGTACAGCTGCGAGCGGTCCAGGTGGTGCTCGTGGATCTCCTGGGGGTCTTCGTGCTGGGCGAAGATGATGTCGAACTCGTCGTAGTCGTAGCGGTTGCCGTACTGGTCGGCGACGTACCGTTCCAAGACCTTCATCGGTGAACCTCCCTTCCACCCCTAGTATACAAGAATTGTTATAGTTTCGCTACAGGATCGAACCGGAAGGACCTCGACGCGCCGACACTAGCACGATACTATACAGATGCTGTAGATATGCGGTAATATGGTGGCGGAAAGGGGGGTGATGGACATGAGGGAGATCGCCGGATACGTCTACGAGGGCATCCCGTACCTGCCCGAGAAGATCATCCCGGTTCTGCTGGACAACTACGAGGCCAGCCCGGCCGCGCTGGACATGCCAGTCGAGGAGGCCCTGGACCAGATCGCCGCCGCCAACGGCATCGACCGCGACGACGAGAACTCGTTCTCCGACAAGGACTTTCCCAAGCGGATCTACTGGGACGACGTCGACCGCGCCGAGGACTGGTGGTGGCTCGAAATCGACCCGCCGTGGGACTACGTGCCCGACTACCTGGAGGAGGAGTACTGATGGGTCTGCACTGGAGGCCCGAGGGCGACGCCCTGATCGCCTGGGCCAACGACACCGAGTTCTTCGAGATCGTGCCCGTGGGCGACGGCGCGCACGACGTGCACAGGCTGGTGTTCAACGACCTGCAGCGCCAGGTCTCGGTCGTGGTCGGCCGCTACTTCGAGCTGCGCATGGCCAAGGCCGCCGCCGAGGTCATCTGCCTGGTGAAGGAGGGAAAATCCGCCCCACGACCACCGCAGTGGGAGATCAACGCCGAGCACATGACGTCGTGGATCTCCGACACCGAGGTGCTCGACATCTCCCCGACCGGCCGCGGCACCGTCGCGTTGCACTACAACAACGTCGCAGACGGCACCTGCCAGCCGCTCGGCGAGTTCGCCCGGCTGGCCGACGCCGAGCGCTACGCTTGCACCTGGCTGGGGTGCGACCACGCCGAGGCCGCGCAGTGAGCCGGTGGCCCAACGTCATTCACGGTGTGGCCTAAGTAGGCAACGCCGACGTTGACCCTAGCTACACGATCATTAACACGTATCGACACTATGGGAGTCTGTCATGACACTTAATGACCTCATGGAATTCGGCCACGTTATCGAAGTGCATAGCGATGGCACCGTTACCGACTCCGACGAGTACTGTCCAGAGGTTGTCTACGTCAACCTAGACGCGGATGGCCAGATGACCGAATACTACGACTTGCCGCCCGGGTGGTCACTCATGCGCGGGTATACCGCGCAAGGTGACGGTGCCATCATGCACCCGTCCGAGTATATCGGCGGGCGGATGGAACGGGATATTCTCGCTAATCCTGGACTCTATGTCGCGGTAATAGTCGACGGACTGGAGCCGTCCGAATCCGACGATGATACTGACGTCGGCTGGGCGGTAGCTTTCAAAGAGACGGGCGGTTCACCTGCATGAGGGCCTGCATCGAGCTGGCCGAGGAGGGGCCGAATGACCCGAGGCTACCGTCGTCGACGGTGACGAGTGCGGGGCGGTGATGCGGGTGTCCCCGGTACGAAAGCCCTTGGCCCGCAAAGTGGTTCGGCTGACCGCAGTGCCTTCCGCAACGCTGCGGCTCGGCACCCTCCGATGCCGGGCCGTCCCGGCGTCCGGTCACTCCTTGAGGATCTTGACGACGTCCCAGCCGTTGCCGCGCGGGCTGCGGCGCACGATGGCGTCGTACTCCAGGCCGCTCTCGGACCGGCGCATGATCCGCACGTCGTCGTTGCGGACGACCCGGCGGGACCTCCTCATCACTCCTCCTTTCCGTACAGTTTCATTATAGAACAGGGTTGCGGTTTCGGTATAGCATTGGTATAGTCAAGATACAAATATCCGCGATCGAAAGGAGTGGCAGTGACCACCGTCGGCGGTTTGGTGCACGCCATCACCGCGGCGGTCCGGTAGATCGACGACGCCGAGGGGGTCTTTCTCTTCGGCCCCCTCCCCACCTCTCACCAATTACGAGGAGTACCAGTGAGATTCGTTCACGATGATGGTTCCGTCCAGGAGTTCGACAGCCCGGAGGACTACCGGCTGTTCCTGAAGGCCTACCAGGAACTTTTCGGCAACCCCCCGGCCGTGCCGAACAAGGCCGACCTGGTGGCCGCCAAGATGGACGAGCTGCGGGCGTCCGAACCGGTTGTGTCCGAGCCGATTCCGGTCACCCAGAACGAAATGGACGCGATCAAGATCCTCAAGGAGTACGGGGCCGACGGTGCCTCCACGAAGGATGTGGCCGTCCTGCTGGACTGGACGCACGCGAAGGCTTCGAGGGTGGTCACCACCATGGAGCGCCAGGGGCGCGCCGTCGAGCGGGTGGACGGGCACAAGCGCTACCGGGTCAAGGACCCCGACGCCACCTACTGGGTGGTGGCCAACCCCACCTCGGTGCTGCGTCCCCGCGGTTCTCGCAAGAGGTCCGCCGCCGCCGGTTAGGCCGCCGTGCGGATCCGGTTGCCGAGATCGATCAAATGGCGCACCGCCCAGTCGATTTCGTAGGTGGTGTGCGGTGCGGTGCCGCGGGCGACGAACTGCAGGCCGTCCCAGACCGCCTGCACCAGCGGCACCAGATGGCTCCACGGCATGGTCACGACCTCGATCAGCTCGGCGGCGATGTCGCGCAGGTCCTCGCCGGTGAAGTCCATGACGGCCTCGTAGATGAGCCGTTGGTTGCGGGCGACCTCGGTCTCGCGCTCCCACGGGTTGTCGCCGACGGGAGCCGAGGTGTACAGGTCGCCCGGGTTGGCACGCGCGTACAAGAACGCGGGGGTCTGCTCGGGGCGCAGGCAGTCCGGCCCGGCGATGCCGCCGGTGGTGTGCCCGTAACGCCTGCCCGGCACCGGCGCTCCGGCCAGCAGGTTGCCGCGTGCGATGCCCGGGCAGCGCATCGGGTCACCCCAGGTGATGATCGCGGCCACGTCCGCCAGCCGGTGGTGCAGCGCCCCGGCCGGGTCGAGAATGTCGTCGCGCCAACAGGTGTTGACCACCAGCGCACCCTGCGAGTAGCCCGCCATCACGACCTTGTGCCCCGGTGGGGTGGCCGCGATCATGTCGCGCAGGTTGCTGCGGCCCTGCTGGTAGCTCGCGCGCATCGAGGTCGGCCGCGCCGGATACGGCACCGGTTTCCACAACCACATGCCGTCGGCGGCCGCGTCGAGCGCCCGGCCCAGGTCGGCCGGGAAGCCCGGCCCGTAGGGGTCGGGCACGAACGTGCCGTTGACGGTGAACACCGAGCCCACCGGCACCCAGAACACCCCGTTGATCGCCGCCCGGATCTCGGGCCACAGGCCAGGCATCACTCAAACGGGGGTCGGCCGGGCCAGCCCTCGGGCCACGGGCGCAGCTGCGAGGCCATGCGCCGGTACTCATCGCGCTTGTCCGGCGGGGTTTCGTCGATGAACTTCTCGATCATCACCCGCAGGAAGTCGTGCAGGTCCCAGACGTTGCCGTCGCTGGCGACATACCTGGTGGCGACCTGCTCGGCGGTGCCGATCGCGTGGTCGAGCAGCGAGGGGGTCGCCGGGGTCCGGTCGCGGTGGAACGGGACCTTTCTGGCCGCGTACCCGAGGATGGTGCGGGCGCGCACGTGCACCCAGGCCCACGGCCGCGGCGCGCCGTCGCGCTGGATGCCGCTGATGGCCTGGAAGACCTCTTCGTCGGCAGCCATATACCTGCTCCTTCCCGTCTCCTTGTTCCTGGGCCGGACCCTGTCGGAAGCGGGTTGTTGAACCCGGAATGAGCGAGGAGGTATGCGATGCACTTCTCCGCAGCCAGGCGTGAGTCGACGCCGACGAAGTTCGAAGAGGCGATGAGAGATTGGCGGCAGAGCGCCAACGATCAGTGGTTCGACGGCACCGTGGCGTCGGTCGACCGGCGGCTGCGGCGGTGCGCGCGCCTGATGTCGGTGGCCCACCAGCTGATGGCCCGTGACCCCGGGTCGGTGGAGCACATGACGGCCGTGAGGGACTTGTCAGCAGACCGGGCCGCGCTGGCGGACCTGCGCGAGCGTCTGCTGACGGGTGGCTCCGGCCGGGAGGCCGGTGTCTCCCCTCCCGGCCGGACTGCCGCCGCCAAGGGGAAGAAGAAGACGTCCCCCCGGCTCACCGAGGGGGAACAGGTGTGGCTGGAGGTCGAGGCGGCGCGGTTCATGCGCGAGAACGCCGACGCCGCCCACGTGCCCGACGAGCTGCAGACCCGCGCCCGAAACCACGCCGAGTACCACACCTCCAAGCTCGGCTTGCGGTCGCGGGTCTTGACAAGCGCATTCGTCGACCGGGTGCTCGATCTGAGCCGCCGGGTGCCCAGGCCGCGCACAGTGACCGCGGCCGCCCCCGCCGCCCCCGACTTCGCCGACGCGATGCTGTTTCTGGGATGAGCCATGCTGACCATCTCTCGCGACTATCAGGGATACCTGGTGCGCAACGGTGTGCGGTGGCCCCTGCTGGTCAGCGAGGTGTGGCCGTTCCTCATGCCCATCGACGAGCTGCACGTCGGCGACCGGCTGGAGCTGCCTGAGACCGGCGGGGAGCTGCTGCTGCAGGTGGTTCTGCGCCAGCCCAAGGTGTTCCGGGACGCCTACCCGACCCGGACCCACCGCGGGATCAGAGGCGACTACGTGCTGCAGGCCCGGGTGCGCTGCCCGGGGTGTGAGCGGCACACCACCCACCCGATCATCGTGATGCGGCCGGAGGACGGACACTGCAGCGTTGCCATGCCGTTCGGTCGCGAGTGCACCGACTGCGGGCATAACTGGACCCAGACCGGCCGGTTCCCCCGCGTCCCGACCTCCGAGCAGGACCGCAACACGTGGAGGCCGCGGTGGTGATGGACTCGATCGTGGTTGTCGGAGCGGTGCTGATCGCGGGGGCGACGGCGGCCGTCGCCAGCACCCCGCTGCCGGAAGGGCTCAATGCCGCCACCCCCTGGGGGGCGATGGCCATCGCCGGGCTGGCCATCATCCAGACCTTAGCGTTCATCAGCCAGCGATCGAGCATCAACGCCGTCAAGGACAAGGTCCAAAACGGTTCGTCGTCCGACGACGGGACCCTCGCGCAGCTGGTCGACAAGGTCAAAAACATCGACAGCAAGTTGGGTCGCGTCAGCGACGACACGAAATGGATGCGCTCGGAGCTGCGGGACATTCGCAACGAAGATTTGCCCGCGATCCGCGACGAGATCGGAGCCGAACGGCAGGCGCGCCGCGACGAGATCGAGGCCGAACGTCAGGCACGCCTGTCCCTGGAGCGCCGGGTGGCCGAACACCTCCGGCGCTGCGGCTCCTGACCCTGAAAGGGGGCCAGAGATGTCGTTGACCGACGAGCTCAAGAATCTGGTGCAGTCCACCCGATCGAGGTGCCGCGGCTGTGATTTCTACCTGGCAATGGAGCCCCAGGCCCGCGAGTGGTTCGACCGCTACGTCGAGCTGATCCGCCAGGAGATCGGAACCCGTTCGGCGTTGTACCGGGTCTGCAGGCAGGCCGGACTGGACATGAGCGAGCGGGGGTTCCGCGACCACGTCAACCACCACCACGACGAGGTTCGCGCCCGGTGCGGTGAGCAGGAATGAGCCTGGAGGAGGACCTGGGCAGGATCACCAGGTCCGCACAGGAGGAGCTGGCCGACCGCGGCGGCCCGCAGATGCGCGCCGAGTGGGACGGGCTGAGCGGGTTCATCGAGACCGGCCGTGTAGACGCCAACTTCAATCCCGGCGATTTCAGCACCATCCTTAATCGGTTCGCCGCCGAGCTGCACTACGACCCCGACAAGGTCGAGATCGTCGGCAAGCCGACGGTCACGGTCTGGGAGACTGGATTTCGTAACGCCCAGGGGGAGTGGGAGAAACATCGCCACCACAGCTGGCGCTACCGACTGGCCGCCAAACCGCTGGCGGTCGACCTGCCGGTGCTCTACGAGCAGATCCGCAAGACCCGCCACCGGCCGCTCAAGCCCAAGACCGACCAGGCCACGATCGTGGTCTGCTGGGGAGACGTCCAGACCGGCAAGGTGGACCGACTCGGCGGGCTCAAGGAGCAGCTGGAGCGGCTGGAGGCCAAGCGCCAGGCCCTGCACGAGTACCTGCGCCGCGCCCGGTTCGACCACATCGTCGTCTGCGACGTCGGCGACATCGTCGAGGGGTTCGAGAACGTACCCAGCCAGGTCCGCACCAACGCGCTGTCGCTGCCGGACCAGATCCAGGTGGCCGCCATCGAGTTCTGGAAGGTCATCGCGCTTTGCTCGCGGCACGCTCCGGTCGACGTGCTGTCGGTGCCCAGCAACCACTGCCAGTGGCGTCGTGGCAAACACCTCGTCGGTCGCCCGGGCGACGACTGGGGTCTGCACATCAGCCGCCAGCTGGAGTGGCACAACGATCCGGCCAACGGCGGGCCCGGCCTGCCGGTGACCTTCCATCGGCCCGACACCGAATGGGACGAGGTGCTGCAGTTCGATGTCCGCGGCACTCGGCTCGGGTTGGCGCACGGCCACCAGGTCAACCGGCCGGACGCGATCAGGACGTGGTGGGAGCGCATGACCCACAGCGGTGTGCTCGACTGTCACGTCTTGGTGACCGGTCACTTTCACTTCGCCAGCTTGCGCCCGCACGGCCGCGACTCCACCGGCCGGTCTCGCTGGCACATCCAGTGCCCCACCCTCGACAACGGCAGCGCTTGGTTCCGCAACAAGTCCGGCGAGGACGGCGACCCGGGCCTGGCGGTCTTCCGCATCGACGCCGACGGGTTCGATCTGCAGGGCTTCGCGCTGCTGTAGGCCCTCAGCAAACACCGCAGAACAGGTAGGGGGAACTGGTGTCCGCTGCTGACCGCGTCAGCACGTGGGGGCAAAAGCCCAGTTCACGAGAGTCCATTTCAGTTGGTTTCAGTCATGTGCCCGGAGATGAAACCGCAGGTCAGAGGCCATTTTCGGCCCCCTGATTCAGGGGTTCGATTCCCCTTAGCTCCACCACAAAACCGCAGGTCAGAGGCCTAAAAACAAGATCGAGGACCAGCGGTCAGCAAGCGGTCAGCAGACAGGGCCGCTCCGCGGCGTTACACTGCGCGGATGGCATGGATTCGTGAGCGGCACCGCAAAGACGGCTCGGTCTACTACCAGGTGGCCTGGCGGCTGGCCGACGGTTCGACGACCTCCGACTCCTACACTGATCGCGCCGAGGCCGAGCGCACCAAGAAGCTCGTCGAGGCCGTCGGCGGCGACAAGGCCCTGGAGATTCTCGGCATCAGCCGTGACGCGCCCGCGCGGCCGGGCGAGCTGACGCTGACCGAGTGGTTGCACGAGTACGTCGACCACTACCTGGCCGACCCCGACGAGGGCACGGTGATCCGCTACAAGGCCTACATTCGCAACGACATCGACCCGGTCTTGGGCCCCAAGCGGCTCTCGGAGCTCGACCGCAAGGACATCACCCTGTGGCTGCAGTGGTTGAGCGACCACGGCGCGGTCCGGGGCGGCAAACGAGGCCCGGCCAGCCCGAAGACGATCATGAACAAGTACGGCTTCCTCGCCCAGGCGCTGGCCGCTGCGGTGCCCAAGCACATACCCGCCAGCCCGGCCAGCAAAGGGATGTACCAGATCCCCGACGAGCCCCGCGAGGCCGAGGACGAGATGGTGATACTGACGCCCGAGCAATTTGCCAGGTTGATTGAATTCATACCAGGCTTCTGGAAGCCGCTGGTGCGATTCCTCGTCGTGTCCGGCGTGCGCTGGGGCGAGGCGGTGGCGCTCAAACCCTCCGACGTCGACCGGCAGCAGGCCACGGTACGGATCCGGCGGGCCTGGACCTACAGCTCCGGCGGTTACCGCATCGTGCGGGTCAAGGGCAAGGGCAGGCGAACGATCAACGTCGATCCCGCGGTGCTGGCCGAACTGGACTACAGCCACGACTGGCTGTTCGTCAACCATCACGGCGGACCCGTTCGGGCCCAGGGTTTTTACAACCGGGTATGGAGTAAGGCCGTCGAGAGAAGCGGCCTCAGCCCGCGCCCGCGCATCCACGATCTGCGCCACACCTGCGCCAGCCACATGCTGCTGTCCGGGGTGCCGATCACCGTGGTCTCCCGGCATCTGGGACACCAGTCGGTCACCACCACCGACCAGATCTACAGTCACCTGCTGCGCGACAGCTTCGAGCAGGCGGCCTCGGCGATGAACACGTTTCTGAATTGTCAATAACGTCAATTTCAAGCACGTGCTTGCACAGGCCTGCTAGATTGCTGGAAACGCTGTAAAAGTGAGGTTTGCAACGCAGCCCCCGCAGGGAGTGGTAAGGGCAAGGGGAATAGGGGAATGGTCACGCTCGTGGCTAACATGCTGATCGGTACGGTGCTTGTCGTCTGGGCCTGGGTGCTGTGGAGACGCCACGGCACCTGGGCCTCGCGATGGGCCAGGCCCGTCACGATAAACCTGCTGCTGCAGGGGGTGCTGGTCCTGTGCGCCTGGCCCGCGGTCGCATCGGTCCCCGGTGAGCTGCTTTATTCCCTGACCGGGCTCTGGAACCTGCAGCTGCTGCTCGGTCACATCTCCTGTGTGCTGGCCCTGGCCGCTGTCGCGGCCGCGGTGGTCAGCCGTTTGGGCCATGCGGTCGACCAGACCCGGCTCGCCCGGCTCATCGGATATCCGGTCACCGTGGCCGTCCCCGTGATGGTTGCGCTGCTGCTGAACTCGTCGGTCGTGCACACCAAGATCCGGGTCGCCGATCTGCATATGCCGCCGGACGTCTGGTCCGGGCTGTACTGGGTGGTGCTGATCGCTGTCGGCGTGCACCTGGCCCGCATCGCGGTCTCAGGGCTGTGGGTGCTGCGCCGGTGTCCGGTCTACGAGCCGGTGGCCAATCTCTACCTGGGCGGATTCGTCCTCATCACGATCAATGCGGTCCTGCACCTGATCCCGGTGCTTTTCCCGGGCCTGCACCGGGTGGGACTGTGTCCGCACACGATGTTCGGCGTGCTGAGCGTGGGGGCGTTGACGGCTTTCCTGCTGCCGCACACCCCTGTGGTCGGCCGAGTGACGGTGCGTCGCCGTGTACCGGAGAGTCCGGGGTCCCCGGAAGATCTTTAAGTTTTTCGGCGCGTCGCGGTCTTGCGGGCCCGGAACGGGGTGAACGGCCCCGGCCGCGACCGCAGCTCGTCCTCGCCGATGTAGCCGAACTCGACCTGCAGCCAGCGCGGATTGATGTCGAACGCGTCGCCGACTTTCTCCAGCTCTTCGAAGGTGGGGAAGTCGTCGGCCTCCTTGCGGCGGCTGAAGGTTGCTGGTGGTTTGTTCAGTGCTTGGGCGAGCTCGGCGTCGAGTACGTCCCGGTCGAGGACCCACTCCAGGATCCTCTTCAAGGTTCGTTTGGACGTCAAAGTTCGCCGTGGCATGCTTTGCATCCTACTTCCAAATTCGGGAATCGGGCAACTTTTCTAGCTGCGGTTTTCCCGTTCATGAAAGTGTCTAAACCAACAAGGCTTAGATTTTCTTCTGATTCCGGAACCGAAAAAGTTGTGGGACTTGCTTCCATTTTTGGTAGCGAGTCGCTATTGTGAGACGCATGCCACATGCCTCTCCGAGGTACCGCTGGATACCGAATGCGGTTGCAGAGTTCATGCGTTCCAACGACATTCACGATCGTGGCGCGCTGGTGCGGCAGAACATCGGGGTCGGGCAGACCACCATCTACCGAACGTTTGCTGAAGACTGGAGCGGGACTGTCAGCTTCCAGGTCCTCTCGGCACTCTCGCAGTGGGCTGGGGTCCGGCTGGCCGATCTGATCGACAGGCTCGTCGACGATCCGGTACGCCCGACGGACCCAGCAAAGGCGGCATGATGCGGACCTACAGCCTTTCTGAGGTCGCCGAGATCCTGTGCGGCGACGATCTGCAGAACCCCGAGTTGTGGGTGACCCGCCGGATCAAGTCCGGCCAGTTCCGTGCCCTGAAGGTGGGGCGCAGCTACCGCATGACCGAAGAGCAGCTCGCCGAGGCCCTCGCCTCCCTGGAGGTTCGCCGTCCGTCGGTGCAGGTCAACGCCACCAAGCTCACTCCCACCGCACTGCGCCGACGGAGGGCCTCATGACCGAGCGCCCGAGGTTCTGGTTCTGGTGCGATCGCTGCGGACACCCGTTCGCCGCGCCCTACATCGTCAAGATCTGCCCGCCGTGCGCGGTCGGATCCCTGCGTGCCGAGGGCCTGCCCTACCCGTCGCTGCCCCCTGTGAGGGGTCTGCGACGGACCAAAAACAGTAGGAGGCGCGTGTGGTGACACCACCACTGACAACAAAAGCTTAGGAGCTGGGCATGTCGATCGGATTGTTCGAGGCCTCGGTCGGCTCGGTCGATGAGCAGGAACGGGCTCGTCAGATCGAGCTCGACAAGCTGCGTGCGGCCACCGTCGTCGCACGGCAGCGGTTCGCGAAGTTTCTCAACCTCGCCACCAGCAGTCAGGACTTCCGGGACCGGGTCGCGCTGGTAAAAGAGGACATGCGGCAGGTCGTGAGTCCGTATGTCTCCCCGCGGGCCAGTATCATGCGCCGGATCTGCAAGCAGCTGGAACGCGAGTGGCGGCACCAGCGTCGCATCGCCGAGAAGGATGACAAGCCGCTGGTCCCCAAGGGCGACTTCAAGGGCTATCTGGAACAGGTCGACCACACCAGCGACGACGTCGACGACCACGTGTTCATCGACACCGGCGACGCCACCGAGCACAACCTCGACCCTGCCGACCACATCGGCGAGCGCAGGGCGGCTAGAAGGATTGCGGGCACCTCCGATGCCCAACGGTTCGTGGCCTGGTGCCGCCGGGCCGGTCTGCGCCCCACTCTCGATGCGCTGGATCGCTATGCGGCCCAGACCGATCTGTCCGACGAGCGCTATCTGAAGGTGGTTTCGGCCCTGCAGCGCCGGACGAAGGACGCCTCGCTGCGCATCGCCGCGCCGGACTATCTGCAGAAGGCCAAGGAGGCTCTTACCGGGGTGCTCAACCAGAAGGCCGAGGAGTTCCAGGAGAGCCTGACGCCGCTGCAGCAGGCGCTGATGATCGTCGAGCAGGCCTTGGCTGAGCAGCAGGCCGCTAACCCCTTCAATCCCCTGCCGGGTGGTCAGCTCAACGTCATGCCCAACGCCAATCCCTCCGGCCCGCCCCCGGGTCAGTCCGAGCCCAGCCCGGATGAGCTCGCGGCGATGGGGATGGGCATGGCCGATCCCGGGATGAGCGGACTGCCTCCGGCGCTGGGGATTCCGGTGCGGGCCAGTCGACGTCGGGTCGGCTACGACGATTTTTACACCTACAACGACCGTGGCACCGGTGAGGGTGAGCCGTTGATGGAGGCGGACCTCGGTTCACCCTACGATGCGGA
>Ga0207866_1002716_pt1 | contig 12357 bp, 11 predicted proteins | sample HigsolmetaAR203D_FD_184835 | JGI IMG/M metagenome (GOLD analysis project Ga0207866, IMG submission 184835) | Ionic liquid and high solid enriched microbial communities from the Joint BioEnergy Institute, USA - AR20-3-D (SPAdes) (version 2) ...
AAGCGTTTCAGCCTAAAAAAGATTGTTTTGTCAGGAATCAACAGCAAAGATGGCTAGAAAAATATCTATTTTAAAAATCACCAGCCCCTTTCTCCGTGATTTAGAGTGGGACTGGCATTATTCATGAATCGGCTACTTATTTCATGATCATTGATCATTCAAATTTTAAGAATGGCATGAATGATTTGCAAAGAGGAATTGCTCATACCCAATCCTTTTACGATGAGAGCTTCCGACATCTCCTGATTTTTCTGTGACGGCTCCCGCTTTCTCAGGCATTCCATTTCCGCAGCTTGAAATATTAATATTTTGTCGCCTCTAATAATAAATCCACAATATGAACAGCTTTTACATCCTTTAACTTCTCTCTTTCTATTCCCAGCATCATTTGCATCAAACATCCTGGATTCGCTGTAACGATCGTTGTTGCTTTTGTTTTCTTGATTTTTACCATTTTTTGATCCAAAATTTCCATGGATGTCTTCGGTTCTACGATGTTGTAGATACCGGCAGATCCGCAGCAACTATCTGCGTTTTCCATTTCTTTGAACGTAATTCCTTTAATAGAACGAAGCAATTCTCTGGGAGCCTTGGAAGTTTTCATGACGTTTCTTAAGTGACAAGAATCTTGATAGGTTACTATTTGTTCTGGAAGAGAGAGGCTGTATTTCTTGTGAAAATCCAGTTCATATAAAATTTCCGTAATATCTTTTATCTTAGCCACGAATGCTTTGGCCCGCTCTGACCATTCCGGTTCATCTTTCAACAAATGGTCGTATTCAATCAAGAAAGCTCCGCACCCGCCTGCGTTTGTAATAATGTAATCGACGTCGTGTTTTTCAAATGCCTCAATATTTTGCTTCGCCAGTTCTTTTGCGATTTCTTTCTCTCCGCCATGACCGTGCAGAGCACCACAACATGATTGCGTTTTAGGAATCACAATTTCACATCCGGCTTTTTGCAATAATTGAATCGTAGCATGATTGGTTTCCATAAACATCGTATCCATTAAACATCCAGAAAAAAAAGCTACAGTCGCCTTTTTCGAACCTGCGGGCGCAAAATGTTCATCCCTATCGATCATTTCTTTTTTCTTAGGAATATCCGGCAGAATTTTTTCCATCTCTCTCAGGTTATCAGGAAATAATTTCATAAATCCTATTTTACGCGCCACTTTTTGAAGACCTGATCTTTGGTAATATCCAACCAAGCTAGTGACATTTATTAGATTGCTTTTTTTGGGAAATAATTTTTCAAAGACTACTTTACGAACCGTTCGAACGGGTAAAGAATGTTTTTTATTTTGGTTTATGATGTCTCTGGCTTCTTCCAATAAATGGCCGTAATGAACATCTGACGGACAGACCGGCTCACACGCACGGCAGCCTAAACATAAGTTCAATGAGTTCACAAACTCATCATCCGGTTGTATCATTCCGTCATAAACTGCCTTCATTAAAGCGATTCTTCCGCGTGGTGATTGGCTTTCTTTGTACCCAGATACCAAGTATGTCGGACATGAAGGCAAGCAAAAACCGCATCTCATACAGTTTAATAACTCATCTTCATTCATACGTTCCTTGAAGGCTATTTGAATACTTTTCTTTTCGGATTCCGACATCATTTTGATATCACCACCCGTTTTCGTGTATCTTTTGCGAATAGTTTCCCTGGATTCATAATATTATGGGGATCTAATGCTTCTTTGATCGATTTCATCACTTGGATGCCTGATACTCCCAGTTTCCATTCTAAATAAGGCGCTTTCATAGCTCCCACTCCATGTTCCCCCGTAATGGTTCCGCCCAATTCAATCGCTTTTTCAAAGATTTCAGCAAAAGCTTTTTCCACTCTCTCCATCTCTTCTTTATTACGAATATCGGTTGTGCATGTAGGATGAAGATTCCCGTCTCCGGCATGGCCAAATGTACATATATTGACGTTATATTTATGCGCTATGTCATTGATGGCTTTCACCATTTTGGCTATTTCTGATCTGGGAACGGTGGCATCTTCTAAAATAGTTGTCGGCTGCAGTCGAGCTAAAGCTGACAAAGCCGTACGTCTGGCCGCACGCAGCGCCTCCGCTTCTTCTTCAGACTGTGCGATCTGTACAGAGACAGCATTTTCGCTTCTGCATATTTCTTCCATTATCTTCATATCTTTGTTTACATTTTCAGCGGTTCCATCTTGTTCGATTAGCAACACTGCTTGAACATCCGTCGGCAAACCGATTTGTGCATAGTCTTCCACCGCTTGTAATGTAGGTTGATCTAAAAACTCCAAAGTCGCTGGAATAACTTTATTCGCAATAATTTTGGAAACGGAACGAGCTGCAGCCTCTAAATCTTGATATAAAGCAAGCATTGTCTTTTTTGTTTCAGGAAGCGGAATCAATTTTAACGTCGCCTCTGTAATCACACCCAGTGTGCCTTCTGAACCTACCAATAATCGAGTTAAATCATACCCCGCTACATCTTTTGCTAATTTTCCTCCTGTCCGGATGATATCTCCGTTAGGAAGAACTGCCTCCAATCCCAATACATAATCACGGGTTACTCCATATTTCAGTCCTCTTAATCCCCCGGAGTTTTCGTTTAAATTCCCACCGATCGTCGATATTTTTATAGAACTTGGATCAGGAGGATAAAATAAACCTTTTTGTTCAACCGCATTGATTAAATCAAGTGTTATAACTCCCGGTTGACAAGTCACGGTTAAATTTTCTTCATCGATTTCTAAAATTTTGTTCATATGTTTAAACAGAAGAACAACTCCTCCTTCAACAGGACAAGTGCCGGCACACAAGTTCGTTCCCGATCCTCTCGGAACAATCGGTATTTCCCATTCATTGCACAGTTTTAATATTTCGGATACTTCCTCCGTATTTCTGGGTGAAACCACCGCGTCAGGAATAGATTGAAAATTAGGGGTGGCATCGTATGAATAAACTAACCGCTCTACTTCTGAATCTTCGAAATTTTCCCTTCCTACGATATCCACAAAACGCTTCTTCACATGAGAAGGAATCATATTGAAAACCCTCGCTTTTCTAATTTTCGTTTTATTATAAAGAAAGTTGGGTATTTAATCTATGTATGATCATATGATTAAAATGTGAAATATACCGTTTTTATTGTTTTTTAATCCAAAAGAAGGCGGTCGATGCCCCATGCATTTATCAACCAATTTAGCTTCTAAAATTATTTCAGAAGTTCAGCAAGTAATGAAAGAAGATATTATATTAGTGGATACAAAAGGAATCATCATTTCTTCCACTGAAAAAAGCAGAATTGGCACCTTTCATGAAGGAGCGACCATTGTCATTAAAACAAAAAAAGTACTTTATATTGATCAGGACAAAGCAAAAATTCTAAAAGGAGTAAAAGCAGGCATCAACATGCCCATTATGTTTAATAAGCAAGTAATCGGCGTCATCGGAATAACAGGAGAGCCTAAAAAAGTGGAACCGTTTGCGGAATTAATTAGAAGAATGACAGAACTCATTATACAAGAAGCTTATTATACCGAGAGAAACGAATGGGAAATACGCGGTATAGAATCTTATTTGTATGAATGGATCAACTCTACATCGGTTGATAAAGAATTTTTAGAGCGAGGTGTCATGCTGGGAATCCCCGTTTACGACACGCATATTTGCGCCCTCATACAATCCGAAATACAAACACTCGATCATTATGACATTCCCAGAATTCAAAAAGAAATCATGGAATTGTTCTATTCTGTATTCGGGAAAGAAAATCATTTCCTCATTCGCTGGGGGCAAGAACGTTTCTTGCTGTTAAAAAAGATTGGCTCTACTTTTAACAAGAATCATTTCCATAGCCAATTAAAAAACTTTAAAGAAAGATTCGAAAGGAAATATCACCACCATTTAGCAATTGGTGTAGGAAAGACAATGTGCAGACAGATTATCCATAGATCATTTAAAGAGGCAATGAAAGCATTAAAAGTGGCTCAAAAACATCTTGGGATTGTATTTTATGAAGATCTCATATTAGAAATTATCTTAGAAGACATTCCCATCGAAATACAAAAGGATTTTCAAAGAAGAACGATTGACGTTTTGAAAGAAGATCCAATACTCATCGATACTTTGCAGCACTATTTGCATAATAATCAATCGATCAAAAAAACTTCAGAAGAAATGAATATACATATTAATACTCTGCATTATCGTTTAAATAAAATCGAAGAGCTAACCGGAATCAATCCGAAAACCACGGAAGGAATTGTCATATTTTATATATCACTCATGTTATTGAATTCTCATTCCCATCATGAGATGGATAAAAGAAAACTGTAGCCAAACAAAGAATCTCTCTTAATGCATTAAACGATCGATTCTTTGATTGTTTTTACAAATAAAAAGAGAAAAAGGCTGAATCAAACGTTTTTGATTCAGCCCTTTTTAGCTATTCTTTAAACAGAAGCTTCTTTTTTTACATTTAATAATGCAAAGAATTCTTTCATAAATCCCGGCAAATCCGGCCAAGCATGCCCAGACACCAAATTTCCGTCCACATGAAGCAATTTTTCCACGTAAATAGCTCCTGCCGCTTCCACTTCCGGCCGACAAGCGGAGAATGCCGTCATTTCCCTGCCATTGATATATTCTCTTACAGTCGTTAAAACTTGTTGTCCATGGCAGATGGCTCCAAGCGGTTTATTTTCTTTTAAAAAGTGAGCGACGATTTCTTGAACTTTTTTATTTAGACGTATATATTCAGGCGCGCGTCCTCCGGGAATAATCAGCCCATCAAAGTCAGCAGGATCAATTTCGTCTACGGATGCGTGAGATTCGATTTTATACCCCCACTTTTCTGTAACGGTCTCCATTTCAGGGAGGAAATCATGGACAACCGTTTGAAGCTTTTTCTTCACAGGAGACGCAATCGTGCATTGAATATTTTCTTCGATACAACGATAATACGGATAAAATACTTCTAAAGCTTCCACCGCATCACCCGTTACAATAAGAACTTTTTTACTCATTTTTTCATCACCGTTCCTTCTTTAAAAAATATTTTCGTTTTGGACACACTTCTTAACATCTCTTTTCATTACGTCATGCTCATCTAATCGTTAGAGGGCAAATGGTATCGTGTTTCTAACAAACCTCGACAATAATGGGCATTAAATTCCATGCTCATCCGCGTACGCTTGGCGCCTTGCAAGTAAAACGAAAATTCTTCTTCAGACAGCTGTTTATCTTCCGGAGTTGTGAAGGCCAATGTATTGGAGTGATTCAAGGCCCTTTTTTTCTCCAAATATTTGTCTCTCAGCAGATGACCTTCTTCCGATAAAGGCAATTCATTCAATTGTTGCAGAGACAAACCTATCATCTCTTTCTTTGTCATCCCATTTTTTAAGAGATATTTCATCAGTTTTTCTTGCCTTGCATAGTAAGCTTTTATCTCAAACGTTTTGCGCAATTCGTCAAGGTCTCCATCCGATAAGTCACGAAAGACTTCGTTAAACGACTTGCCTTTCGTTGCTCCGTGATTGATTTCATCGGAAGCACAATGATCCAATAAATGGACTTTCACTGAATGCACCCATTCCAGTTCAGATACATATTTCCGTATATCTTCGGCCATGATATAGGCAAAGTTCGGCGAGCACCAATAAGTCGGTAAACGAAAAACAACTTCTACATGATGGTCTTGAATGGCGATGTGATCAATAAACCCTAGCTCTGTTAAAGGTTGATCCAGTTCAGGATCATAAACTTTTTCAAGCATTCTATATACTTGATCTTCTTTTTCCATAATCTTTGATCCACTTCCTTTGTTCGTGAAGATCCTTTAGAAATTAGCTTTGATTTCATTAAGTTTCGCCTTTCGTTCATTTAATTCGCAATTTTTCAACTTTTCTTTTTGCGCTTCGATATCTATGTTGTATAATCTCGCTACATTCTCACCTAAAATTTTCTTCTTCACATTCAAATCCAACGTCACACCTGTTTCTTCTTGGATATCTTCCGGAAGTTCAAATTCAAGGAACTTTTCGATAATCCACTTTGGCTCCCAAATAGCATAATCGCTTCCAAAAATGATACGGTCTTCATCCAGCCAGTACAACAATTCACTTATGATTTCAGCAAAATAACGAGGACGAGTATGGATTAAAGAAATAGCTACCGCCAATCCTCCATACACATTTTTTTCCTGTGTCGCAATCCAGCAAAAATCTTCTAATCTCGGCAGTCCTACATGTTCTACGATAAAGTTTAATTCCGGAAAACAGCTTGCTGCATCATCCACATCTGCTACGTCAAATGCATCCCGATTCAAAGGAGTGACCGTGGGTCCTTTATGAATGTGAATATTTTTAATCCCTAATTCTTGGCACTTTTCAAGATATCTTTTGGACCAGTCGTCTGAAAGTTTATATCCCTTTGAATTTCCATACCAATCCGCTGTATACAACTTAATCCCTTGCCAGTTGTACTTTTCTTTCATTTTTTCCAAATTTTCCAATCCTCGTTCGCCATGCCGCGGGTCCATTGTCCCGTTGCAAATAAAACGATTAGGGTACCGTTTGGAAAGGGCGTCATTTGCGTCAAAATCACCAAAACCATTTTTATAAAACTCTTTTAAATAGACAGGTTGAAAAATGGCCATATCTGCATATCCTTTAACCAATACGTCGTTAACCAGCGTTTCCGGATCATACTTCACAAACTTATCCCAGGGCCAATAATATTCTTTAGGGCTCAGATTTTTGTGATAATCATAAAAACAGCTGATAAATTGCTCTCCATGAATATTCAGTTGATTCTCCTTACTGCCATCCCACAAGGCTATATGAGCATCAATAACAAAAATCTCTTCTCCGTTAGCTGTCTGAATCATTTCCATCCCCCCTTAATTTGTTCATTTTCAGCGCCAAATAATGAAAGCGGTAACATTTTGATTCGAGTGATTATTTTTAGAAAATTCTGATTAAATTATACTGAGAGGCTCCATGAATGAAAATATACACTTAAACAAAAAAGAACGGATTCCGTTCTTGATTTTTTGGATGATATAACAAAACCTTAATTTCAACTATTCTCCAAAAAAGAAAGACAGTCCGTTCTGATTCGCGTGTTTTCTCATTTAAATTGATGATTCCACAAAATTCTTGAGTGAAATATTTTATTGCAACATTCATTTATTTTCCGTTCTATATCGTATCTTAGGTTATAGAGTGAAAGTCCCTGTTCAACTAGAATAGAAACTTTATTCATTTGGTGAATGAATGGCACCAGAATATCGATCTTTGTTCACTAGAAATATTTATTCTGCTTTCCCATGAATGCTCTATCCATACAAATGGGATAATATATATTACCACTATCAAAAGAGGTTTTCTTTATGTATTTGCTGCTTTTTACCGTAATTTATCTACTTATTGCCATCCCGATGACGGAATGGACAAAATGGAAAAAATATTATACAACGATCCAGTATTATGTGATTTGCGATTTGCTTTATAATTTTCTTTTTTACGACCATACGTTATGGGAATACCGTTCTGTAGAAACAGAATGGTTAAACCACACAATCATTGATCTAATCTTTACATTTTTGATCATACCGGTTGCCATTTATTTTTATTTATCTTTTTTGCCTGAAGGGAAAAAAATGTTTGTGTACATTACGGGATGGGTTATACTGTTTGAAATAATCGAATTCTTTTTCCACCAAAAAGGGCTGTTTTTATATCATAACGGATGGAATGCCATGTGGTCTTTTATTTTCAATATTATCTTATTTACCATGCTTCGCCTTCACCATCGAAGTAATGTCAAAGCTATCATACTAACGGTCCCCGTTATCGCCTTGTTGTTGTGGTTTTTCCACCCGAGCTTTGCGGATCTTAAATAATGAAAAGCGAGTTGATTTGATAGCGATTTCATACAAAACGAAAAAGAAAGATTTTATAATTGCATAAAGGGTTACACGCATTCTGATAAATGATATGATTGAGTGTGCTTTTCGGGGCTTTGATCAGATCTCATGTTCGTTCTCCTACGGAAAAACGAAGCGGCGCTTAAAAATTCCCAAGCAATCTCAAAAGTTGTTTTCCTCAAATGTGCCATCATTGTTTTCCGTCGGAAGAGAGACTCGTCCGCCTCACGGGTTTCAACAACGAGAAGGCGAACGATTGCAGCTTAGAATAGTAAGGGCTTTTCGTTGCTATTGCTCTTATGATTCAAACCGGGACGCTGACAAAAAATTCTTCATATAAAGCTTGGACCGCCCGTCTTTCCACTTCTTCCTTTACAGCAAACATCATACTGACTTCGGAAGATCCCTGGTTCACCATTTCAATATTCACTCCCGCTTTTGCTAACGCGCTCGCGGCTCGGGCCGTTGTTCCAATATTACGGCGCATTCCCTCGCCCACTAACATAATCAAAACAAGACGATGTTGAATTTTCACTTCGTCAGCATCTAGTTTCTCTTTTATTTGGTGCAATATCGCTTGTTCTAGCTCCTGATTGAGTTGATTTTCCCGTAAAATAACCGTCACATCGTCAATACCGGAAGGAATATGTTCATAGGAAAGGCCGAAATCTTCTAAAATTTGCAGCAGTTTCCGACCGAATCCGATTTCCTTATTCATTAAATATTTTTGAATATAAATACTGCAAAATCCTTCGTCGCTCGCAATGCCCACGACCGGTCCGTTTTTCGTTTCCCGTTCATTGACAATTTTGGTCCCCGGCGCAGAAGGATTGTTCGTATTTTTGATGTTGACCGGTATTCCGGCGCGGAAAGCCGGAATCAAGGCTTCATCATGAAAAACAGAAAATCCGGCGTAGGACAACTCCCTCATTTCCCGATAAGTCAGTTCTTGAATTTCCGTCGGGTGAGAAACAAAATTCGGATTCACGGCATACACAGCATCGACATCCGTAAAATTTTCATAAAGCTCCGCCTTCACCCCATTGGCTAAAATAGAGCCTGTAATATCCGAACCGCCGCGGGAGAATGTCACCACATCCCCGTTTTTACTGAAGCCGAAAAATCCGGGAAAAATAATGATTCCGCTTTGCTCCCGCAACGAATACAATCGCTTGTAGGATTCCGGCAATACCCGTGCATTCCCCGGTTCGTCAGTGACGATTAATCCCGCTTCTTTCGGACTAACATATCTAGCCTCTATTCCTCTCTCTTGAAAATAAGCGGCAATCAGCTTCGCATTATTATCCTCCCCTGCCGCTTTCATATGATCTAAAAAGCGCTCCGGATCCCCTTTGTATCCTCGTAGCCGCTCCTCTAAATCAGCACGGATTTCCTTTACGATATCGTTTGACATCTCCAAATCCATTGCAATGCTTGCGAATCTTTCCACTACCGCTTCCAGCCAATCTGTCGCATCCTCGCCGCGTAATTTCTTGCGGGCGCACGCAATCAGCAAATCGGTTACTTTCGTGTCATCCGCAAACCGTTTTCCCGGTGCTGAAACCACCACAATCTTTCTTTTCGGATCAGAAATGACAATATTCAGTACTTTTTGAATTTGTTTTCCTGATGCAAGCGATGTTCCGCCAAATTTGACCACTTTCATAAAGACAACCCCTGCTCATTTTAGAATTTTCAGTTAAATGATTAATTTCCATTATGGACTCTTTCCATATAGGAATCAAGGATTTTCTATAATATAAAGACAAATGTTTTTTCAGAAAAGACAAATCCTACATACAACTTGACAGGGCGAATGGAAAATTTCGGTTGCTTAATCCATTTTATTTCCCATTCGCACAATAATCATAGTCTTCTTACAAAAAGAACTGTGACCAAAATCCTAAAAACTTCAACACTCCTGTATTCCATCGATCTCATCCTGTATTTTTTAAAGTCTTTCCTTTCGATCCGACTGTGAAAAACCATTTCATCATCGGCGGCGTTGCAATCGTGGTGATCAGAACCACAACAACCAAAACGGTAAACAACTCCTGACTGACCAATTGATGTTCCAAACCAATATTGGCTAAAATTAAAGCCACTTCTCCGCGAGACACCATGGCGGCGCCAATTCCCAATGAACTACCCCAAGAAAATCCGGCCGCTTTTGCTCCCCATGATGCGCCGATTAATTTGGTGAAAACCGCTAAAATGCTCAAAATGACCAATAGCCAGAAACTTTCACCAATACCATGAAAATGAGCTGCCACTCCGACCGAAGTGAAAAATACAGGAACAAATAAGGAATAGCTAATGGTTTCTGTCTTTTCAAATATTTCATGTTTAAATTCTGTTACACTTATCGCAACTCCGGCCATGTATGCGCCGATAATAGCGGATACTCCCGACAAATCGGCTAAATAAGCATATAGAAAACAAATGATGAGAGCTGCAGAAAGGACGGATTGGTCCACCTTTAAGAGCGCCAGTTTTTCTAAAATCCACGGAACAACTTTCCATGCAGCGAATATCGCTCCCGCAAAAAACAATCCCTTTGTTAAAAGCATGGTTCCAAAATGAACTTCTCCTCCTATCATACTCATAAAAAAGGCTAAAGCGATCATCACTAAAATGTCATCGAGCACTGCCGCCCCTAAAATTGCAGTACCTTCGGGTGATTTTAATCGGTCCATTTCTTTTAACGCTTGAACTGAAATGCTGACGCTGGTTGCTGAAAGCAATAATCCCATAAACCATGATTGTTCGGATGAAAAGCCCAATGCTTCTCCGAGAAAATATCCTCCTAAAAGCGGAACCAAGATGCCGCCGACAGCCACCAACGTGGAAGATTTTCCGGAGCGCAGAAACTCTTTTAGATCAGTTTCCAACCCGGCTATAAACATGAGCAAAATAACACCGATCTCGCTCATCTCCTTTAAAATGTCCGTATCATGAATCACCCCCAGTACCGAAGGCCCAAGAATGATTCCAACCAACAGTTCACCTAAAACAGATGGCTGACCGAGCCTAACACTTATATTGCCTGCCAATTTGGAAGCTGCCAGAATCAACGCTAATTGCAAAACAAGCATCCCCTTACCACCTTTCCTTCTTTGTTTTCTCAAAAAATAAAAAAAGAGCCTGTAACCAAAGGACACAACGATCCCTTGGTGACAGACTCCTCCTCGTCAAATATTATTCTGTTTTATAATACATTATAACATATTTTCCTTTACTTGAAAGGACTCTCTTTCGATGCAAACGATCAGAAGCAACCATTTTTATCATACATCTCTCATTCAAAAAAGGAAAAACCCAGTGAAAAATGAATTCATATATGTTTTCTAATTCCACAAAAATAGTTCGTTATTATTTACTTTTTTCTCGTAAAATTATGTATAATATTATTAAATACTGTATTTATTTCGTTAAATAATAAATTTTTATTTACTAATAAGTAATATACTATTAAAATCAAGAAAGGGATGCATGGGATTGACTTCGAAAACAGACAAAATCGCGGAGAGCTTCATCCGACTTCTTCCGCTGATTTACAACAAGATGAACAAACCTGTCGCAAATCATAAGGCTGCACCCAAAACGTCTGATTTGACCCATTTGCAATTTCATATACTGGAGGAATTGTTTCATACTAAGGAGGGTATCTCCATGACCCAACTAGCGCAAAACATCAACATTTCAAAGCAGCAGTTGACCCCTCTGATCGCTAAGTTGGCGGAAAACAACTATGTGGAAAAAGCGAAGAACGATCGCGATCGGCGATTTGTCAAACTGATGTTAACCGAAAAAGGAAAAGAAACAGTAAAAAAGCGCTGGGAAGACTTCTATTATCTATTCTGCGAGAAAATAGGTCAACTTGACGAAGAGGATTTGATTGATTTTGACTATGCGATCCATAAAATCATTCGAATCTTAGAAAAGCTCGATTGAATGATCTGAAGTAAAATAAATTGCCATTTTTCATCCCTTCCGTTTAGTGATCGAAATATCCAATTGAAGATAAAAGGAGTATGAATTATGTCTAAGAAAAACGGTGAATGGAATATCCACTTAATATCCTTTGGTGCTATCATTGGCGCAGTCATTGGTGTTGTTCTCGGTCATATTGCCACTGCCATTGCGATTGGAGTGGCAATGGGGGCTGTTTTTCATGTGATCAATAGAAAGAAACAGAAGTGAACTACCCGCCACCTACGCTTCGCTTAGAGTTGGGGGCTTCTAAGGTAATCGCACCTAACGGTACGAAATTTACTTAGCTATCGAGCCTGTTCCATGCTCTATTTATGATGATGTTAATGCCAACAGTCGCAATCCTTCACGCTTGATATTGATAGAAGCATTCCAATCTCTATCTGCTACAAAACCACAATCACAATGGAATATGCGCTCAGAAAGAGATAGAGACTCCTTTACT
>Ga0207866_1002718_pt1 | contig 12348 bp, 8 predicted proteins | sample HigsolmetaAR203D_FD_184835 | JGI IMG/M metagenome (GOLD analysis project Ga0207866, IMG submission 184835) | Ionic liquid and high solid enriched microbial communities from the Joint BioEnergy Institute, USA - AR20-3-D (SPAdes) (version 2) ...
TTTTCAATCGGATACTTTTTTTCATTTTTCTCCATTTTATTGATGATTGCTTCTTCTAAATCAATGCCTAATTCATGTGACAATAAAAGTGCGTAAATAACAACATCAGCTAGTTCATCCTTAATATGTTCAAAATTAGCTCGAACTGCTTCTTCGCTTGTTTTCTATTGGAAATTTTCCAGCAATTCCCCCGCCTCTAACGTTAGGGAAATCGCTAAATCTTTTGGAGTATGAAACTGTCTCCAATTACGAGCATCTCGAAATGCGATCATTTTTTGCTGTAAGTGTTTCAATGTGATCCCCTCTGAACTTTTATTATTAAGAATTTAGAACGTGTTACAAAACTCATAAATATGCATAAATGAACGCAAAAAATCCACCATCTTGGAAATCATACACCTTGAGCCAAGATATACTTCCGAGGAATAACCTCTCTTCAAAAGAGATGGCTAAATCACATCTTTTCAATAACATCAAAAAATTGTTCCAATGTTTCTAATTCTAACTTTTGAACCAAATCAATAAACTCACTATATAATAAGCTATAAATGCTACTGATGCTTTCAATTTCATATTGTAATGCTTCTTCAATTGCTGCAGATTGTGTTCCGATTAGTAATTGTCTTTGTTTCTCGATCGGGTACCCTTTTTCTTTCATGAACATAAGAATATTTTTGATTTGTTGAATAAATAATGGAGAACTTTCTAACCACCCATTAACTCGCTCTTGCCAGTTATAGTTTTGCGGTTGATGTTCTTCCGGTTGGCTTCCCTCAAATAACTGCTTTAATGCGTAGTATAACACTTTTAACTCCTCTTCTGAAAGAGTAACACCTTTTCCCATTTTCGCATGTGAAGCATCCCAATCTCTTATATCATATTTTGGAGGATAACCGTTCCAACTAATAAGGTTTAGTTCTTTACTCCATCCTTTAGATGAGCCAGATAATGTTGCAATTTGTTTTTTGATTTCAAACTGAATCTTTGACAAAAGACTCCCTCCTATTTTGAATAAATGCTTGAATCAAAGCCAACTGCATCATAATCTTCTTTATAAAAATCTCTTATAAATGGTGAAATACTTCTGAAATTTTTACCAGTATACATCAATTGTACTTCTTTTTTCGCTCGAGTAATGGCCACGTAAAGAACTTTCTTTTCGTCATTTAAAATAGCGTCGTAGTCGGCATTGTAGCTGTCACTATTCTTATTATCACCGGCTCTTTTATCTAATTCTTCTATCCTCTTTTTACTTGGATAATGATTCCGGTCAAAATGAATTAAAAATACATAATCAAATTCAAGACCTTTCACGCTAAATGCATCTGTAAAAAAGATTGGCTTTTTTTGCTTATTTAGGTCAAATCTTTTTCCATATTGAGAGGTAGTAACGACATCAAAATTTCGATTTAATTCACCAAAGACAGGACATTGATAGATACCATGTTTATCTGCATCGTGGCGGTGAATGACAGCAATCGTCGAATCCGGATCGTTTTTCTGTATCGTTTTAATTTGCTTTACTAGATGATGATTTAATTCTTTTGAATGCTGAAAATAATAAATAGAAGGTTTTTTTCCTTCTCTAACAAAACGTTGATCATCGAAGCGGTCATTTTCTTCATCAAGAAACTGTAAACTGCTTGCTAGCTTCATTATTTGTTTCGTTGATCGATAGTTTGTTCGCAAATTTCGAGTTTTTCTCCCTTCGATATGCAAGCCTAATTCCCGATAAGAAAATGGGCTTCGTTTATAAATGCGCTGCTTAGGATCGCCGGAAACAACAATGGATTTTTTAACGAGTCCTACTAACGCCTTCAACTGCATTGCCTGCAAATCCTGTACCTCATCTACAAAAATATAGTCATACTTCAATGATTCTGGAATATCTTCATAATGTTTAAGTAACAACAAAGCATAATCTTCTAAATCCAAATGATCATGAAACTGTTTTTTTAATAGTTCATGGTATTTCTCATATAATTTGAAAATAGTCCGTCGTTGTTCTTTTGTTAATCGCGGATTATTCCCTCTCCCCACACGTTCACAATTATAATAAGATTCTTCTGTAATAAAACCATTGGCCTTCATCCATAGAATCTCATCCATTAAAAATGTACCAGCATGTGTTTTATAAAGTTTTTGTTCTGGCGGTAGCTTTTTATATTCTTCACTTTCCATAAAAGAATCGACAAGCGCAATGGTGCGGCGTGTAATAGCATCCTCATAACGCCGCAAATTTTCGAGATTGATTCGTAAAAACTCCGCATTTTTAAAGCCGATTTCCCGTAAAGTTTCCGCTGCCATATTATGAAAAGTTTTCATATGAAGAGTATGTTTTTCTTTGATTTCATGAAATTTATGCGATTGCTCTATTCTTTTTCTAGCATCTTCAATTAAAGTCGTATTAAATGAACAATACAAAATTCGCTTTGGTTCATTTTCCTGCTCCATGACTTTTAATAGTTTATAAAGCAGAGTCAGACTTTTGCCGCTACCAGCCGAACCGTTAATTAACATTTGATCCTCTTCTTGCTGTACAACAGAAATTTGTTCAGGACTTAACGTAATGTTCGGCAATAGACCATGTGCATTAAAATAATTTTGCCATGCTCTTGCCGATTTTTTGGCGAAGTCTAAACGTTTTCTATGGAGATTAGCTGTCATTTGCATCGACGACATACTCACCATCCTTACAAACATGGAGGAATGGACACATACGACAGTGCTGTCCGCTTCTAGCTGCTATTTCCTTTATTCTAACACTTGTCAGAAATCCATTTATATGCTCATCTACTTTAAATGTGTCGTGATCATATTGGTGTTTTGCTTTCCAATTTTTCGTTACAATATATTTACTTCCTAAACGTTGAAGTCGCTTCATCGCTTTTGGATAATAAATATTTTGATACGATTTATAGGTCCTTAAACCTGAACTATACGATGTATCTAACAAATTTTGCTTATGCGCGTTTGTCCATTGCGGAAATAAAGGAAATATCGTTTCTCTAAATAACTTTTCTCCATCGCCTTGTTCAGCAAGAAGTTTTCCAATAATCGAAAATACTTGCTGTTGATGGAAGTCACTTTCATATACAGGATGGTGTTCGGCAAATGAATTTAAAAAGAATTTTCGCTGGCAAAAATCACTGTCCAACCACAACAAATCAGGGATATTTCGCAGTGGTTCTACCGGTATTTCCTCTTGTGTGATGACAGGTTCTTCCCAACTAAACTCTTCTATTTGCTCTTCCAAAGTCACTTCCTCTTGCTTATATAATTCTTCTAATATCGTGAAATAAATACTTGGACCATCGTTTTCTCGCAAATCTCTGATATAACTAAAAGTAATTTGTCCATTGCCATAAGCAAGAAGATGATATATCGAATATAGAGCTGTATTTCTTGCTACATTTCGTGAATAATAGTCGACTAAAAGAGCAGTAATCCTAATATTTTGGTTAGAAGCAATAAACGAGTAACGAATACATTCTTTTAACCAAGTATGGGTTAAGAGACTTGGTAACCCGGGAGATTTCCAAGGGAATGTTTTAAACGATAGCCTCGTTACATGAATGTTTTCTGCACTCAAAGTCTTACCTACTAACTGATCAAAGTTCAAAATCTTATTTTCTTGTTCTTCGCTGGAACCTAAATAAAAAGTAAGCAACTGGTATAACTCTTCTTTTGCAAACTCCCAATGATCAGGAATATGAATCGAAAATAGCTTTTCCATTTTTTCTCGAGCATTTGGCTCCCACTGATCTCTAACAGTTACGTAAAATTTATTTAGCTCTTTTAAATATTCCCCGACATTTTTCTTTTCCCTTTGCGCTAATAAAAGCCGATTCACTTTTCGAGCTAAATCTTTTGTACATTCGATTAACTGCTTCACCGTGATTTGATACCTAGACTGATGCACATATGGAAAACTCCGAAACGGATTACTCAAATAACGCTTTAACCGATGGCGCCCTACCTGTTCTTTTGCCACTTCATCAAATACCTGGCTTACCTCTTGAAGATACACTAATGACTGTAGACGCTCCATTATATCTTGGAAATTTTCAACCCCGTCCATATAATCACGTAAATCAACTAACAATGTCAATGCTTGTGTGCCATTGATGTTCCCATACTGTACCCATCCGGATATCATCATGTTTACATAATCATCATACGTTAAGAAAATACCTGCCTCCGTTTTTTTGCAATTTTGTAGAGAAAGAAAAAACTTCCCATAACGACTTGCATAAAAGTGATTACTTTTCGTACGATCCGTATAAATGTTTAAATCTTCTTCATAAATGGCAAATACTTCGTTTTTATCCTTCACAATTGGATTTTTTTCGAGATACTCTTTAAACTTAGTTGGATGGTCAAAAGACAAAAAACGAATGTTATCTAATTGGTCTTCTTGATTTTGAAAACATTTATCCAAGTATTGGGCAAAATTCGTCCCCCGATTAGGCTGAGAGCTTTCAACACATTCCCAATGGCTATCATCACATCCACTAATCCATTTATAAATTTCACGCCATGTTTTATAAACATCTGGCGCATTCGGATTGAATGGAATATAAAAGACAACATTTAATCCAATTTGTTCAAACAAATAAAACATCATCATCCTTAAAGCATCAATGTAATCAAAATGATGGATACAAACGGTATGAATTTCAGTGTCTATGTTACATTTTTCAGCTATTTTTCCTTTTGTAAGATTTGCTCGCTCTTGCAAATAGCTTACTATGACAGGATCGTTTCTCAATTGTTCCAGCATCGTAATGAGAAATTTTTGTTCCTCATTTAACTGTATATCCGGAATTTGAAATAATCTTAATAGCACCATCTCTATTAAAAAGCGGATAGATAAGTAAAAATCGCGTATTCTTTTCTCAAAGTAAGCCATTTTTCCCTGCGGCACATTTTTGTAAATATATTCACGAATCGTAGAGAGCAAATATACCTCAGTATGAGGATGATACCAATCAGAAAACAGTCTCTCTACAAAAGATTTATAACCGAAAACTTGGTTAGAAGATCCATTCAAATTCCGTAAATAATCAGCAAAAGCCGCACTTTGGGTAAGATGTATTTCCCCTTGATTAATCTTAAAACTTTCGTAAAACTTTTTTGTATGCTGGTAATACTTCACTTTAAACAACCAACATCTCCCCACTTTCTAGCAAGTCGCTCCAACACTGAACCTGGTGTGGATTCATTTGTGAGAAACTGTTCGTATAAACTGCTTTTCTTGCACGCGTTAAGGCTACGTATAATAACCGAGCTTCTTCAGCAATTGTCTCCATCTTTTCTGAACCAACATATTCATGATAGTAATTATTTTCGAACTCAAAATCATTCCAATGAACTCTATATCCCATTTTCCATTGCGAACTATTTGGAACTAAGATTAAATCCGTTTTCCCCTGCTTAATAAAGGCGCTTTGTGTCAATGGCATTAATACATAGTCAAACTCCAATCCCTTTGCTTTGTGAACGGTCATTACTTTAATTCGATGACTGACATTGCTTTCTAGTTTTAGTTCGTTTTCCGTTGTATCTGTGGCCATTTTAATAGATAAAAATTTTTCAAGATCATATAAGGAAGCTTGGAAATCGCCAAATTCTTTTTTTAATAAATAAATGAGACGATCTAAATTCATTTTGTATTCTTTCATTTTTGCAATGGCTTCCTTTTTTTGCATTTCAATATCTCCGTCAGGAAACCGGGTTCTCAACTGACCATAATAGCGAAGTCGAAATACTTCATGTGGTTGTACTATGTCAATAATTTTTTGAAGCACAGCAATCGTTGATGCCGTATTCCACTCATATTCCGGATCGTCTAAGCGATCGAATGTCTCTAATAAATCCAGAACGAAAGGCTTTTCTGGTGTATAAGCAGATAAAACTTTAGAAATAGTGAGCTCATTCTCCCCGTAGGAACTTTGGTGAAATAAATAACGATCTTTCGGAACCTTTGGGTGAGTCAGTCTTCGGAGCAACAAATAAAATTCCCTCACTGGCAATGAACGGTAAAAAGCACCTGACAAGGTTGCTTCACAAAAGAATCCTAGATTCTCAATTTTCTCCACCATCTCAAACACTTCACTGTTAGAGCGAACTAATACGGCAACATTCTCATTATACAAACGACGAAGCAAATATTTTAACGCTGTATCATCCATATGTAAGGTAACTAATCCTTCTTGGCAGCTTTCCTCTTGTACAGGAATAAGCTTGTCCGTACCGTCAAACTGAAACTTTTCAACGACTTTTGTCCATTTTTGAAATAAGACGTTAAATTGTTTTAATAATGTTGGTGTGGAGCGATAGTTCTTTCGTAGTGAATATTCTTTATATTCTTGATTCGCTGTTTTTAGTTGCTGTTGCAATTGACGAAATGCCGTATAATCTGCTCCGCGGAAACGATAAATACTTTGCTTAATATCCCCGACCGCAAACAACTGACAACGATACTTTTCTACCAACCAACTGACAAACGCTACTTGAGACTCATCGGTATCTTGAAATTCGTCGACAAATAAATAACGGATCGAAAGTCTTAATTGGTCAGAAGGAAGATCCTTCAGCAATACTAGACGGCTTATTAAATCGCTTATTTCTAATGTTTCTTCCACCTTTTTCTGTTCATCAAGTTCTTGAATGGCACGCTTAATCACATAATTTGCAAATTCATGAAATCCATGTATATCTATTCCAAAGTCGAGCCGTTGAATACTTTCAACCGGGATCGATTTATTATGTATCTGTTCAATCATATCCGTAAATGAACGGATGATTTGATAGTGAGGGATTTTCCGAAAACGTTCGTATATCTCCGGACACTCAACAGAAAATTGATCAATATATTTTTCGATGAGCTTCCTCCGTTCATGCTTGTAACTTCTCACCTGCATGGATCGTGAAAATCCTAATACTTGTCCTTCCGTTACTAGGAATCCTTTCGCAAACGAGTGGATGGTTCCGATAAACATATCGCCTGCTTCTTCCATCCACGCTAAATATTTTTTGTCTTTTGTAAGATCGTAATAATTTTTGAGCTGTTGCAATAGCTTTGAGCGCATATGGGTTGCCGCTTCGTTTGTAAATGTTATCATAACAACCGTACGCAAATCGAGACTATGTTCCATATGCTTTAGAAACATAATTCGATTTATCATCGTCGTGGTTTTTCCCGTACCCGCTCCTGCTTTAACAATACAATGTCCTACGTCATATGTATGTTCAAGTTGGTATTGCTCTTTGTTAAAAGTACTATTTTGCTCAAGATAATCGAATAATGGAGAATCATTTATTTGACCATCTTCCATTATCATAAATGTATTTTCCCATTCCGATGAATAACGGACAACCGAGACATTCAATAATTCTTTCTTATTTGCTTCTCTTAGAACCGGATCCTCAAGCAATTCTTCCGGATCATCAAATGTAAGAAAATAAACCTTTTGTCCATTTTTAATATATTGATAAAGTTCATCTGTTGTTGTTTGTTGAATATCAGGAGAAAATATGAGCACTGAATATTTAGCCTTGTTCATTTATCACACACTCCTATAACTCCGTACAAAAATAATTATAACTCTATTTTATACAAAAATGGTAAATTAGTTCTAGAAGGTTAGTTCTAGTAAAATTACATTTATTGACTTTACAAGTACAGTGATCGTGCTTTTAATGACTTACTCCAATTAGCAAAAGTTTTATAAAAAGCAGAAGCCCTTCCAAAAAAAAAAAAAAAAAAAAAGAAAGGCTTCTGTCTCTTTCATCTCGTTATTGTACCTTTTTAAGACGCTACTTCATTACTAATTACTCATTTGGTCTCCAAAACGATAACCCGTCTCAAGCATCTTATTCGTGTACCATTCAGCAAACTCTTCATCTTCCATAAATACAACTGGTACATTTCGAATTGATGAACTTTGTTTTTGGGTCAGCCTCACTTTCACTATGAATTCAATTTCATTCGTAAATTATTAGAGTTCCTTACTGCCTACTATAGTCGTTCTCTATACCTTGGATGCTTACCTTATCGAATCCCTGCCTACTTTAACTAAAAAATATAACAATAATTAATTTTTTATAAAAGATTCTTCATCACTTTTGGTGATTTTACAGTAAAAAAGAAAACATTTTAGAATTCCTGGCAATAATGTTAGCTAGCACACCACATTAATTAGGAGGTTTCTAAAATGTTTTCTGTACCACTAGAAATGCCAAAATTTAAAGTTATTAAACAAGAAATGCATTCTACTCATTATACCGTCCATGTTGAAAGAAAAGAGAAGGAGGCACGCTGTCCCCAATGTGGCTTTTTCACCTCTTTTGTCCATGACAGGAGGACAAGAAAAGTACGTGATTTATGCGTACCAAATAAGCCACTATATCTTTTGGTGTGTGTAAAACGGTACAAATGTGAAAACTGTCAAGAGATTTTTACAGAAACGTATGAATCCATTATGTCACGCCAGCACTATACCAATCGATTTCGACTTTTTCTGTATGAACAAGTCTTGGGAACAACCATTCAGGATGTCAGCCGTAAACATTGTATAGCTTATTCCACTGTAGAACGTATTTTTTATACGGTTGCCCAGGAAAAGGTGGACCTTCATGAAGAATATCTTGAAAAAATGCAGGACCAACAAGACATGGCCCTAAGTCTGGATGAAGTATCCGTCCGAAAAGGCCATAAATACGAAACGGTCCTCTTAGATGCCAACCTAGGTGCTGTCATGGGGATGGGCCAGAACCGCGATTATGAGTCAACGCTGAAGCTTTTAAACCAAAAGGTAGTGGCTACTGACCGGGTAAAAACCATTGTCATGGATATGTGGGACCCTTTCCACAAGGCTGTCCGGAAGGCTTTTCCATGCGCCGATATTGTCATTGATAAATATCATGTGGCTCAAAAGGTAACTCAAGCTTTAGATCAAGTCCGTAAGAAAATTCCTGGCTTGAAAAAAAGTCGTTTCCTCCTCTTGAAAAGTTATGAAAACTTAAAAGAATATCAAAAAGAACAGTTAGATGAACTCTTGGAAACACATGATGAGCTGGCTTACAGCTATGGTCTGAAGGAACTGTTTCGGGACGTGTATGGATCCCCTGACTATGAGACAGCTCAAGTGCTCCTAACCGAGTGGATTCAATTCGAATGGAGTAGCCCTTTTCCGTCTTTTCATGAGGCCGCCAAGACACTGGAAAATTGGAAAGTGCAAATCCTGCAATACTTTAAGACACCTTTTACAAACGGAAGAACAGAAGGAACCAACCATAAAATTAAGAACATAAAACGCCGGGCTTATGGATATAGGAACCTACATCGATTTAGAACACGTGTATTTTTGGAATGTACAGGCAAAACTTATCAAGAACAGGCGTCCTAGCCCCTCCTTCTTCAGCATTATGGTGGATGATAGTTGAGGGGCCATAATCTAGCTAACTAATTGCCAGAATTGTGCTTAAATCACAAACTATGGTGAAGAGACCTTTTTTTAAACCTACACTTTCAAACTTGGAAATCATTTCGTCTAACTTAGAACGAATGATTTTATATATGTTATATTTCGGCAAAATATCTTCTCCCTTCACCTTTAAATCGACATTTTTTCCTACATTAAAAGTCCTTTTTCTTTATCCTAACTAATTTCTACAAAAAATATTGTCAAATCATGTCATAAAAACAAAAAAGACAGAAGCCCTGACAACTTCTGTCGTAAATTCATAATTAACGGCTTATCGCCCGCAACATAAACCGGTTAACATCTTTCTCCGGCCCAACAAATTCAATATCCGTGCCGATCGCTTCAAAGTGCTTGCGGGCAAACTCGATTTTTGCCGATTCGCCCGGGCGCAAATCTCCTTCCCATTCTTGTCCTTTTGTCTCTAGAACGAAGTACAGCTTTTCTTCCCCGTCTTTCTCAATGACTAGCGCCCAGTCAGGATTGTAGGAGCCAATCGGCGTGTCAATTTTAAACCAGCTTGGCATTTTGACGTATACTTTGACGTTCTCGTCGTTTTCAAAACACTGGGCAAAGCTTGCTTCAATATCGGAATCGTAAACGACATGATCAAACGGTGACTTCTCGCTGCGGATGGCGTTGTCGTTTAAGTAGGCCAGCAGTTCTTCGTTTTGGAACAATTCCACTGCGTAATAAGCGTCATCACCGATTTTGTAATATTTGACACCATCATTAAGTAATAATCTCATTTCCCGCTGAATGATTTTCGTCACTTCTTCGATAAACTTTTGCGGGTTGTTTTTCTGAATAAAGACAAGAAGAGAGCCGAGTGATTTTTTGGAATTACGGACTCTCTTTTTCTGATATTCTAACAATCTTCGACACACTTCGGGGCGTGCCAGGCACGCAAACTATACTATAATCTTAATAGCAATTACATTAAATCCCCATAGCATCATAACAAATAGTAACTGTACATATATAAATGCTTTCTCATTGGCTCCCAACTCTCAAACTTGTTTATCTTTATGAACTCTGAAATAGTCTTACCCGAAAAGATATCCTATATATTTCTACGGGTCATTAAAAGGACAATTATTGCGGCAACTAATGAAAGTAATCCGGAAGATAAAAATACTCCATCTAATCCGACTTTTTCAGCCACAACCCCTGCGGCAAGCGGACCGAAAAAAATTCCAATAGCGTAAAACGATTGATAAAAACCCATTGCCGACATTTTAAATTCCGCAGAACTTACCTTGACTACTTCACTTAATAATATTGGAAAAATAAAGCCAAGGGTAAGACCTATTCCAAAATGAAGGACATTAAGAGAAAAAAGTGAGTTGGTAAGTGGCACCATAGCTAGAAAAAAAGCTGATAAACCAAAACAAAGCGCAAGCACCAATTTGCTATAACTTCTATCAAAATCATATATCACCAGACTTAATGATGCGATTGCATGTGGTACAAAAAAAGCACTGATCAACCAAATCAGGGACTTTTCTGGTACACCTATTTCAGCGGCGGCAATTGGGCTAAAACCAAAAATAGTGATAAACAGAACAGCATGTGCGATAAGCGACAAAAACGTAAACATTTTTAATTGCGGAATAGTAATTGTACGTTTTATATGAGCGAATAGATCAAAATGGCTTGCATTAACTCTTTCTTTATCAACTTCTTTAATATTCCAAGCAAACAAAACTCCAAGGAGTGACGCAACTACTCCAACCCCAAACGGAAAATGCCAACCAAACAAATGAACAAGATAACCGCTTATCGCCATGCTTAGAAACTGGGTTGCTACTGTAACAAACTGCATAATCCCCATTGCTCTTGAGGATTTTTCTACACTAAAATAATAAGAATATAATACAGTTGCCATCACCCACATTGAGGCTGTGACGCCAGCAAGCAGACGGGCAATTAAGATCATAAAAAAAGAATCAAATAAAACTAAGATCAAGCTACTGAATAAGGACGCAATAAATCCCCCGATCAACAAATATTTACGATATTCACGCAAAAAATCTGATAAAATACCAAGAGGAAAACGCAATAAAATTTGTGTAATTCCGTAACTACCTAAAATAATACCTATAGCTGAATAAGAAAAACCAATGGACTGCATATAAACACCAAAAACAGGCACATAAATATAGGTTGCAAACCAAAAACAGAATACCGAAGCTATGAAATTAACGTGATCTTTTCGTGAAATAACCCCGGGCTGAATTGCATCCACGATCTTCACACCTTTTATCGTCAATTTATTTATTATATTCTCTTTCCTTATTTGACTTTTTCAACAACACGATTTCCAACTGAAGCAGATAAGTTTCCACCCAGGTCCGGAGTAAGTACCAACTTCTCTTCTAAAACTTTTTCAATAGCATTTAAAATCCACAGTGCAATATCTTCATAACCAAAAAAGTCAAACATTTGGCTTCCTGACCATATAGCTGCAAAGGGATTAGCAATCCCCTTTCCAGTAATATCAGGTGCCGATCCATGAATGGGTGCAAACATGGATAGATGTCCATCATTTCGTGGTATTTTGTATAATATTCACATCCCCACGAAAAATAAATTCAGACTGAAACCTTTCATCTAATTCTGCGATTTTTTCAATACTTTTATTCCTTCATCAATCACTTCTGGACCTATTCCTTCTCAAGAAATAACAGCTATTCTATATGACTTCATCAAACTATCTCTTTTAATTTTTATCCTGAATCCGTGACAAAACATCTTTACAATGGTCGCAAACCGTTGATACGATAAGGGAAAACGACGTTGACGATTCTTCATCAAGTAGGTGATGTGATGAAAGATTTCCCGATTCGGTTTGTATTGA
>Ga0207866_1002720_pt1 | contig 12337 bp, 10 predicted proteins | sample HigsolmetaAR203D_FD_184835 | JGI IMG/M metagenome (GOLD analysis project Ga0207866, IMG submission 184835) | Ionic liquid and high solid enriched microbial communities from the Joint BioEnergy Institute, USA - AR20-3-D (SPAdes) (version 2) ...
ATCCGGTGCACGTTGCGTTCATATCGCAGCGACGCACCGCATCCCCGGCCTTGCGGCGGCCGTCCGCAGGCGGGGGTGCGGGGCCGGAGGGCGGCGGCGCTCATACGGTGCCCTCCTGCTGCCGCTCCGCGTCCTCGTGCCGCACGTAGCGCTCGGGCAGTTCGGAGAAGCCGCCCGCGATGACACCGGCCAGCGCCAGGTAGGCGCGGCGCGTGGGAGAGCGCAGCGACTTGAGTTCGTTGCGGGGGGCTCGGTCCATGCTGAGGTGATCGTCCCACGGAATGCGCACCAGGGCCCGGCAACGCCCCCGGGCGACCGCCTCGGCCTGCTCGACGTCGGCCATGCTGCGCCGGCTGACCCCGTTGATCACGGTCACCGCGCGGGAGCGCAGCTCGTCATAGCCGTGCCCGTCCAGCCACTCGAAGGTCATCGCCACCGCCCGCGGCGCGTCCGCGCTGGCCGGGGCGACCAGCACGATCTGGTCGGCGTGCGGCAGCACCCGCGCCACCACCGCCGCCGCCGCGTCCAGCAGCGTGATCGAGTAGAACTTGTCGATGGTCCGGATCGCCAGCGCATAGTCGCGGTCGTCCAGCGCCTGCAGCGGGTTCTTGCCCGCGGCGATGACGTCCAGGCCGGACTTGGCCTGCGAGGTGTAGCGGCGCATGGCGGTCAGCGTGGTGACCTGGTCGGCCCGGGTGATCAGGCTGGTGAGGGTCTCGTGGGTGTCGCTGCGGGTGCGCCGGGCCAGCGCCCCGGGGCCGGGGTTGATGTCGATCGCCACCACCGGTTCGCCGCAGTACTGGGCGAAGGTGTGCCCCAACATCAGGGCGGTGACGGTCTGCCCGGCCCCGCCGGTGCAGCCCAGCACCACGATGCGGCGGGTGCCCTGGAAGGGGCGCTGCAGCCGTTCCTGGTACTCCTCGTCGAGGTGGCTGTGCCCGCCGCTGACCGCCGCGATGAGCCGGCGCAGCCCGCCGCCGGAGGTGCTCTCCTGCTCGGGGCCGGGCGGGGTGATCGCCGGGCCGCTGGGCGGGGGCGGCGACGGGGGCGGCGGGAGCGGACGCGGCCGCACCGGCGAAGCCGGGCCCGAGCGCACCTGCCGGGCCGGGGCCGGCGGCGGAGACGGCTGTGCCGCGTGCTCTGCGCCCGCGACCCGCTGGTCCGGCGGCGGGGTGAACGGCGTCCCCTGGGCGGGTCGGCCCGCCGGCGGCGCGCCCGCGGGCCGGCCGGGGGCATGGCCCTGCGGCTGGGGGAACGGGCCGGGGGCGGGACGGCCCTGCGCGGGCTGTCCCCCGGCCGCGGCGGGCGGCCAGGGCGCCCGGATCGCCGGCTGCGGCCCCGTGGCGCGCCGGTCGGCGGGCGGGTGTCCCACCGCGGGGCCGGGCGGCGGCTGATCGACGGTGCGCGGCGGACCGGCGGGGGTCTGGCCGTGGGGCGGCGGCGCGGCCGGCGGCAGTCCGCCGGGCGGCGCGGCGGGCACGCCGCCGTGCGCGGCGGCGGTTCCGGGAGCCTGCGAAGGAGGTCCGGCGGGCCCGGATTCCCGAGCCGGCCGTCCGCCGTCTGCGGGGGCGCCGGTGTTCCCCTTCGGGTGGGCTCCGGCGACCGGCACCGGCGGCCACACCAGCACGTCCGTTCTCGCCGGGCGCAGCGGCCGGGACAGCCCGTCCCGCCAGGGCCGGGTCGGCATCTGGGGACGGTCCTGCTCACCGGCCTGCGGCTCGGTGGGCGGCCGGTTCTGGGCGGAGGCGGCCTCGGCGGCGGGCTGCGGCTCGGCGGCCGTGGCCTGGCGGCCGTCTTCCCGATCGGTGCGGGCGGCGCCGAACGCCCGGGGCACCTGAGGGATGTCGGGCACGGTGGTGCCCGGGACCTGCCGGGGGATGTCCGGCCGCGTGCGAGGGGCGCCGTCCGCCGCGGCCGTCTCCCCTGCTTGGTCGTCTTCGGCGGGTTCGCGCGCCGCGATCTTCCGCTGCGGCTCGCCCGCGGCGGGAGCCGCCTGCGAGTCGCCTGCGGCGGCCTCGGCCGGTGTTTCGGCGGCGTCCGGGGCCTCCGTCGCCGCGGGTTCGTCCTGCGGGCCTGCGTCCGGTGTCGGTTCGGTGGCGGCCTCGGCCGCGGCAGGGTCTGTTGGAGCCCGGGAGGGCTCTGCCGGCGCCTCGTCGGCGGTCTTCGGAGCAGAAGGGGCCTCCTGCCGGTCTTCGGGACCGGAGGGCTCGGCGGAGGCCTGCGGAGGAAGGGGCGCCTCCGCCGCCGCGCCGGTGGCCTCCGAGGCGGCGAGGGCGCCCTCCTGCTCGGAGGCGCTGCCGGGGTGCCGGGCGGAGGATGCCGGCGGACCGGCCGACGCATCATCCGCGGCGGCCGGGGGCTCGGGCCGGCGGGCGAGGGGGCCGCTCGCGGCGGGCTGCGCCGAAGGACGGGAGGTCTCAGCCGGTGCCGTGCCGGGGGCGGCAGAGGGCGCAGCGGCGGGTGCGGTCTCGCCGGCCGCGGTGGGCGGGCCGGCCGGAGCCGGAGGCGGGGCGGGCGGGGAAGGCCGCTCCTGCGGTGCCTCGGCGGGCACGGGGCGTGGCGGCGGGACCTGCGGTGCGGGCAGGCCCGCTCGTGCCGGCGCGGGGGCACCCGATGACGTGCCGGGACCGGAGGCGGGGGAGGCGGAAGGCGCCGGGCGGCCGGGAACGCCCTGGGGACGGGCGGGCTGCGGTCCGGCCGGGGGCACGGCGGGCCACAGTTCGGCGGCCTCGCCGGGCCGTTTGACCCCGGAGGCCAAGGCCCGCCTGCCGGAGGCCGGCGGGGGGACCTCCAGCCGGGGAGTGGCCGGCGGCCGTTCCAGGTCCGCGGAAGGGACCGGCCGAATCCGGGACGGCGGGACGTCGGATTCGTGGGAGATGCTGCGCGGCGTGGTGGGGCGCCACGGTCTGGCGGCGCGGCGGGCGGGCGTCCCGGTGCCGACGGCGGGAGCGTGCCCGGAGGGCGCGGCGGGCGGGGCGGCCGCGGCCAGACCGGCCATCGGGACCACGGCGCTGTGCCGGCGGCGCGCCGGAGCGGGGGTCTGCTCCCGTTCCTTGTGTTCTTTGCTTTGCTGTTCCTTGTGAGCGCGGACGGCGGCGCGGGCGGGAGCCGCGGCCGGGACGGGCGGGTCGGTGCGGCGCCGCCAGATGCGGGCGACGACCACGACCTCACGGGGTTCGCGGATGGGGGTCAGGCGGCACCAGGTGCGGGGCTCGGTCAGGTAGCGCGCCTGCGACAGCAGCAGCTCGGTCAGCCGCTTGCCCTCGATGACGGGACGGGTGGCCAGCCAGGTGAGCACCCCGGGCGGCACCAGGTAGAGCACGTGCCAGGGCGTCTTGAGCGGGACGCCGATGAGCATGAGCAGCAGCACCCAGGGCACGAAGACGCCGACGAAGACGCCGATCTGCACGAGCGGCAGGGGCATCGGCAGGCGCAGGTCGTACAGCTTGTACAACCGCTTCTCGATGCGCCATATGTTCGTGTACGTGGGTAGATCCACGCCCTACTCCCCTAACTGTGACGAGCACAGCGCCGTGCCGACTCCGTCATGGATCCGCACCGGACGTCACCGCCGGACCGGCGGATGGGACCTTCCTCGCCCGCTGCTTCGGCACCCGGCCCACGGCTCCGCGCCGGGCTGAGACACCGCCCGGGACGGCCGCGAAGACGCCCGGGCCGCGCCGGCGGCGAACCGGCCTTCCGGCGGGCCGGTGGGACGGGTGTCGAAAAGGGCTCATTCGTCGCTCAGCTCAAATTCACTCCCAGGGCCGCCGCGATCGCTTTGGCCGTGACCTCGATGATGTTCGGCACATAGAAGATGATTCCGATTCCGATCGCCAGGACGATGAATTGCACAAAACGGGTGATCTCGCGGGTGAAGAGAAAGAAGATCGCCACGATCGACACGATGACGAGGAACAACGGCCCGAAGATCTGACGCAACCAGTCGGCCAGCTGGTCGGTCTTCAATTCGTCCGGCGAAGCCAGAATCAGGTCGGAGATCGACGCCATGGTGTGCAGCAGCATCGACTGACTACCTCTCTGCTTCGGCGGGCTTGCAACGCTTGCGGGGGTCGGGGTCGGCGTATGGGCTCATGTCACTTCCCTTATGGCCCGATGGGTCTGCCCACGCCCCGGATGTCTCTGACGTACCAGGTCCCGTCCTTCTTCACCACCGTGAGCTCATAGGCCGACTCCAACTCCGCAGCGGCGCCCTCGGCGTCCTGTCCGGGCATCCGCCAGGTGACGACGACCGTGACGGTGCGCCGGTCGGCCGGGCCGCGGGGGGCGATCACCTCGGCCAGCCGGACGAAGGTGACGGACTTGCCCAGCCCGGTGATGGGCGGGCCGTCGGTGAAGCGGGCCAGCGCGGCCTCCTCGCTGCCGGCGTAGGCCTCGAAGAAGGCCCCCAGCAGCACGGTCTGCAGCTCGCCCTCCAGTTCGCCGTCGCGCTCGCCGACGCCGCGCTGCGGCAGCGCGGCCTTGGCGGGCGGGGGCAGCAGGGCGGGGCGCGCGGAGACGACCATGGCGCCGTCCTTGGCGTAGACGGGCACGGCCAGCGACAGCCAGCGGTCCCCGGCGCGGGCCAGCAGCGTGACGACCGCGTTGTTGTCGTCGCGCACCTCGACCCCGGCGACCTGAACGGACTGCACCTGCTGGGTGCCGACCCCGTTCCAGCCGAACTGGCCCAGCGTGCCGTCGGGCAGGAAGGCCTGCAGCCGGCGCTCGCGCTCGGCGGGCTTCTCCTGGTCGTAGTTGAGGTAGACCTGCCCGAACTGCAGCGCGAACGCCGATGCGGCCGCGGTCGGGAAACGCGAGGCGGGCGAGTTGCCGGACGGGGCCTGCGTGGGGGCGGGGTCGGCGGTGAGCCGTTCGATGGGGGCGCGCACGCCGTTGACCACGATGACGATGATCAACGCCCACAGCACCGCCCGGCCCAGCCAGACCCACCAGCGGCCGCCGGAGCCGGCCCAGCGGCCGCCGCGCCGCCTCCCTGCGCCCTCCTCCGGAAAGTCGGCAAGGCCGGAGGTCGTCTCCACGGCACCGGCGATGCCGGGGCCGCTCGTCGCCCCGTCCCGCTGGACGGCCGTCTCCCCGCTGTGTGCCACGGTCCGCTCCCGCGCCACCGCTCGGCGAGCCATCGCGCCTCCGCTCGCGCCTACCCCGTCGGCGCGGTCATCTGCCTGCTCTGGTCATCCTCTGGTCATGGATCGGCTTAGGCCGCATTAGGGCCCGTTCAGCCTAACCCGGCCCAGCCTAACCACGGATGTCAATTGTTCCAGCGACACGCTATGGCGCACACCCCGCCGCGCGGCTGTGGACAACTCGCTCCACCTGGCGCCGGAGCCGAGAAGATGACCCGACGGCCACAATCGACTATCTGCCGCCCAAGTCAGGTCATAGCCGTAAGAATGGCCTGTTGACCTGCTCAAACGTTGAAACGGAACTCCACGACGTCGCCGTCGCGCATCACATAGTCCTTGCCCTCGATGCGGACCTTGCCGGCGGTGCGGGCGGCGGCCATGGACCCGGCCTCCACCAGGTCCTCGAACGAGATGACCTCGGCCTTGATGAATCCGCGCTGGAAGTCGCTGTGGATGACGCCGGCCGCCTCCGGGGCGGTGGCGCCCTTGCGGATCGTCCAGGCGCGGGCCTCCTTGGGCCCGGCGGTCAGGAAGGTCTGCAACCCGAGCGTGTCGAACCCCACTCGCGCCAGCTGGGACAGGCCCGACTCCTGCTGGCCCATGCTCTGCAGCAGTTCCAGCGCCTCCTCATCGGGCAGCTCGATCAGCTCGGCCTCGATCTTGGCGTTCAGGAAGATCGCCTCGGCCGGGGCCACCAGCTCGCTCATCCGGGCCCGCAGCTCCTGGTCGGCCAGCTCGTCCTCGTCCAGGTTGAACACGTACAAAAACGGCTTGGCGGTCAGCAGCTGCAGCTCGCGCAGCAGTGTCAGGTCGATGCCGGCCGCACCGGCCCCGGCGAACAGGGTGGTGCCGCCGTCCAGCACCTTCTGGGCGGTCTTGACGGCGTCCACCAGGGCCAGCCCGTCGCGGTCCTTCTTGGTGCGCGCCTCCTTCTCCAGGCGCGGCAGGGCCTTCTCGATGGTCTGCAGGTCGGCCAGGATCAGCTCGGTGTTGATGGTCTCGATGTCGCGCAGCGGCTCCACCGAGCCGTCCACATGGGTCACATCCGGGTCGCGGAACACCCGGATGACCTGGCAGATGGCGTTGGTCTCGCGGATGTTGGCCAGGAACTTGTTGCCCAGCCCCTGCCCCTCGTAGGCGCCGCGCACGATGCCGGCGATGTCCACGAACTCCACGGTGGCCGGGACGATCTTGGCCGAGCCGAAGATCTCCGCCAGCTTCTCCAGGCGCGGGTCGGGCACGCCCACCACGCCCACGTTCGGCTCGATGGTGGCGAACGGGTAGTTGGCGGCCAGCACGTCGTTCTTGGTCAGCGCGTTGAACAGCGTGGACTTGCCGACGTTGGGCAGCCCGACGATTCCGATGGACAGGCTCACGCCAGGCGAGTCTATTGGCTGCCGGGCGTCCCCCCGTACTCCGCGGCCGGCCCCGCGGTCAGCCTTCGACGCGGCGGAGGAACTCGGCCATGTGCCGGAAGGCCGCCTTGCCCTCGGGGATGTAGTCGGCGAACACCGGGAACACGTGCGCCTGCCCGGCCCACTCCTGGTGGACGACCTCGACCCCGGCGGCGCGGGCCCGGCGGGCCACCTCGCGGGAGTCGTCGCGGAGGATCTCGGTGGTGCTGGCGATGAGCATCAACGGCGGCAGGCCCGTCAGGTCCCCGCGCACCGGCGAGAACAGCGGGTCGTCCTCCTTCTTGCCGGCGCAGAACCGCCTGCCCAGCCAGGCGAGCTTGTCCGCCGGGATGAGGACCCTGCACGTGGCCGACTACCGGTCGCCGGAGGCGTTCTCGGGCCGGCGGGTCGTGGTCGTCGGCGCAGGCAGTTCCGCCGTCCAGGTCGCCCATGAACTCGCCGACCACGCGAAGGCCTCGCTAGCCGTCCGGGACCGGGTCCGGTTCGCACCCCAGGTCGTCGCCGGACGCGACCTGCACTGGTGGCTGAAGGCCACCCGCGCCGACCTCCTGCCGCCGTCGGTCCTCGCACGGATCATCACCGGCACCCCGGTGATCGGGACGGACAAGTACCAGAAGGCGTTGGCGGCGGGCCGACCTGACCAGCGGCCCGTGTTCACCGAGTTCACCTCCGACGGTGTCGTGTGGCCGGATGGCGCGAGAGAGAAGGTCGACACGGTGATCTTCGCGACCGGGTATCGGCCGCACCTGCCGTACCTGCGCTCCGTCGACGTCCTCGACCAGGCGGGCATGCCGAAGCACGATCGGGGTGTCGCGACCGGGCTCCCAGGACTGGGCTTCCTCGGCCTGGAGTTCCAGCGCTCGTTCTCGTCGAACACGCTGCGCGGGGTCCACCGCGACGCCAAGTACGTAGTCGATGCGCTCTCCAGGCAACCGCGGGGTGCCGCCGTTGCCTGAGCCTGCGACAGCGGCGCGGCCGTCCCTGGGGACGGTGCTGGCGGCGCTGTGCGTGACTGAGATCGTCTCCTGGGGGCTGCTCTACTATGCCTTCCCGGTGCTCGCCCCGCGGATCAGCGCCGACACCGGCTGGTCGCCGGTCGTCATCACCTCGGCGTTCTCCGCCGCGCTCGTCGTCTCGGCGCTGGTCGGAGTGCCTGTCGGCCGGATCATCGACCGGCACGGGCCACGGCCGGTCATGACTACCGGTTCGGTCCTCGGCGTCGCCGCCCTCGTCATGATCGCCGCCTCCACGAGCCTGCCCGTCTTCATCGGCGGCTGGGTGCTCGCCGGGGCTGCGATGGCCGGAGTGCTCTACCCGCCGGCGTTCGCGGCGATCACCGGCTGGTTCAGCACGCGTCACCTCGGGGCGCTGGCGACCCTTACTCTGGTCGCCGGCCTGGCCAGCACGGTATTCGCGCCGCTGGCCGCAACCGTGGGCGAGCACTTGGGCTGGCGGGAGACCTATCTATTGGCCGCGGTCCTGCTGGCCGTCCTCACGGTCCCGGCTCACTGGTTCCTCCTGCGTCGGCCCTGGCCCTCGCAGGAGCGTCACGACGAACTAACCGCTGACCGCATGCACGCCTCCGCGGTCCTGCGCAGCGCGCGGTTCTGGCTGCTCGCTTCCGGACTGACCGTGGTGTCGTTGGCAATGTACGCGGGCCTGCTCGGGCTGGTGCCACTCATGCTCGAGCGCGGACTCGACGCGCAGTCCGCGGCATGGGTGCTCGGCCTCGGCGGCCTCGGGCAGGTCGCCGGGCGTCTCGCCTACACCGGCCTGGCGCACCGCGCCTCCCTCGTCGCGCGCACCGCGATCGTGTTCGTGCTGGTGACTGCGAGCACGTTCGCCCTGGCGGTGGTGCCGGGCCCGGTCGGCCTGCTGGTCGCGGCGTTGATGGTCGCCGGGGTCGGGCGCGGGATCGCGACCCTGCTGCAGGCGACCGCGATCACCGACCGCTGGGGCCCGCGCTCCTACGGCCACCTCTCAGGGATCATGGGCCTGCCGGTGCTGCTGACCACCGCCCTCGCCCCCTGGGCCGGAGCGGCGCTGGCCGAGGCGACAGGCGGCTACGCGAACGCGTTCGCTGTACTCGCCGCGCTGGCCGGGGTCGGGACAGTGCTCATGATCGTCAGCGCGCGCACGAACGCCCCGCTCCATGCGGAGGCCACGGTCCCACCGACGGCGTGACCGGCTCAGGCCTTCGAGGGGACGACGAGCTGTGAGGCGAGGCGGCGGACCTTCTCCGCAAGCTGGTCGCGGATCAGGCGCATCCGCTCCTTGCCCTCGATCCCTCGTGTCGACGGCTCGTCGATCGTCCAGGTCTCGATGGTCCCGGCCATCCCCGGCGCGCGCTCGACCACGGCCTCGTCGCCGATGACGACGACGCGGTCCACGGCGCGCAGCAGGGCGGGATCGATCGGCTTGGGACGCTCGCCCTCCATGCTCGCCCCGACTTCCGCGACCGAGGCCGCGGACAGCGCGTTGAGCGCGGACCCGGGTGCCGTGCCCGCGGAGTGGACCTCTACGGCGTCGTCCGCGATCTGCCGCATGAGAGCGGCGGCCATCTGCGACTTCCCGCCATTCTTCGCGCACACGAACAGCACCGACAGCCCACGACGGCTCTCCCGCTACGCGTCGGCGGGCGCGAGGAGTTCGTCGACCAGCGCTTCGATGCGGGCGCGGATCTCGTCGCGGATGCGGCGGACGGCGTCGATGCCCTGGCCGGCGGGGTCGTCGAGAGTCCAGTCCTCGTAGCGCTTGCCCGGGTAGAAGGGGCAGGTGTCGCCGCAGCCCATGGTGATCACGACATCGGAGTCCTGCACCGCTTGGGTGGTGAGGATCTTGGGCTGCTCCGCGGCGATGTCGATGCCCTCCTCGGCCATCGCTTCGACAACGACGGGGTTGATCTGATCGGCGGGCATCGAGCCCGCGGAGCGGACCTCGATGCGGTCACCAGCGAGGTGGCGCAGGAAGCCCGCCGCCATCTGGGATCGGCCGGCGTTGTGGACACAGACGAAGAGCACGGAAAGCTTCTGCGTCGACGGGTTCTGATCGCTCATGTTCAATTCGGTTCCTTCAGTTAGTGAGTGCGGCGATGAGCTTGCGGACGCGGCGCTCGATGTCGTCGCGGATCGCTTCGACGCCTTCGGGCGAGGCCAACGCGGGGTCGCCGACGGACCAGTCCTCGTAGCGGACGCCGGGGATGATCGGGCACACGTCTCCGCAGCCCATGGTGACGACCACATCGGCGGCGCGGACTGCGTCATCGGTGAGCGGCTTCGGGAACGCGGTCGCGGCCTCGTCCTCGCCCTCGATCCCGGCGAGCAGGGAACGGACGAGCGGGTGGACGTCGGCCGCTGGCATCGACCCGGCCGAGCGCGCGATCACGCGGCCGTCGGCGAGCTGGTTGACGAGGGCCGCGGCGAGCTGGGAGCGTCCGGCGTTCTGGACGCACACGAACAGCACCTGCGGCACTCCGGTCGCCCGGTCCCGGGCCAGGTCGGCTAGGCGCTGCCTGGCGAAGCGCTCGGTGAGCGGGATCATGTGCTGGGTCAGCTTTGCCGAGCGCGCGAGGCCCGCGTAGGACTCGCGTACGATCGCGATCACGAGGTCGCGGTTGAGGCCGGTCGCCTCGTCGGCCAGCTCCTCGCCGAGGCGGGTGACCCGGCCGTCCATGTCTGGCAGTGCCTGGGCGCGGGGCTCGGCCTGCCCGGCGGCGTCGGCGACCGCGGCTGGGGCGAACGCGTCGAGCAGTGCGGAGACGGTGCGCCGCCTGGCAGGGGCGATCCGGTACCAGACCCAGGTGCCGCGGCGTTCGGACAGCAGCAGCCCGGCCTCCTTGAGCACCTTCAGGTGATGGGAGACGGTGGGCTGGGACACTTCGGCGAGCTCGGCGAGGTCGCACACGCACGACTCGCCGCGAGGATCGGTCGCGATCGCCGAGAGCATCCGCAGCCGGAGCGGCTCCGCGAGCGCCTTCAGCGCGGCTGCCACTGTCGTGGCGGCGTCCTGGCCGATCGCGTGCGTCACGGACGGCGCGCAGGCCTCGGCATCGGCGAGGATTTCGGCGGTGGTCATGATGCACTCGATTCGGCGTAGGGGTCGGTTCGGAACCAGGCGCGGGCCGCCCAGAGCGAGACGTAGACGAGGCCGACGAGCACCGGCACCTCGATGAGCGGGCCGACGACGCCCGCCAGCGCCTGCCCGGACGCGGCACCGAAGGTGCCGATGGCCACGGCGATGGCGAGCTCGAAGTTGTTGCCCGCCGCGGTGAACGCGAGCGTCGTCGACCGGGCGTAGCCGAGGCCGAGGCCCCGGCCGAGCAGCATCCCAGCCAGCCACATGATCGCGAAGTAGGCCAGCAACGGCAACGCGATCCGGGCGACGTCGAGCGGGTTCGAGGTGATCGCTTCGCCCTGGAGGGCGAAGAGCAGCACGATCGTGAAGAGCAGCCCGTACAGCGCCCACGGTCCGATCCTGGGCAGGAACTTGTCCTCGTACCATTCCTGTCCCCTGCGCTTCTCGCCAATCCAGCGCGACGCGAATCCGGCGACGAGCGGGACGCCGAGGAAGACCAAGACGTTGAGCGCGATCTGGCCGACGGACACGTCCAGTCCCTGCGTGTCCAGGCCCAGCCAACCGGGCAGCACGGCGAGGTAGAACCAGCCCAGCACCGAGAACATCACGACCTGGAACACCGAGTTGATCGCGACCAGCACCGCGGTGGCCTCCCGGTCCCCGCAGGCCAGGTCGTTCCAGATCACCACCATCGCGATGCACCGGGCGAGGCCGACGATGATCACGCCCGTGCGGTACTCGGGCAGGTCGGGCAGGAAGGCCCAGGCGAGTGCGAACATGATCGCCGGGCCGGCGAGCCAATTCAGCACCAGCGAGGAGATCAGCAGCCTCTTGTCGCCGGTGACGGCGGCGACCCTGTCGTAGCGGACCTTCGCGAGCACCGGGTACATCATCACCAGCAGACCCAGCGCGATCGGCACCGAGATCCCGCCGACCTCCAGTCGGGACAGCAGGCCGGAGACGCCTGGAACGAGGCGGCCGAGCAGCAGGCCGGCGACCATCGCCAGGCCAATCCAGGCGGGCAGCCACCGGTCCAAGGTCGAGAGCCGTCGCGTCGCGGGAGGTGCAGCAGTCGCCGCTTGATTAGACACGCCTCTATATTGACATCATTCGATACAGTGGTGCAGCCAGCGACGGTGGCCCGCCGGGGCGGAAGGAGCGCTGGACGGCGCAAGTAGGGCAATCCGACGCTCAGCGCGGCGAGCTGATCCGGGGTGCCGGTGACGACGAGGCGCAAGTCGGCGTTGTCGTCGTCGATCTCCCAGTCCACGAACGAGCAGCAGTCTCTCTCGGTCGGGACGAGGTCGCGCGGCCGATGCGCGGAGCCGTCGGTCTTGGCGTAAATGCACGACCAGCCGGGTTCCTGCGCGCTCGACCTCGAGGAGGTGCTCGCCATCGAAGGACCGCCACGGCGCGAACTGCTCCATGCCCGCGCTCAGCGCGCTCAGGCGACCGGCAACCCGCGGACCTTGGTCGAACTGGTCGTCATGGTCGCCTTCGTCAGGCTGGTGCCTCGATTGCTGCCCGATCCGACACCGGCTAACCGCGCCCGCAGATGCTAAAGCGAAAATCTCCATTCCACGACGTCGCCGTCGCGCATCACATAGTCCTTGCCCTCGATGCGGACCTTGCCGGCGGTGCGGGCGGCGGCCATGGACCCGGCCTCCACCAGGTCCTCGAACGAGATGACCTCGGCCTTGATGA
>Ga0207866_1002731_pt1 | contig 12265 bp, 9 predicted proteins | sample HigsolmetaAR203D_FD_184835 | JGI IMG/M metagenome (GOLD analysis project Ga0207866, IMG submission 184835) | Ionic liquid and high solid enriched microbial communities from the Joint BioEnergy Institute, USA - AR20-3-D (SPAdes) (version 2) ...
AAGCTATGATGCGTCCTTCTGCCATCGTAAAAAGCCAGTTCTTATGACCATCACAGAAAAAAAGACTAAAATTACCGGTTTCAGGAATCAGGTTCCAAAACTATCCGCGGACGATCACGGATTCAGGTAAAGTCTTTATCCGTAAAATTTTGTAAATGGGTAACCATATTGTTGCTGATCACCAGTTCGTCGGCCTGATGGAAAATATAGACGGAAGAGATGGGGAGACTGATGGTGAAGTGGTTTAATTTGTGCGATACTTCATACAACGTATAGGCGTTATGATTTTGCCGGTTGAGAAAATCCCTGAAAGGATCGCCGAGAACGATTTCTTTGGTGATGAATTGATCGATCGGTTTCAAATAATTATCAATGGCTTGACTGACCTGTTCTCCGAATACGATATTGGCCTGTAATGCCGTTTCTTTGATATGTTCGCTAAAAGCCAGAAAAAAGATGAGAAAAAGGGTGGAGGTCACGAAGAAGAAAATGGGAAGGTAGGAAAACAGCGTTTTATAAAACCAATGTTTTTTTGTCATGTACAATCCTCCGCTTTCGTTTCGTCGCACGAAGTAAGGATTCTACTACATACGGTAAATCTCAGCCTTAGAATAAAAGAATCCTCTTATGTTGTCAATAGAAGGAAATATAGGAACATGATGGTTTTCATAAAATAGACCTGTCAAGACGAAAAAACAAAGTCATGACAGGCTTATTGGAACATCTGATTTCTTGGAAACCTTCATTCCATAATAATGAATTCATGATCCCTGACGGTACCGATACAAATCGTCGCCCAGGAACCCTGAAGTTCCGGGTTTGCCTGTATGCCGCTTCCTTTTAAGAGAGTGCGTTCCGGAACAAAATCGGTGATCTTTATGGATACCGTAATGGGGCCGACCGGGTAAATCTCTTCCACGTATCCCGGGGTCTGATTGCAACCGCTGAGATTGATCACATGAAGGATCATCCTTTTGTCGTGACGGTACAATTTGCAATCGAGATATCCCGGACCTTCCACTCTAAGCGGGAGCTTGTCAAAAACGGCCCACTTGACCGCATTGGCGAGGAGATCTCCCAAATCCGGCAGATGGGTGCGGCCGTAACAACGGTCCACGTCCCCGGCGAAGTAAAAAATCCGCCCTCCTGAGGGGGTGTTCGCCCGCAAACATGGTCGGGATTTCTGTGTGCGGCTCCCTCATCCAGCTGAACTCTGGCGGATAGATCGGGTACGGCGGGATAAAGGCGGCCACCTTATTCAATTGGCCGGATGACCGCGCTAGGCGAACCATTCCGCCGAAAGGAAGAATGTCCGTATTTTCAAATCCTGCGAGAACGGCGTGCCTTTCTTGGGGAAGGCGAAAATAAGTGTGGGTATCATAAAATGCCCAGTCGGAGGAAGATTTGCCTTGGGCTCCCACAGTCTTATGCAACGGTTCGATTCCGGTTATAGTCGCAAGCGGAAACCGGTCCCTGATCTGCCCCCATTCATCCAGTGTGGCGGAAGCTCCGGTAAACAGGAGACTGCCGCCGGACTCCACAAACTCCCGGACAGCCCGGCATTGCGAATCGGTCATCGCAGCAAGATCCGGCAGAATGATGAGATTCAATTGTTCGGCGTCTCTGGATATATGATCGGCATGGACCGGCACGAAAGGAATTCTTGCACGGGTCAACGCCCTTACAAAACCATGCCATGGGAGCGCGACCTTTTCCTCCGCATCGTCGCGCCCGTAAAAGTCCGTATTTATCTGGCTCCATACAAGACCGATATTCGCCACCGGATCTCTGTTATACAAGAAAGCTTCGTTCTCTTCATGCCATTGCATGATCGGCGCCGCATTGCCAAATTGCCGTTTGTCTTCCTGAATTGCGCCGATGTGGTGACCAGGGAGAAATTCCCCCGGCGATCCCTTCCAACATCCATAACCGGGTTTCGTTCGGAGGATTGCTCCCTTGGCGAAAGGTGCGGACTCCGCGAATGTAGTTGGCCATACTTTCGGGAATAACGGTATTCCAGCCCGCCACTCCATGCAGCAAATGTCCGTTCAAACTGTTCTGTTCAAATCCGTTGAGCGCATCCCTGGACTGATGGTCGCACATGATGAGTTTGGAACGTTCACCGACAACCTTCAAATCGCAAAAGGAAGCGTGAGACTTTGCCGGATTCGCGTTGACCATACCCAACCATAAGCAATCATGGTCTCCGGATTCTTGGGTGACCCGGTTAAATAAATCCCAGTTTTCCATCCGGCAGTGGTAACTCCATTGAATCCGGCTGCGGTAAACGGGATCATCCCAATCGGGGGATACCGGGAGATCGAAGCCCGTATCGGTTTTGAATTTCCTTTTGCAATTTCCGCAATGGCATATGGTTTGCCGTGATACTCCGGTCCAACTGTTGTCGGTAAATCCGTCGGGGCGGTATTTCGCAATAATTTCCTTCAGTACTTGCGGGACAAATTCTTTGTAATACCCGCTGTTTACGCAAGAAAAATAACGGCCGTCCAACGTTAGCGGGACACCTTCGGCATTGACGACAAACCAATCGGGATGAGCTTCATAAAACGGTTCGGTTGCCCTATTGATGTCCATTCTGGCCAGTACCGTCAGACCTTCGTTTCTCGCCGCCATTAAAAATTCCCCGAACAAATCGCGGTTTCCCAATCCTTTTGCCCGGTACTGCATCTTGAATGAGCTGGGGTAATACGCGACGATCCCACCGGCGTTGACGATAATCCCTTGAACTCTTGTTTTGTGCCAATACTCTTTCCGCCAACCGACGTCGCACTGTTGAGGATCCATTTCCGTAAGATTGGTTTGACCCCAGCGGTAAGTCCGTTTGTACCAGGGAAGTGAAACATCATTCACAAGCGATCCCTCCTTTTTGAAAGGGTGATTTTTTAGCTTGATTTTGTAAAGGGGATCTTGTCATTTTTTAAATTATGGTTTTTCAATGGTGATTTTTTTCTTGGAATGGTGACTTTTCTTTGAATGGCGGTTTTCTGCTTTGAATAGTGATTTTTCTTGGAATGGTGATTTTCTTCTTGAAATGGTCTCTCTTACTTTCTTTAAACGGCTGAACGTCGATCTCTTCAATGGATAAGACCGGGATTGCGTCAATACGGACGATTTGAATGTTGCTACAACAGGCAATTCGAATGTTACATCATTCAAACCTGGAAGATCAATCAACATTTTTCCCGCCAATGCACCGGTTGTATAATGCGAAATATGCACAATTTGGCCTGTATGCACAAAATGTCCAACTCTTTATGCCTGTGATTGGCGGTTGCCTGTAAGTTCCCCGGATAGAGAGTCGGCCCGCCGAACCCGTACGTTATCCCGCTGTCTCGGTCTGACTGATCGGCTCATGATCTTTTGTTTCCGAGGTTATCCATTGTTTCTGTCTGTTATCCCATGGTCTCTGCCTATTTCCCATGTCTCTGCCTATTTCCCATGGTCTCTGCCTATTTCCCATTGTCTCTGTCTGTTATCCCATAGTCTCAGGATGTCGGATCAGCCCGTTATCCATTGTCTCCGCCCGTTATGAAAAAGCGATGTGATAAATAACGGCAAAAATGCAGGCATTAACGAACGAAACCGAGCGGTTAGAACGAAAGCCTGCCAATGTGCAGGAATTTTTATCTCGAACCATTGAAATTGACCGATTATGAGGAAAATTCCTGAATTTTAGCAGGAATTTGGAAATTTTGCGAGTTCAGAGGAAGAAAAGGATGTAAAAAGGCAGGTTTTTACTGCAATGTAATATGCGTGCTCCCGTGTTTGACAACAAGCGTGTCTTTACTGCAATGCAATATGCGAGTTTTAACAACATGCGTGTGCAATGCAATATGCAGTTTTTACTACAATACAAAAATACAACATGCATGTTTTTACTACAATACAAACATCCAGATTGTTGCTGCTATACAACATAGATGTTCTTACTGCAATACAACATGCATGTTTTTTCGGCCATACCATATCCAGGTTGTTCCTGTAATACTGTTCCTGTAATACAACATGCGGGTTCTTTCCTGTCTCGTGATAATGCTTTCACAGAACAGTGATATGGTGGCAATATCACAGCTCAATGACACTCACTGCCATTTCCCATTGACATGACAAGGAAACTGTAGGAAAATAATTGAAGAACGCACTATATACAGAACTATGTTCAAAATATTGAACTAAAAGGAGGCACAAAATGAAACTGGCCCGGTTTGCATTACCCGGTGATTCTACGATCCGGAACGGTATAATTGAAGACAATGTTGTCAATGAATACGAAGGAGATCTGTTCTCCGCCAGGAAGCTGACCGGAAAACGGTATGCCCTGGAAGAAGTGCAACTGAAAGCGCCGCTCCTTCCCAGACACATCATCGGAATCGGCAAAAATTTTGCCGGGGAGGGCGAAGAGAAGCCTCCGGTTCCCGAATTGCCGATCTTGTTCTTCAAGCCGTTGACTGCCGTGATCGGCCCGGATGAGCCTGTGCTGTTGCCCACAGGGCTGGATGAGGTGAAGTTCGAATCCGAACTGGCCGTCATTATCGGGAAAACGGCCAAAAACATTGCGCCGCGGCAAGCGGATGAAATCATTTTTGGGTTTACGGTGGCCAACGATATCGGAGCTCTGCAATACTTTCATCCGGAAGGGCACTGGACAATAGGAAAATCGTTCGATACGTTCTGTCCGCTGGGTCCTGTTATCGAGACCGAATTCAATTACCGCGCGGCCCGGATTTGCGCAAAGGTGAACGGGATCGTCAAACAGGATGCTCCTATGGAAAGAATAATTATGCCGGTTGACCAACTGATCGCCTACATCAGCCGGTTTATGACGCTGATGCCGGGCGACGTCATACTGACCGGGACGCCCGCCGGGGCAGACTGGGTGAGGGATGGCGACCTCGTGGATTGTTATATTGAGGGAATCGGCCATCTGTGCAACAAGATTCACGCTTCGGCAAACTGATATCCGCATTTCGTTGATATCTACATCTCATTGATATCTACATCTCGTTGATACTTACATCTCATTGATGATCCGCATTACAATGATCAGCGCGTTTTAAGACCTGGTGTTGTAAGCCTATTTATGTCCCAGGCATCATTTTTAACCGACACAATGGAGGAAATAAAATGTCCATTAGCACGACGATGATTTTCCGGGTAGAAATCGATATGAGCAAAGTGACTTTTGGCGAAGTGGTTACCGCTGTGAACGGAGCCGGCGGCGATGTGGTCGCAGTGGACGTGATCCGTGCCGGTAAACAGATCAGTGTGAGGGATATTACGGTCCAGTTGAACGCGGATGCCCACGAAAAGCTTCGCGATTCGCTCAGGGCGCTTCCGGGAACGCGGATCATTCACGTGTCCGACAGCACCTTTTTGGCGCATCTGGGAGGAAAAATCCAGGTCATGCCCAAGGCTCCGATCAAAAACCGCGAAGATTTGTCCCGTGTTTATACCCCAGGTGTAGCCCGCATATGCATGGCCATACGCGATGATCCGAGCAAAGCGTTTACTTTGACGGCCAAACGGAATACGGTTGCCGTGGTGACGGACGGGACGGCGGTGTTAGGTCTTGGGGATATCGGTCCCGAGGCGGCTATGCCGGTGATGGAAGGGAAAGCCATGCTGTTTAAACAATTCGCCGATGTCGATGCGTTTCCAATTTGCCTGCAAACGAAAGACGTCGATGAAATCGTAAACATTGTCAAAGCGATCGCGCCTACCTTCGGGGGAATCAATCTGGAGGACATCAGTTCCCCGCGCTGTTTTGAGATTGAACGCAGACTGCAGGAACAATTGAACATACCTGTGTTTCATGATGATCAGCACGGCACGGCGGTAGTGATTCTCGCGGGATTGCTGAATGCGCTGCGTCTTGTAGGCAAAGCGATCGCGGACATTCGCGTCGTCGTTTGCGGTGTCGGAGCGGCAGGAGCCGCCTGCATTGAGATGCTGCTTGCGGCCGGAGTGCGCGATTTGATCGCGGTCGACCGCTGCGGCGCGCTCGTTCCCGGCGTTTTCTACGGACATCCGACCCTGGACAGGATTGCGGCGATCACCAATCCCGATCGTAAGAAGGGCAGTTTGGCGGAAGTCATCGGGGGGGCGGACGTGTTCATCGGGGTATCAGGTCCCGGAGTCCTGTCGCCGGACGACATTCGCCGGATGGCGAAAGACCCGATTGTTTTCGCAATGGCCAATCCCGAACCGGAGATCGATCCGGAACTCGCCGAACCGCTTGTCAGGGTGCTTGCCACCGGCAGAAGCGATTACCCCAACCAAATCAATAACGTGTTGTGTTTTCCGGGAATGTTCAGGGGTGCGCTCGATTGCCGCGCCGTACGGATCAATGAAGAGATGAAATTGGCGGCCTCCCGCGCGATCGCTTCGATTGTCACCGACGACGAATTGAACGAACAGTACATTATTCCGAGCATCTTCAATGACAAAGTGGTTCAGCGCGTGCGGGACGCCGTCATTGAAGCGGCATTGCAAACCGGGGTCGCCAAACGGATCCCTCCGGAATTTCGCATCGGCGACGCGCAAAGCGTGGCCACAATCGATGATGAAGGCCGGTTTGATGAAGGGGTGCACGAAACACCTTCTAAATCGCTTCAATAAATCAGGACAGGGTCCGAAAAATAAGGACAGGGGACAGACGAAGGCATGGCCTTTGGCCTGTCCCTTTCCGGTTTTGATGGTTTGATATGCGAAAGCTCAAACGCCAGTCATGCGCGTAACAGGTCTTGTTCCAATGGCCTGATTGCTTCCTGCTTCACATGGGAAGTGCTCCGAACTCCATTGTTTTGAGTTTCCTATTTCGTGAAATGTTGCCTTCCTAACACTCACACATCTTTGTTTTCCATTCCAGTCCCTGATTTACTACCAAGGGAATGAGGATTCCGGTCGGAAAGACCCGGCGGACGACTTTCACAACCCGCTTCTTAAAGAATCTCTGTAACGAATCTCTGTGACGTTATTCCTTTAAAAACGCCTTATTTACATTTTTTACGAATCCAGATAACGCTATTGGGACCCATTTACGTATTTTTGGGAGTAAATGGGACAAATAGCGTCTTCCTGGTTCCTTAAATCGGGAAATAAGGGGAAAGTAACCAAATAACGATTGTACGATTCGTTGGGTTGGGTGTCAACTTAAGGTGAAGGCCGGATTCCCATCCTTTAAAACTCCTCTGAAGACAATCATTCGTTTTCTGCTCCTATTGCACGATGAATCGGTATCCTCGATGCCGCGCTGTCCAGCTGCCCCCCCTGCAGAGCTATCCAGCTGCAGCCCCTGCAGAGCTATCCAGCTGCAGCCCCTGCAGAGATGTCCAGCTGCAACCTCTGCAGTGCTGTTCAGCTGCAACCTCTGCAGTGTTGTCCCTCCGCTGCAACTCTCCAATGCTATCCACTGTAGCTCTCCAATGATTATCGCAGACTCTCCAATGATTATGCATTCACGAATTAAACATTCATGCGATTCCTGCCCGAAGGTTAAGCATTCAGTGAAGCATTCATCGTAGCTTGATTGACGGGAAAGAATCCGACCGGTATGCGTCTTGGCAAATAGCCGGCGCTCGCCTTAACAAATGGCTTTATCATGATTATTCCGGGTTATGGATCCGGGTGCTATGATGTTCTTGCCCGGAGTATCATGACGGCCGTTGCAGAAAGGGGGGGTTACCGTTGGCTATTCGACCGCATGATTCTCACACCGCCGCGCACGCGCCGGTGCGGATCGCAAACGGAAGCGCAATCGGAAAACGCTTCATCCGGAACCGGTGGATGTATTTCATGTTGCTGCCGGGGGTTCTCTATTTTCTTGTGTTCAAATATATCCCTATGTGGGGGGTGCTGATCGCTTTTCAGGATTACTCCCCTTTTGGCGGGTTTTGGAACAGTCCCTGGGTAGGCGCCAAACATTTTCTGATTTTTTTCGGGGAACCCCAATTTGGGATGCTGCTTCGAAACACGCTGATCCTGGCGGTGTACAATCTCGTTTTTTTCTTTCCTTTGCCGATCGTCATCGCCCTTATGTTAAACGAAATCCGCAAGGAAGCGTACAAACGGTTGATCCAAAGTTTGATCTATATTCCTCATTTCATATCCTGGGTCGTTGTGGTCGGAATCGCTTACATTTTATTTACGACGGAAGGCGGGATCGTCAATGAATTGCTGTTGGCGCTGGGGGGCGAGAAAATCAATTTCTTGCTCAATGCCGCCTGGTTCCGTCCGATGATTGTCGGGGAAATGATCTGGAAAGAGACGGGATGGGGAACGATTTTGTTCCTGGCCGCTTTGGCCGGAGTGGATCCGCAGTTATACGAGGCGGCCAAAATGGACGGTGCCGGCCGCTGGAGGCTGATGTGGCATGTCACCTTGCCGGCGATCCGCAGCACCATCGTCATTTTGCTCATTTTGCGCCTCGGCCATTTTCTCGATTTGGGCTTTGAACAAATCTTCCTCATGCTCAATCCGATGAACCGGGAAGTCGGCGAAGTGTTTGACACCTACGTGTACGAACGCGGAATTTTGCAAGGGAATTTCAGCTATTCCACCGCCGTCCATTTGTTTAAATCCACAGTGGGCATCCTCCTGGTGGTTGGCGCCAATTATTTTGCCAAGAAAGCCGGGGAGGAAGGAATTTATTGACCATACCGCCACGCCCATACAGTCACGCCGGGCGTTCCGCCATGCCGGGGGGAGAGCCGGGAGGAGAAAGGAGGATCGCGCATGTACAAGCAATCTTTCGGCAGCAAACTGTTCGACGTATTCAATTACGTTTTTCTCGGATTGTTTGCCTTGTCCACTTTATTGCCGTTCATTTACATATTGGCCGGTTCGTTCACTTCGCCGCAGGAATTTATTTCCCGCAAATTGGTGCTTTTTCCGCATGAAATTTCACTGGAAGGATACAAATACATTTTCTCTACGCCGATTTTGCCCAAAAGTCTCGCGGTGACCGTATTCATCACCGCGGCCGGAACGGCGGTCAATTTGCTGTTCACTTGCCTGATGGCCTATCCGCTGGCTCACAAAGAATTGGACGGCCGCAGAACGATTATGCTCGCCGTCGTCTTTTCCATGCTCTTCAGCGGCGGGATGATCCCGACTTTTTTGGTGGTGAAATCGCTCGGATTGATCGATACGTATTGGGCGCTTTTGCTTCCGGGAGCCATCAACGCGTTTAATTTAATCGTCCTAAAAAATTTTTTCCAACAGCTTCCGGAGGGGCTGGAAGAGGCGGCCAAAATGGACGGAGCGGGAGATTTGCGCGTTTTGTGGCAGATCGTCGTTCCTTTATCGCTGCCGGCCATTGCGACGTTCTCGCTTTTTTATGCGGTCAATCATTGGAACTCGTTTTTTCAGGCGATTTTATACATTAACGACAATCAAAAATGGCCCATTCAGGTGTGGTTGCGGCAAATCGTCATTCTCTCGCAAGGAGGGCTGGGGGATTCGGAAACGTTTGATAAAAATTATATCGTCCCCCCGGCGCAAATCGTCAAAATGGCCGTGATCGTTATTTCCACCGTTCCCATTATGTGTGTTTATCCGTTTTTGCAGAAGCATTTTGCAAAGGGGGTCATGATCGGTTCAATCAAAGGGTAGCCGATTTGGCATAAGTAGAACATTTTGCGTGCGAAAGGAGAATCGCGATGTCCGAACATATTACTCATACCGCGGTATTGGAAGACTGCTTTCATATGATGTTCGCTTCCGACCACGTGTGCGAAGCGTTCAAGGAAGCCGGCCGGAAACATATGTTGTTCGCCCGGTTTGGCAGCGTTACCCGCTCGGGCGACAAGTTTACGGTCCAACTGCTCGAAAATTACCGCAACCGTTGGGAAACGCGCAAAAAAGAGGAAAACCTCGAATACAAACTTGCCTTTGTTCTTGGCTGGCTGTGCCACCGGGCCGCAGACCGCCAGATGAAACCGGTATTCCGCGAAGCGGAACCGGAATCGACCGAATTTCCGACCGATTGCAGCATATATCACGATGCTTTCATCTTCAACGAACTCTATTTCAAAAACGAAAACACGCCGTTTCGCTTTACGCTGGCGACGTTTGAGAAAAACATGGAAAGCTTGCCGGCTTCATCCGCCATTAAAGCGCACGACGTCGCGGATCTGTTTCGTGCCGTCTGGCAACGGCTGTTAATTGAAATGCATACGTTCATTCCCGATTCCGACGATATCGAAGGCTGGTTTGACAAGCTTTACGCCCGCCATCAGGAACAAATCGTTCACATGGACCGTTATGCCGCCGCGATTATGGAACCCGATCCGGCCAAAGTGAAACGGTTTGTCGTAGACACCCGTTTTTACAGCAACGACGATCCGATCATTCAACTGTCCAAAAAACTGCGGCGCAAGGAGGCGGCAATGCAGGAGGAAATCGAAAACGCCTTCCGATCCGAAGCGAAAAGCCATTACGGGCAAGCGCTGAAACTAGGGTTTGGCTACTTGCGCAGCGCAAGCGCGTTTTTTACGGGCGAAATCGATCGGGATACGCTAAAGGACCGGTTGGACATAGGAAAAAAAGGCAGAGACGGGCTGTCCGTGTAAAGCCGGTATGATCGACCGCATAAATTCGGTATGGCTTGTCCTCGTAAAGTCGGTATAACTGTCCGCGTAAAGGCCGGTATAAAGAGAGGCAAGACGGATGCCCGTATTACAGTGCGCGTGAAAATACGGCAAATCAAAGCGAATGGCAACGAACAAGCGAAAGGTTAAGGAGGTTGCTTATCGTAATGAAACGGAAAACCTATTTGATGTCGGTCCTGATCATTGCTTTTCTGCTGTCGGCGGCATTGGCCGGTTGCTCCGGCGCCGGAAGCGGGACCGCAGGCACGGACGGCGGCGCCAAAGAGCAGGCTGCAACGGGAAATACGGGAGGGAATGCGGGAGAAAGCGCGAATAAAGCGGAAAGCGAAAAACCGTTTACGATTACGATGATCAATAAAGCGGTTCTGGCGGAACCGGCCAGGGAAGACGACCCGATCATCGTCGCCCTGGAAAAACTGACAAACACCGATCTGAAAATTCAGTGGGTGCCGAGCGGCACATACGACGAAAAACTGAACGCCACGATCGCTTCGGGACAACTGCCGATGGTCGTGCTGGCCAATCCGAAACAACCTCTTCTCATTAATGCCATGAAGTCGGGGCAATTTTGGGAAATCGGGCCCATGCTGAAAGATTATCCCAATCTGGAAAAGGCCATGAATCCGAAAGTGTTGAAAACTTTAGCCGTCGACGGGAAAATTTATTCGTTGTTCCGTTCCCGTTCTCTCGTCGGCGACGGGATGATTTACCGGACCGACTGGTTGGAGAACTTGGGTCTGAAGCCGCCGACGACGCTGGATGAAATGTACGAAGTCATCAAAGCGTTCGCTACCCGGGATCCCGACGGCAACGGCAAACAGGATACGATCGGCCTGGCCGAAGAGAAAAGCGTGCGCGGATTCAAGTTCATCCTGGCGGCTACCGGAGGCGGGAACGTTTGGGAAATCAAAGACAACCGCCTGACGCCCGTGCATGAAAGCCAGGCTTACATCGATGCGATGGACTGGTACCGGCGGCTTTATGAAGAAAAACTGATCAATCAGGATTTTGCCATCACGGAGCGGGTGCAAAATATCGACAACGGCAATAAGGGCTTGTTCGGCTTCCGCCTTGGCGACAACGACTTTATTACCCGCCACGCGGAGCTGTTTAAAATTAATCCGCAGGCGGAATTGGATACCTCGAGCATTATACATGGCAAAAACGGCATAAAATTGCTTATGGACAAAGGATATAACGATGCGTTCTTTATTCCGAAACAAACGGTAAAAACGGAAGAGGAAGTCCGCCGTATCCTGGAATTTTTCGATAAAATGTCCACGCAGGAAGGGCAAAACCTTTTCGAATGGGGCATTGAAGGCGTGCACTATACGGTCAAAGACGGCAAGGCGGTACGCACGCCGGAACAGGAGACGAAGTATACCGAAGAAGTGATCCACTTGCAACAGGCCATGCAAATCGGTCAGTGTCAATCCTATGTGGGCACGTTCTATAGGGCTGTCTTCCAGGAAATCAGCCACCATATATTTTTGGTTGCGTTTTCATGTTTTTTCTTTCTTCAGCGTCTTATGTACCCGTTTCATTTTTACAAAATTCTTCCACTTAGAGCTTTTAACGCTTCCCCCAGCGGCCTTGCTTTGTCTCGTCCGTGCAGGATCGGTAACGTCCCGTTC
>Ga0207866_1002740_pt1 | contig 12235 bp, 11 predicted proteins | sample HigsolmetaAR203D_FD_184835 | JGI IMG/M metagenome (GOLD analysis project Ga0207866, IMG submission 184835) | Ionic liquid and high solid enriched microbial communities from the Joint BioEnergy Institute, USA - AR20-3-D (SPAdes) (version 2) ...
GTGCGGCCTGAGCGAAAGTTCCCTGCAGCTCATCTTGTCCCGGGCGCTGCAAGGCGTCGGCGGCGCGGCCATCGTGCCGCTCAGCCTGACGCTGGTGAACGCCGGCTTCCCGGAAAACATGCGGGCCGCCGCCTTCGGCATCTGGTCCGGCATCTCCGGACTCGGGCTGTCCATCGGGCCGCTGGTCGGCGGGTTGATTGTGGAAGGCGCGCCCTGGCAGATGATTTTCTGGGTGAATGTGCCGATCGGCTGCCTCACGCTGCTGTTCGGCAGCTTCTGGCTCGCCGATTCGAAGGGCGAGCGGAAGCCGCTTGACCTTCCGGGCGTGCTGCTGCTGGCGGCGGGATTGTTCGGCATCGTGTTCGGACTGGAACAAGGCAATACCGAAGGCTGGACTTCACCGGAAGTGGTCGGCTCGCTGATCTCCAGCGCCGCCGTGCTGCTCATGTTCTACGCGTGGGAGCGGAATCGGGAGACGCCCTATATCCGCTTCTCCCTGTTCCGCAACCGGAGCTACACCGGCTATATCTTCACCGGATTCTGGATGAACGCGGGGATCTTCGGCGCCATCTTCCTGCTCACCCTGTTCCTCCAGCAGGCGCAGGGGTATTCGGCGCTGGAAGCCGGCGTCCGGACGATGGTCTGGACCGGATGCACGATGATCTGCGCGCCGCTCGCCGGGATCGCCACGGGGCGGTTCGGCGGCCGGGCGGTGCTCGTCGTCGGCATGACCGCCCAGGCGTTGGCGCTGGCCGGGTTTGCCGTCCTGATCGCCACGGCCGGCGTGGATGTGCCGTTCCTGTGGCAAGCGCCGCTCATGATGCTGGCGGGAGCGGGCATGGGCCTCAGCTACACCCCGCTGGCCCACGGCGTCATGACCTCGGTCCCGGATCAATCCTCCGGGGAAGCCAGCGGCGTCAGCAACGCGACCCGCGAACTCGGCGGCGTGTTCGGCATCGCCATCTGCGGGCTGATCTTCCAGTCGGGAACGGCCATCCGCACCCCCGATGATTTCGGCCTGCACCTGGTGCCGGCGCTGTGGTCGGGCGCCGCGATGATCGTCCTCGGCGTCGCTGCCGCGCTGCTGCTGCCGGCAACCCGGCTCGCCGGCAGTAAGCTGCAGCAAGCGGAGGCGCAGTGACAGAACGAAGCCGGGCCATGACCGGTCCATCCGATCATGGCCCTCCCCCCCTATTCCAGCCAAGGCAGGAACCGGTCGTGCCGGTACACTCCGGCGGCATCCGCGGCGACGGCGGACATCACATGCCGCAGGGACGCGGTCAATTCGTCCACCGCCCGGCGGACATAGCCGTTCTCGAACCGCTCGATCGGCTCGGGCAACTCGTGCTCGTCCAGCACCAGCGTCTCCCCGTCCGGCAGCACCAGGACATCGACGATCAGATCCTCGTAGCTCACCAGCCCGCTGCCGATGACCGTGTTCCGGACGATATTGAAGTACGACCCCAGCGCCCGGCCTTCGCCGTCCCGCATGAAATACAGATTGTACGGCCGGTCCGTCCAGTAATAGGCGATCGTGTAGCTGCCCTTCGGAATCCGGATTTCCCTCGCGCCGGCCTCGATCGCGAAGGGTTCCCGGATCGCGTGGAACAGCACCGCGCTCCGCTCCCGGACGTCCAGCGGCACGCACGCGTACTCGACGATGCCGGAATCGTACCGAATCTTCCGTTCCGTCACGATCTCCATCTCGCGCACCCTTTCCGTTCAGGTTCACGGGAACCCCTCTGCCCCGCACCCATGGACTCTACCTGAATATAGCACAAAGGGTTGTCCCGGTCATGCCGCTTGACGCCATGAACGGGACAACCCTCGTTGATTCAGGAAGATTTGTAGCGTCTGACCCGGAGCAGCGCCTGCTCGCGATGCCCCATGAAGCCTTCAATTTCGCACAGCCGCGCGCCATATTCGCCGATCAGGGCGCTGGCTTCCGGCGTGCAGCGCTGGTACGTGCAGGTCTTCAGGAACTTGCCCACCCACAGTCCGCCGGTATAGCGGGCCGCGCCCCGGGTGGGCAGCGTATGGTTGGTGCCGATCACCTTGTCCCCGTAGGCCACATTCGTTTCCGGCCCGAGGAACAGCGCGCCGTAGTTCGTCAGCCGATCCAGGAAATATTGCGGATCCGCCGTCAGCACCTCCACATGCTCGTATGCCAGCTTGTCCGCTTCGGCAACCGCTTCTTCCAGGCTGTCCACCAGGATGATCGTGCCGTAATCCCTCCAGGCAACGCCGGCGACATCGGCCGTCGGCAGCGTCTTCAGTTGCCGCTCGATTTCCTTGACGGTTTGCTCCGCGAGCGTCCTGGACGTCGTGATCAGCGCGGCGGGAGAAGTGGGGCCGTGCTCCGCCTGGCCCAGCAGGTCGCAGGCGACCATTTCGGCATCGGCCGTTTCATCCGCGATGACGAGCACTTCCGTCGGGCCGGCAAACAGATCGATGCCCACCCTGCCGAACAATTGGCGCTTGGCCTCCGCCACATACGCGTTGCCCGGTCCCACCAGCATGTCCACGGGCGCCACGAACTCGGTCCCGATCGCCATCGCCGCGAGGGCCTGGACGCCGCCCAGAATGTAGATCTCGTCGGCGCCGGCCATGATCATCGCATAGACGGTGTTGACGGGAATCTCGCCCCGGATCGGCGGCGTGCAGGCGACCACGCGCTTGACGCCGGCCACCTTGGCCGTCAGGATGCTCATGTGGGCGGAGGCGACCATCGGGTAGCGCCCGCCCGGAATGTAGCAGCCGACGCTGTTCACCGGAATGTTCTTGTGGCCCAGGATGACGCCGGGGAGGGTCTCCACCTCCAGATCCTTGATCGCGCTCCGCTGATGTTCGGCGAACCGGCGAACCTGCGCCTGGGCGAACTGGATATCCCGTTTGACGCTCTCCGGAACAGCGTCGATGATCTCCTGCTTCTGCTCTTTCGTCAGACGGAACGACGCCGGGTTCCAGTTGTCGAAGTTCCGGGAGTGTTCCCGCACGGCCTGCTCGCCCCGCGCGGCGACATCGCTGATGATCGAGCGCACCGTTTCGGCGACCTTGCTCTCCATCTCCTGAATATCGGACAAGGGTTTTCCCTGTTTATAATAGGTGGCCATTGCTGTTTCTCCTTTGCTCCATATCCGTCATTTCTGTCCGCTTACCAGACCGTCCATCCGCCGTCGACCGTCAGGGTATGGCCGGTCACAAAATCCGAAGCCGGAGACGACAAATAGATCACCGCGCCGAGCAGATCATCGGTCTTCCCGAGGCGCCCCATCGGAATCCTGCTCAGCACATCCTGCAGAAAATCGGCGTCCTCGAACATCGGCCGGGTCATGGGCGTCTCGATGAAGGTGGGCGCGATGGCGTTCACGTTGATGTTGTACTGCGCCCACTCGATGGCGAGCGCCCTGGTCAGTTGCATGACGCCGCCCTTGCTGGAACAATACGCCGCCCGCTTGAAGTAGCCGACCAGCGCCATCTGGGACGAAATGTTGATGATTTTGCCCCTCTTGTTCGCCGCCATATAGGCGCCGACCGCCTGGCAACTGTAAAACACGCTGCTCAAATTCAGGTCGATCACCCGCTCCCAATCCTGCCGCTCCACCTCGAGGGCGGGCTTGGGAATGTTCATGCCGGCGTTGTTCACCAGAATGTCGATCGTGCCGAAATGATCGTGCACCTGATCCGCCATCCGCGCGGCGGCCCCGTCTTCCGTCAAATCCAGCGCCACCGGAAATGCTCGTCTGCCGATGCGCTCCACTTCGCGGCGCACCTCTTCGAGCTGCTCCCTGTCTCTGGCCACCAGGGCCAGGTCGGCGCCGGCCCTTGCCAGAGCCAGCGCGATGTCCCGGCCGATTCCCCGGCTGGCGCCGGTCACGATGGCGATCTTCCCGTCCAGGCCGAACAGTTGCCTGACCAGATCCATGCGATCTACTCCCACAGGGCCAGCGCGCGCACGGGGCAGCCCGTTCCGCCGACCAGCCGGAGGGGCATCATCAGGAATTGGAAGCGATGGACCGGAATCTTGTTCATGTTCGCGATCATTTCCGTATGAACGACAAGGCGTTCCCCGTGCACGGTATGATTCGGGTAGGTGATGTCCGCCGGATTGTCCGTGCTGACCGCATCGGTGCACACGTTGACGACACCCTGATCCAGAATCCATTCCGTCGCTTCCCGGCTGAGTCCCGGATATTCCGTGACGAATGCGAAGGGATCGTGCCATTTCTCCGACACGCCGGTGTAGTACATGAAGGTGTCGCCGGGTTTGAGGGTCTCGCCCGCCTTCTCCAGGCCGCGCTTGATGTCGTCCAACTGAACATGCGTCCGCGGCTTGACATGGGACACATCCACCCACACCGCCGACGTGAACATATGCTCCAGCGGGAACGTCTCGATGGTCAGATCGGGACGGTGCTTGTTGAAGTGATAGATCGCATCCACGTGGGTGGCCACATGGTCGGACGTCACCAGCCCCTTGACCCCGTAGCCTTCGAACGGCGTGTCGCCGAGCCGCATCACGCACTCTTCATGGGTCAGATGCCACCACATGGACGTTTTCGCGTGACCGGGATAAATGGGAATGCTGTCGCTGATTTCCCGGGTCAGATCCAGTGCGTGATAGCGCTTTCCGAACAGCACGATTTCCGTCTGATGGTTATACATGAGCGGTTCTTTCACGTTTCCCATTCCGATTCTCCTCCGATCACAATCTCATGTCGCCGCTTCCGGCCCGGGTGTCGACGACCGCCTCAGTTCGAACAAAATCACCAGCGCCGCAAGCGCCACGCCGATCACATCCGTGACCCATCCGACATTCAGGAGCAACAGCGCGCTGATGAGCAAAATGACCCGCGAAACCAGAAGCACTTTGCCCTTCATGTAGCCTTCGAGCGCCACCGACAGCACATAGATGCCCGTCACTGAAGTCACGATGGAAATCAAGATCGACAAGAACGAACCTTTCAGCAGCAATTCGTTTCCGTAAACAAACATGAACGGCACGACAAACGCCACAAGCGCCAGGCGCGTCGCGATAAACCCGGTCTTGAACGGGCTCGTCTTCGCGATGCCGGCCGTCGTGAACGCGGCGATGGCGAGCGGCGGCGTGATGGACGACAAGGTGCCGAAATAGAAAATGAACAGATGGGCCGCCAGCGGATCCACGCCAAGGGACGTGATCGCCGGCGCGGCCAATACGGCCAGCACGACGTAAGCGGCCACCGCGGGCAACCCCATGCCGAGAATGATCGACGCGACCATCGTCAGCACCAGCATGATCAGGAGATGGCCGCCCGACCATTCGATGAGCACGCTGGAGAAACGCAGGCCGATGCCGGTCATGTTGATCGCGCCGACCACGATGCCGGCGCTGGCACAGGCGGCGGCCACCCCGAGCGTGCTGCGGATGCCGTCCTGAAGCGCATACAGGATCGACGACACGGACATGCGGCTGCTTTTTTTCAGCAAGGCCACCACCGGAATGCTGACGATGGCCCAGAACGCCGAATCGAGCGTCGTAAACTTCGCGATGGTGAGCAGATAGATCAGGACCAGCAACGGCAGCATCAAGTGCCCGTTCGCTTTGATCAGCGTCCACGCCGACTTGATCTCATATCCCGGATCTTCGCCCGAAGCGTCGGTTCCGGCCTTTTTGGACGCCTCGATTTTCTTGGCCGCGTTCAAGTCGACCATGATGAAGATCGAGATGAAGTACAGCAGAGCCGGGAATATGGCCGCGGAAAGCACCGACGTGTACGGAATCTGCAGAAAATCCGCGATCAGGAACGACGCGGCTCCCATGACCGGCGGCAAAATCATCCCGCCCGTGGACGCCGCCGCCTCGACGGCCGCCGCGTACTGCGGAGCATAGCCGCCCTTCTTCATCAGCGGGATCGTGATGACCCCGGTCGTGGCCGCATTGGCCACCGGGCTGCCGCTGATCGAGCCGAACAGGGCGCTGGAGGCCACCGCCACCTTGGCCGAACCGCCCCGGAATCTTCCGAACACCGACAGCGCCAGATCGATAAAGAACTGCCCCGCGCCCGATTTCTCCAGCATGGACCCGAAGATCACGAACAGAATGATGAAGGTCGCGCTGATGCCGAGCGTCTGGCCGATGATGCCCTGCGTGGACAGCCCGATGCTGGCGATCATCTCATCCATCGTAAAGCCGGAGTGGGCCACGGACAGCGGCAACCTGTCGCCAAACAAGACGTACGCGATGGCGAGCAGGGACAGAATCGGCAGCGTCCAGCCCAGCACGCGGCGGGAAGCTTCCAGCGTAAGCAGGATGGAGACGGCTCCTGCAAACCACATCATGCTGTTTTTCGCGGAATTGACGAAGGACAGCTCCAGATGATTGCTGAACATGTAGTAACCCAGAAACAGGGCCAGCGCCGCCAGCGCGTAATCGATCACCCAGGCGACGATGCCCCGGCCTTGGCCGTCTTTCCGCTTGCGATAGGGAAACGTCAGGAAAATAATCGCCAGGATCAGCCCGAGATGGATGCCTCTTTGCTGAACGGTGGGCAAAATTTGCGCTCCGCTGGTATACAGATGAAAACCCGCGAGAATCAGCGCAAGAATGCCGACAGGCGTCCAGTTCACTTTTGGATTTTCCATTCAGCGTACGCCCCTTTTGAAAAAGCGGGGAGGATAAACCGTCAGCGGATGCAGGAAGTTTATCCTCCCGTTTCGCTCCTGTTACTCCACCGTCACGCCATTTTCCTCATAGTATTGCTTGGCCCCGGGATGGAACGGCACGTCGGTGCCGATCGTCGCGTTGTCCAGGGTGATGTTGAAGGACGGGTGCATTTCCTTCACTTTGTCCGGATTTTCGATAAGCGTTTTCAACAGTTGATAGACAATGTCGTCCGGCGTATCTTCGTGGGTGACCATCATGACCCGGATGGACGGCAGGTACACGTCTACATCGTTGCCCGGATAGGTGCCCCCCGCCGCGACGGCCGACGTGTAGTACGGATGGTTCTTGGTGAATTCCTCGACCACCGTCTGATCGAGCGGAATGAGCCGGATGTCCGTCGTCCTCGCGAGTTCGGTGACAAGCGGCGAAGGCGGCGCGCCCAGCAGGAACGCGGCGTCCACGCTGCCGTCCACGAGGCTGCTGATGCGGTCCTCGTTGCTCAGCGGAATGTTCTCGATCTCGCTGATATCCACGCCGAAGTGTTCGGAGAGCAGGCTGGAGACGAGATAGTACGGCCCGATGCCCGGCGCGAAGCCGGCCACTTTCTTGCCCTTCAGGTCGGCATAGGACTGGATGCTCGAATTTTTCTTGACCACCAGGTGGACCGGGTTGATGCCCAGCGTCGCCACCGCGCGGATTTCCTTGTGTTCCCCCGGCAGCACGTCATACTGGCCCTGATAGGCGAGGGACACGATGGAGCTGGTGTTGGTGGAGAAGGCCGGCCGGCCTTGCTCATACCGCTTGAACAGTCCTTCCAGCGTGCCGTTGTCGCCGCTCGTCGTCTCGGTGGACAGGCGGACGTCGGGCAGAATGCTGCTGTCCTGATTAATCAGGTTGGACAGACCGGCGCTCAGGATATACAGGGTATTGCCGGTGGGCGGCGTGTAGATCGGAACGATGCCCGAAAAGCTCGATTTCTGTTCCTCGGCGCCCGCATTGGCGCTCTCGTTGCCGCCTACCGACGCGCTTCCCTGACCGGAACCGCCCGAGGAAGCCTGTCCGCCCTGGCTTGCGCCATTGCTGCCGCTCCCGCCGCCGCAGGCGGTCAGGATCAGGAGCAGTGCCGACACCGTGATCAAGAGAGCCAGACGCATTTTCGAACGTTTAACCATGCCTTGACACCCCTTTTCAAGATTTGGTTATGGTTGATTTTGCAAATTGAACACAACCATGCGAATGTCCGTCATTTCCTCGATGGCGTAGCGCGGACCCTCCCGGCCCATGCCGCTCTTGTCCACGCCGCCGTACGGCATGACGTCGGCGCGATAGGAAGAGGCGTCGTTGATGATGACCCCGCCGGCCCGGATTTTCCTGGCGGCTTTCCACGCCAGATCCACGTTGCGGGTGAACACGCCGGCCTGCAGGCCGTATTCGGAATCGTTCACCGCCGCGATCGCTTCGTCGAAGGTCTTGTAGGGAATGATGGACGCCACCGGACCGAACACTTCTTCGCACACGACTTTCATATCGCGCTTGACATTTTTCAGAAGCGTCGGCTGCACGACATTCTCTTCCCGCGTGCCTCCGAACACCACCTCCGCGCCGTCCCGGACGGCTTCCCGGATCCATTCCTCGACCCGCTGGGCTTCGCCCAGGGTGATCATCGGACCCACATCGGTTTCGGGCGACAGCGGATTGCCCACGACCAGTTTCCGGGTGGCCTCGACCATCTTCCGGGAGAACTCGTCCACCACATCCTCCTGCACGTAAATCCGTTGAACGGATACGCAGAACTGCCCGGCGGAACCGTACGCCCTTCTGGCCAGCACTTCGGCGGCCAGGTCCAGGTCGGCGTCGCTGTGCACGATGTTGCCCGAGTTGTTGCCGAGCTCCAGCACCACCTTGCTGAACCCGCTCTTCTGCTTGATGCGCAGGCCGACGGAGGGGCTTCCCGTGAAGCTGATCACCTTCACATCCGGGTGGGACACCAGATAGTCGCCCACGGTATGTCCCGGCCCGATCACCAGGTTGATGTACCCCTTCGGCAGTCCGGCCTGCTCCAGCAAACTGCACAGGTAGATGGAGGTCAGCGGCGTCGTGGACGCCGGCTTCAGCACCACCGCGTTGCCGGCGGCAATCGCCGGAGCCACCTTGTGCACCACCAGGTTGATCGGGAAGTTGAACGGGGCGATGGCGGCCACCACGCCGGCGGGCACCCGGATATAGAGGCCCATCCGGTTCTCCGAACCCGGCACCGCCTCGATCGGCACGGTCTCGCCGTGAATCCGCTTGGCCTCTTCGGAGGAAATCATGATCGTCTGGATCGCCCGGTTCACTTCCGCCGTGGCGTCCTTGAGCGGTTTTCCTCCCTCCCGCGCGATCAGTCTGGCGATTTCGTCGGCATGCTCCTTGACCAGTTCCCAGGTCCGCTTCAAAATCTCATACCTGCGGTATGGAGAAAGCGGTTGGGTTTCCATCGCGTTCTTGGCCGCCTGAACCGCTTTGTCGATATCCTCCGGGGACGCGATATGCACCTCGCTGATCAGTTCCCGCGAATATTTGTCGTAGACACCCATCTTTTCGCCGGATGTCAGCCATTCGCCATTGATGTACAGCCCCGTGTTCAGGCCCAGGTTGTTCGGCATCTCGCTCACACTCCGAAAGTCGTTGTCAATTGAATACCTTTGTTCCCAACAAACCTCTGACATCGACGCCGATGCCCAGCTTCTCCGCTTCCAGATAGATCGCGTAACCGGACATCACATCCTGGATGGCAGTGCCGACGGATTTGAACAGGGTGATTTGCCTGTCCGACCGCGTGAACGTTCCGCCGACGATCTCCTTCATTTCCACGACTTTGCTCCGGTTATATTTCCCTTGCGCGATGGCGTCCATCACGTCTCCCGATTCCGATTCCAGATGCTTCGTGTCCACCACGATGAGGTCGGCCCGGTCGAAGGTATCGGCGTCGATTTCCCGCAGGCTCGGCATGGTCGAGCCGATGGCGTTCACGTGCACGCCCTCGCGCATCCATTGGCCTTTGAACGCGATGATGTTGCCTCTGGAGGCGGTGTTGGTGGCCACGTTCACGATGTCCACATCCTTCACGGCTTCCTCCGGTGAATCCACCGCATCGATGGGAATGCCCAGCTTCGAGCTCATCTCGCGGGCGAACAATTGCCGGCGTTCGGGCTGTACACCTTGGCGTACTTGATGTCCCTGACCGCGCAGACGGCCTCGAAGTTCGTGCGCCCTTCCAGGCCGGAGCCGATCAGCCCGACAGTGGAAGCGTTTTCACGCGCGAGGTACTTGGTCGCCACGCCGGTGGTCGCGCCCGTGCGGATGGCGGTCAACAAATGCCCGTCCAGCAGGGCGACCAGTTCGTTCTTCTTCTGGTCGATCACGCCGATCAGGTAGCGCACGCCGCTGTTCTCGGTGGACCTGAAGAAAAATTTGAGCCCCATCAATTTGCTGCCGTTCATGACCGCCGGCATCAGGCGGAACCAGCCGTTCTCGGCGGTGGAAAGGTTCATCCGCGGCGGCATTTCGACGAGATTCTGCCCCTCTTCGATCACCCCGCGCTCGATTTCCGCAATGATGGACGGCATGTTGACCGCCCGCGCCACATCCCGATCCGTAAGCAATAAGGTCATCTCGTTCACCTGTCCTTATTCCGGATTGCGTCCGATGAAGAATTGGCTGTCGTCGTCGGTGGTCACTTCGATGCCGGATTGGATCAGTCCCTGACGGAGCGCGGACATCTGTTTCTGATTCAGCCGCATCGTCGGAGCGCGCAGGGGACCGCCGTTCATGCCGGTCAGCCAGCCCTGGTATTTCCACGCCATGCGGTGCAGGAAGTTGGCGCCGGACGTGGTGGCCGATTGCGCCGCATGGGCCAGGCGGGCCGGATGGATCTTCCAGTACAAGTCGAACGCTTCCTCCGTGCGGCCTTCCTGGATGAGATTGAACAGCTTCGGAAGGGTCGGGCCGAAATATTCATAGTTGCTCGTGCCCATCCACTTCATCGGCACCAGCGTGGCGAGGGGCAGCGCGTTGTCCTCGAGCGGCATGCTGACCACGACATCATCCTTGTACAGGTTGTACATGTGGGCAAAGCCCGAGATCAGCGGCATGCCGGCTTCGGCCTTGATCGCCACGATGTTCGGAATCTCCTTGATCATCCGGTCGATGATCTTCGGATCCATGCCCGCGGGATGGAGCCGTTCGAAGCCCCACAGGGGAACCGGGAACAGAATGATGCCCAAATTCGTCGCGTCGCAGAACGCCTTGGTGTACTCGAAGATCTCGTTCTGATTCTTCGGATAGAAGTTCGGGGGATAGGACAAGAGCACCAGATCGGCGCCCGCTGCTTCGCTGGCCTGAACCGCCCGGATATTTTCCTCGAGGGTGTTGAAGCTGGCATGGTGGATCAAATGCAATCTGCCCTTCGCTTCATCCACCGCCCAGGTGACAAATTGGTTGTATTCGTCGAACGTGGTGGCCGTCTCGGAAACGAGCAGCGTCCCGGTGAAACCGAATTCCATGACCTTTCTGACGTCGTGCCGGATGCCTTTCTCGTTGAGCCTGGTCAGATCCTGGGTGAATGTCGGGATGATGACATTGGCCATGCCCCGCAAGTTTTCTTTGGCCCATTCTCTGGCTTCGCGCTTGGTGTACTTCGCCATGTCCTCTTCTCCTTCGCGACGTATTTTGGTGTCAAGTTCATCATAAATGAAAGCGCTGTAAAAACTGAAATACATAAAAGTCATGGCGATTATTCCGGTTGGGAATGAACAAAGAATTGGGGCTGGACACAAAAAAAGGCAAGGGGTTATTGCCTGGGGGAAACATGCTTGTACAGACGCTCGATGAACAGGGGAATGGCGGGGTTGGTGTTGGTTTTTTTCCAGGCCACGACGAACTCGACCTGATAGTCGCCTTTGATGTCCTTGAACTGCAGCGACGGGGTGGCGTACTCCACCAGATATTTGGGCAGCACGGTGATCCCGCTTCCCGATTCGATCAGAAGCAGGACGGATTCGATGCGCGCCGTCTGTTTGACGATTTTCGGCGTGAAGCCGTGGTCTTCGCACAAACTGATGACATAGTCATATACGTATGGGGGGCCTCGACGCGTTCGAGCATGATGAAGTTTTCATCCCGCAATTCGCCGAAATCGATGCTTTCCTTGCGGCTCAGGGGATGATCGCTGTTCATGATGACACACAGCGGATAGGACAACAACGGATGCACCTCGAAATCGTTGTCGTCCTTCAAACCGGGCGAGATGGTGAGGCCGATATCCAGTTCGTCCGCTTGCAATTTTTGCAGAATGACCCCCGTCTGGTTCGGGTGCAATTCCACCTTGACGTCCGGATAGGCGGACTGGAAATCCTTGATCAGCGCAGGCATGAAGAAGCGGACCGGGGACCGCAGGAAACCGATCTCCAGTTGGCCGACGAGCCCGGCAGTGGAGTTACCGCCAGTGTTTGCAGCGCGTGCTTTCGTACGAGTTGAAAAAACGGGAAGAAAAGCAGTTTGCCCGTCGGTACAAACGCGCCGCGTTCCCGGAACTGAAAACGTTGGACG
>Ga0207866_1002745_pt1 | contig 12212 bp, 9 predicted proteins | sample HigsolmetaAR203D_FD_184835 | JGI IMG/M metagenome (GOLD analysis project Ga0207866, IMG submission 184835) | Ionic liquid and high solid enriched microbial communities from the Joint BioEnergy Institute, USA - AR20-3-D (SPAdes) (version 2) ...
GACGCCCACATTGGGCTCTACGGCAAGCCAAGAGGACATGATCCGAGGGACAACAACCAACGAAGCGCGCCTTCTTCCGCACCTGCATGATGGCACTTCAAGGGTCGCCAGATACCTGATTGAAATTCGTGCAGGGCAGCTTCTGGCCCTGCCAACTATATCTAACAACTTCTAACGGCAACAAATTAGCATCCCGAAATCCAGCTCCTATCTGTGAGCTGTCACGCGATCCCAAAGTATAGATGACGCACAACAAAGTGCAGTGCGGTCTGCCGCATGGCAGTCAGCGCGTGATCGCACACAATGAAAAGGAGTAAACAGAAATGCAAAACTATATCATCTCGGCAATAGCCGCATCGCTCGTTTTCCCGATTGCGGAAGCCTCAGCCTTCACCACCATCGGCACTGTCGAAGCTGTCTCTGGTCATGAAGTGATCATCCAGGAAGGCGACGTTTTCCGGCTCCCTGCCAGTTACGACCTGGCCAATATCCGGGCTGGTCAGAAGGTGGCCATTACCTGGCAGTCTCAGCAGCCGCAGTTCATCGAGCTGGGTGACGAGAACTTTGCGAAGGTGCTTGACGCTTCCGCAATCGTGGTTGCCGAGTAGGCTGGCACACAAGCGTCTTCCTGCTGCTCATGTGGCAAGAGACGCCTGAACGGGATAGAGCGGGCCGGGTTCCGGCAGTTCTGTCTTCTCGATCACTCCCATGACCGATGTACCCTGTCCGCACGGCTCATCCTGACAAGAGTGGCCTCCCTCGCTCTGCAGGATGGGCTGTACAGGGTCGAACCCTTGCAAGACGGATAAGGCGCAACAACGGAAAGTATAGATGTTTTTACCTCCTTGTTTCCTCTGCGTCTTGTCTGTCTTCTTGAAGACATTTTCGTCTCGATTGAAGGTAAAGAATCCGATGGCGCGAGTTGTTTTTGCAGTGTGCGCGTTGTCTAACAGCATCTCACAACGTTAAACTCGCAATCCTTGCGCTGATCGGCGACGCTCATTCCACGGGTAATTGACCAGACCGGGAGCGAGAACCGCCATGTTCCAGAGCATCAACGACTTTACGCTGCCTGCCAGGGGCTTCCTGCAGGCGCATAGCGAAGATGAGACGCATCCGGAGCCGAACTTCGAAAAGTTTCTCCTGACCGTAGCGGCTCATGACCTTTGGCATCCTCTTCAGACCGTCGCACGCAGTCTGGAACGGGTGAGTGAGGGCATCCGGAGTATCGAGGACATTGATCTCCTGCAGAGAGGCGAGGACGCTCTCGGCCGGATCATTGAGGATCTCTCCCTTCGCATCGAGGCCTTGTCCAACCCACAGGAACAGGGAGGGGTTCTGCGACCGGTCATGGTGAGGAGTCTGCTCGCCCAGACGGTCCAGGACTGCGGGGACATGGCCAGGGACGTCGGCGTTTTTGTCCGCCGCGCCAGGACAAGTACGGTGGTCGTGAGCCACCCGCTTCTGCTCAGAACCATCCTGCGCAATCTGACCCGCCACGCCGTGTTGCTTGCCGGGGAAGAGGGCCAGGTCCTCCTCGGTGCGCGCCGGCGCGGAGACACCGCGAGGTTCGATGTCGTCTTCAGCCGGCCATCGTCGAGCGAGGAAGCTGCGCTGCCGTTCAGTCCGTTCATGCAACCGGACTCACCACAGGATATCCGTTCGAGTGCCGCACTGTATATCGTGCGCCACGCGCTAAGGATCCTGGGCTACCACAGCGAGATGCGGCCAGTCCGGCAGCACGGCTTCCGCTTTTCTTTCTTTGCTCCGCTCGCGCCCGACCGGGCATTGCCGCAACCGCTGGGCTTTGCAGAGGAAGAACCGGCCTGAAGTAGGCGGGCCAAACCACAAAGATGAACACGACGGCAAGAACCGGGCATGAGCTCATCTCTCCTGGACATTGATGGTTCATGCCAAGAGGAGAGCAAGACCATGACTGAACTCAAGTTTACGCGGCGACGCGCTTTACTGACGGCAACGGCGGTCGCCGCCACCGCAATTCTGCCATCCGGAGCACTACCGGGGGCAGAAGATTCAACCACGCAACCTTCCACCACAGGAGAAATGAAAATGGGTTACGTTACAACAAGCGACGGCGTTGAAATCTTCTACAAGGATTGGGGCCCGAGGGACGCCCAGCCGATCATGTTCCACCACGGATGGCCACTCTCATCCGACGACTGGGACGCGCAGATGCTGTACTTCCTGGCACAGGGCTACCGCGTTGTCGCCCATGATCGCCGGGGTCATGGACGGTCTTCGCAGGTGTCCTACGGCCACGACATGGATCACTATGCTGCCGACGCATTTGCCGTCGTCGAGGCTCTGGATCTGAAGAACGTGGTCCACATCGGTCATTCGACCGGCGGCGGTGAGGTGGCACGTTATGTTGCCCGGCATGGCCAGCCCGTCGGCCGCGTCGCCAAGGCCATTCTGGTCGCCGCCGTTCCGCCGCTGATGCTACAGACTCCGGAAAATCCGGAAGGCACGCCAATGTCGGTTTTCGATGAATGGCGCGCCACCCTCGCCAGGAACAGGGCCCAGTTCTTCCGCGACGTGCCTGCCGGTCCGTTCTACGGCTTCAACCGGGAAGACGCTGAGCCCCTGGAAGGCGTCATCCAGAATTGGTGGCGGCAGGGCATGAATGGTGGAGCCATCGCCCATTATCAGGGCATCAAGGCCTTCTCGGAAACGGATCAGACGGAAGATCTGAAGGCGATCACCATTCCCACGCTTGTGCTGCACGGTGAGGATGACCAGGTGGTTCCCATCGAAGCCTCGGCGCTCAAGACCATCAAGCTGCTCAGGAATGGCACGCTCAAGACCTACCCGGGCTATTCGCACGGCATGCTGACGATCTCTCCCGAGGTGATCAATGCCGACATGCTCGCCTTCATCCGGGCATGAAGCTTGACGGGGATGTGGCAGCCGGCACCACGTCCCCGTCAGCGCGAGATCTCCACGAGCAACGCGCGCGCATCAGCGAGATCCCGGGATTGGCTGCCCTCGACAAAACGGCTGCACGCATTCCGCAGCAGGGCCTGAGCCCTTGCATCTTCTCCCCTGGTAATGAGATGCCGGGCAAACGCGTTTGTTGCCCGCAGTTCCCAGGCGAGCGCCCCGTCGTTTCGTGCTTGCGTGATGGCCTCGCCATACGCGCTCTGTACGTCCCCATCGGGCCGCCCCTGCATCGCCATCAGCTCCGCCCGGGTTCTCAGGAGTTCCGGGAGGAAATAGGTCGGCGATTTTTTCGCCGTCTGGAGGACTGGAAGAAGGACCTCCTCCGCCTCCTGCGTCTTGCCGATCCTTGCCAGGCACTCGACATAGGATCGCACGCCGGGAGGCAGCAGAACGGTCACCCGCAGCTCTCTCAGGGATCGCAGGGCTTCCCTGAGCGTGGGAATGGCGCGCTCGATATCTCCCGTCGCGAGCAGCAGCTTGCCTTGCAGCAGGCGCCCGCCGCTCCTGTAGGGGCGCAGGTCATGGGTAGTCGCCAGCTCCATGAGTTCCTCGATGACGTGCCCCGCCCATTCCGTGTCGCCCGACCATAGGATCTGCTGGGCAACGAGCAGCTGTGCGATGCAGGCGGTCACCGGATTGGTGTCCCGGGCGGAGGCCGTCAGCACCTCGTCCGCCAGAGTTGCAGCCTCCTCGGGGAAACCGCAGAGCCAGGCAGTCCAGACCCGGCTTATGTGCGTCCGCAGGATAGTGTCGTAGCCGCAATAGACGATCCGCTTGATGCCGAGCATCTGCCCCCGCGCCCAGCCTGCTTCAAGCGTACGGCGCGCGAGCTCCTGCTTGCCGACAAGATTGTAGGCGATCCCGAGAATGTACTCGGCCGTGACCAGGTGCCTGGGGTCGCCGAGCTCCCTTGCAAGATCGGCAAAGCGTTCCGCGTCCTTGAGTGCATCGGCGAACTCCCCCCGGCGCGTATGGTACAGGTTGCGCCCGGCGAGCAGTTCAAGCGCATAGCCTTGTTCTCCCAGGGCGGTGGCGATCTCCAGACCGCGATCGAGCACACCGCCCACCGCCTCGATGTTCCCCTGCGCATACATCATCGAGGTTGCGAGCGACAGGTTCAGCAGCAGCGCCGATTTCGTGGGCTCGGGCTCGTTTCCGATGAGCGACAAGGCGGTCTGGCACCACCGCACGCAGTCCCGCATCAGACCGCGCTCGATGAAGAGGCGCGAGGCCAATGCCGCAAGTTCGATGCCTAGCTCGCTGTTTTCTCCGGTCGAGAAGCACCATTCGAGCGCTGTCCGGATATTGCTCAGCAACCCCGCCTCAAGAACCTCCCACGCATTCTCTTCGATCTCAATGTGCCGCGCCTGAAGGACACTCAGGAAATACCGCGCATGGCAAAGGGCGACGTGATCCCGTTCGCCACTCTCCTGCAGCTTCACTTCCGCATAAATCCGGGTGATATCGAGCAGCCGGTATCTCAGAGCCCTGGAACCGCGCTGCGTTGACAGAAGCGACTTGTCGACCAGCTCCTCGATCACGCGTGCAATTGCCCACTGGTCGTCGGCAAGATCCCGGCAGATGGCTGCGGCATCCTCCAGCGTGAACGAGCCCACGAAGATCGACAGCCGGGTCAGAATCCTCTGCTCGTGTTCCGACAGAAGCGCGAAGCTCCAATCGAGCGCCGCACTGAGCGTCGCATGGCGCGGATCGTGGCGCAGGCCCGGCCAGCTCAGGAACAGCCGCTTGTCGAGCACCTCCAGCAATCCTGTAAACCCGTACATCTTGACCCGGCTGGCCGCCAGCTCGATCGCAAGAGGATTTCCTTCCAGCCGATGGCAGATGTTGACCAGCGCCAGCGCATCTTCGTCTTCGAGGTGGCCGCCGTATCCGCATTCGTTCGCCCGTGTCATGAAGAGCTGAACGGTGGGAGAAAGCATCGCCTGGGCCGCGGTGACCTCCTGGGGCTTCATCTCCGGCAGCATGAGCGGCGGGAGATTGTAGACGTTCTCCCCGAGCGCCCTGAGGGGCTCGCGGCTGGTGGCAAGAATGAAGACCGACGGATTTTCCCTGTAGAGCGTGGCCGCGATCTCGGAAACGGCGTCGAGTACGTGTTCGCAGCAGTCGAGGATGAGCAGGGCCTGCCGCCTTTCGAGAAAGGTCACAAGCCCCCGCAGCATGTCGTCCGACGCGAAGGAGAAACCGGCCGCTCCCGCAATTGCCGGCAAGACGCCATCCGGACTGTCCACCAGCCCGAGGTCAGCGAAGAAGATGTTGCCGCCGAACCGGTCGCTCAGCCTGTGCGCAAGCTCGATGGCCGTGGTGGTCTTTCCCAGTCCCGCACTGCCGACGATGCTCACGAACCTGGCCTGCGGCAAGAGATCGTGCAGCCTGTCCAGGTTCTCCTCGCGTCCGAAGAGAAGTTTGACCCGGGTTGGAATGCGAGCCTGAACTTCCGGGTTGCGCACCTCTCCGGCATGGTCCGGCGGGCTTTGCACCGTGACAGGCGCGACGAAGACGTAGCCGCGCCCTGCGACGCTTTTGATGTATTCACCCTCCGCCGGGGATTCCGAGAGCTCCTTGCGCAGGCGCGAGATCTGGAACCGCAGGTTCGTCTCGTCCACCGTCAGGTTGGGCCAAACCTCGTCGAGGATCTGGTTCTTGCTGACCACCTGCCCTCTGGCACGGACCAGAACCACGAGGAGGTCGAAGGACCGGCTTCCGAGTTCGACGGGTTTACCATCCCGGGTCAGCGAACGTCGTTGGGGGTCGAGCAGAAAGTCCCCGAAGCGAAAGATTGCCGGCTGGTCGGGTGGTTGCATCGCCGCACCCCTCCTGTCAGATCGGGGTAACCCCCAGGTGAATTGAAAAAAGCAGAACGTCGATCCGGTGCAATTTCCGGCGTAGCGACCGTCGATGCCCTCATCAGTCCGCTCCGGGAGGGGGCAGCCGAGGTCTGACCACCATTATGGCTTGGGGAAATAGGATATTTGACGGAATGTTGCGGTCAAGCCGCGTTCTTGGTGGCGCAGGTCTTGGCAGCGACCGCAGCGAGATGGCTGAAAGAGTTGGTTTTGTCTGGGAACCCCACCTCCCCCGGCCGGTTTCCTCCGCGTCTCCCCGCAATCGATGGCTTTATCGGCTTGGCCACGCCACTCGCGGCCTGATCCGCCAAGCCTCGTTCAAGCGTCAGCGCCCGCCAGTGTCTTGAAGCTGTGTACTGAGGCGCAGAGGGCTTGGAACAAGTTAGTCTTGTAATTTTGATCATGTTAACATTCCGGCGCCAACCGTAATTCGGCAGCCAGTCCGAGCGCTTGCCGGGGAGTAAAGACGTGCATCAACCCCCTTTGCATAAGCCGCTGACACATTTGCAGCGGCTTGAGGCAGAGTCGATCCATATCATCCGCGAAGTCGCAGCAGGTTTTGCCAGGCCGGTCATGCTCTGGTCGGGAGGGAAGGATTCATCCGTCCTCCTGCATCTGGCCATCAAGGCCTTCCATCCGGCGCGGCCGCCCTTTCCGTTCCTCCATGTCGATACGACATGGAAGTTTCGCGAGATGATCGAGTTTCGCGATGCCCAGGCCCGCGAGAAGGGCCTTGAGCTCATCGTCCACGTCAACGAGGACGGTGTGCGCTCCGGCATCAACCCGTTTACGCACGGCTCAAATGTCTACACCCACGTGATGAAGACGGTTGGCCTGCGCCAGGCGCTCGACAAGTACCAGGTCGACGCCGCCATCGGAGGCGCGCGGCGGGATGAGGAAAAGTCGCGCGCCAAGGAGCGCATCTTTTCCTTCCGCAACGCCAGCCACGGGTGGGATCCCAAGAACCAGCGCCCGGAAATGTGGAAGATATACAACACGCGCGTCGCGCGCGGCGAATCCATGCGCGTCTTCCCCCTGTCCAACTGGACCGAGCTTGATATCTGGCAGTACATCCTTCTGGAAAACATTCCGGTCGTGCCGCTTTATTTTGCCGCGCGCCGTCCCGTGGTGGAGCGCGATGGCATGCTGATCATGGTTGACGATGATCGCATGCAGTTCCGGCCGGGCGAAGAGATCGAAGAGCGCATGGTGCGCTTTCGCAGCCTTGGCTGCTATCCGCTGACCGGCGCGATCGAATCCGGGGCCACCACCCTCTCCGAAATCGTCGAGGAAATGCTCATCGCTCGCACGTCCGAGCGCCAGGGCCGCGCCATCGACCGCGACGAGGCGGGCTCGATGGAAAAGAAGAAGCGCGAGGGCTATTTCTGATGGAAAAAACCGTCAAGTCGCCGGCCACGATCGGGACTGCTGCCGATTTCCTCGCAGATCAGGAGCACAAGTCGCTTCTGCGCTTCCTCACCTGCGGATCGGTCGACGATGGCAAGTCGACCCTGATCGGGCGGCTGCTCTATGATACCCGGCTGATCTTTGAAGACCAGCTTGCCGCCCTGAAAAGCGACAGTCGCAAATTTGGCGCCGCCGACGGTGAGCTCGACCTGTCGCTTCTGGTCGATGGGCTCGAGGCCGAGCACGAGCAGGGCATCACCATCGATGTCGCCTATCGCTATTTCACAACCCCGCGGCGCAAGTTCATCGTCGCCGACACGCCTGGCCATGCCCAATACACACGCAACATGGCGACGGGCGCATCTACGGCCGACCTTGCGGTCGTGCTGGTTGACGCGCGGAAGGGCGTGCAGACCCAGACCCGCCGCCATACCTTCATCGCCTCGCTTCTGGGCATCCTGCATGTGGTGCTTGCCGTCAACAAGATCGATCTCGTTGATTTTTCAGGGGATGTGTTCGACGGGATCGTTGCGGACTACCTTGCCTTCGCAAGGGACCTCGGCTTTGCCAGCATCCAGCCCATCCCTCTTTCGGCCCGCCTTGGCGACAATGTCACGTCGCCCTCCCCTCGCCTCGGCTGGTACGAGGGACCGTGTCTGCTCGAACATCTGGAAACCGTACAGATCGACAGCGATGCCCTGGCGAAACCGTTTCGCTTTCCGGTGCAATATGTGAACCGGGCAGATGCCGATTTCCGGGGCTTCGCCGGCACAATCACCTCCGGCTTGATTGCGGTCGGCGACACGGTCGTCGTGGCAAAATCCGGCAAGCAGTCGCGCCTGAAACGCATCGTCACCTACGATGGTGATCTGCCGCGGGCAGGCGCGGGCGAGGCGGTCACGCTCGTGCTCGAGGATGAGATCGACGTCTCCCGTGGCAACATTCTGGTCGGCGCGGAAGACCGTCTTGAGGTGGCCGACCGCTTCGCCGCCAACGTCGTCTGGTTCGGCGACCAGCCGCTGCAGCCGGGCCGCTCCTATCTCCTGCGCACCGAAACCGACCTGACGCCGGTCACCATCAGCAGGATCGAGCATCGCACCAATGTTGATACATTTGCGCGTGAGGACGCAGGCCAGCTTGAGCTCAACGAGATTGGCCTGTGCCACCTGCAGGCGGTCGAGCCGATCGCCTTTGATCCTTATGCGGTCAATCGGGGCACCGGCGCTTTCATCCTGATCGACCGCATCACCAATGCAACCGTCGGCGCGGGCATGATTGAACATGCGCTGCGAAACGCCACCAACGTGCATCTTCAGTTCTTCGACATAGACAAGCACGTGCGCGCGGAACAGAAGTTCCAGAAGCCGGTGCTGCTGTGGTTTACCGGCCTGCCGGCCGCCGGCAAGTCGACCATTGCCAACAGGCTGGAGCAGCGGCTCCATGCCCTCGGCAAGCACACCTACCTGCTCGACGGCGACAACGTCCGCCATGGACTGAACAGCGATCTTGGTTTCTCCGATCATGACCGCTCGGAAAACATCCGCCGCGTAGGGGAAGTGGCGAGGCTGATGGTGGATGCCGGGCTGATCGTGATTGCCGCCTTCATCTCCCCCTTCCGCTCAGAGCGGGATCGCATCCGGGCGCGACTTGAAGAAGGCGAATTCGTGGAGATCTTCGTCGACACGCCGATCGGGGACTGCATCGCCAGGGATCCGAAGGGTCTGTACGCAAAGGCGCTCAAGGGCGAGATCACATCCTTCACCGGCATTGACTCGCCCTACGAAGCGCCCCTGTCCCCGGAACTGCATCTGAGGACGGGAGGACGCAGTGTCGACGAACTCGTGGCGGAAATCGAAGAGTATCTTACGGAACGGGGCATTGTCGGCGGCTATCGCCGAGGTTCCCGGTCAGTGTGAGCGGCAAAGGGAAAGGTGCCGCTCCGGTTGGCGGGGAAGCGATACGCAGAAGGACTCGGGCGATTGCGCCTCGCCCGCCCCGTGGAATCGCATGGCCCTATCACCTCGCCTGCCCTCCCTGGCCCCCGGAGGAACTGTAGTCGTGAAATCCCCAATCCAGGTTGGCGAGTCACTGCCATGCACGCCTGGGGGTAAACCTCGACCGGTGGACCGCGATTGGGCCACGTGAGGCGCAAGCGTACAGGGTCAGCTTGCGGTCGGTGCGGGAACGTCGTTTTCGAGCAGTCCCAGCTCGCGCATCAGCGGTTGCAGGTGCTTTTCGTAAGGCCGCCAGCGCTCGATGGAGGTGTGATAGAGCGGTTGCCGCACCTGCCAGCGCGAAATGGTGGACACCGCCCGCTGGTTCTCGGTGAACCTCAGACAGTTCTCCTCCCACGGCAGGCCAAGGAAGTCGAGCACGCGGCGCGTGGTGCCTTCGATGTCCCTGACCGTCTCCTCGTAGTCGACATCGAGAATGAGGCCGGGGAACTCGGCTGACCAGTAGTCCATCAGCTGCGCATAGGCGCGGTAATAACGCCCGAGCGTTGCGAGGTCGCGCGTGTAGGCATGCCCGTCAGTGAGAGGACTGGTAAACATGGAAAAACAGCAATCCATGGGATTGCGCCGTGCATGCAGGAACTTGGCCCGGGGGAAAAGCAGCCGGATGAGCCCCACATGCAGGAAGTTATGCAGGAACTTGTCGACCGTCCGGCCCGAGCGCTCGGCGGCCGTGCGGGCAAGCGACATGTAGCCCTTGGCGATTTCACCCACGACGTAGCGCGGCATGGTGCGCACCATATGAACGTAACCTGGTGTGCCATGGCCAAGCCGCCGCGCGATGGTGGCGATATATGGCCGCTCCCCCATGCCTACGAGTTGGGAATGACCGGATATGATCTGCTCGAGGAGCGTCGAGCCTGAACGGGGCATACCGATGATGAAGACCGGCTCGTTCTCCATGTCGCCCTCGCCGTCACGGGAGGCAAGATAGTCTGCCGTGTAAAGCGACCGCAGCGTTGCCAGGACCCTCTCGAAGCTTTCGATATCGAAGGTCAGCCCCTCCATCCGCTTGACGGTGAGGAAATGATGAAAGGCCTCGTCAACATTGCCAAGATCGAGATGAGTCTTTGCCGCTGCCTGGTGCAGGCACAGGCGCTGACCTTCTTTGAGATCCGTTCGCGCGAGATGCTGCTCGATCTCGGCAAGGGCATTGTTGGTGGGGGACTGCTTGTCGACATTGGCCAGACCACGCAGGGCAGCCGGAGCGCTCCACGGTTTGAGTGCGAGTTCGCGAAAGACAGCCTTGGCGCGGTCAAACTCCCCGACCTGGACCAGTACGCTCCCCAGCATGAGGCGGACCTTGTTCTTCCTGCGGGGAGCGAGGGCCACTGCCTTTTCCAGCCAGGGCAAGCCCTTTTCGGCACGGCCGAGCTGGGTGTAGGCCCGGCCGACGTTGGCGAAGATGCGCCAGTTCCGCGGTGCAAGTCGCGCGGCCTTCAGCAGGTGCGGAAGCCCGAACTCATCGGTACCGTTGAGGATATGGGCATAGCCGAGGTTATTGAGATATTCGACATTGTTCGGCTCCGCCCTGACGCACTGATCGAAGCACGCAATTGCTGCCGGATAGGTCTTGCGCTGGAGCAGCAGTTCCCCAAGTGAAGCGTTGGCGTCAACGGACCAGGGCGTCGAGGCCAGCACCTGGCGGTACAGTGCCTCAGCCTCATCGAGTTTGCCGGAGCGGTGAAGCTCCTGCCCCCGCGCGAGCAGCGGATCGAAGCTTCGACGCCGCTCCGCAATATTGACTGAAATGCGGTTCGCTACACGCGGCAGGGGCAGCTTCAAGGTTAGAACCTGTAACTCAAGCCGACCGTGACGGCGGTCTGGTTCCATTCAGACTTGATGCTTGAGCCGAACGCGCCAAGATCATAGGTCTTCTTGCCGAAATCGGTGTAGCGAACCTCAAGGCGGCCGATCATGGTGGGCGTGAAGGATTTTTCTATGCCGCCACCGACCGTCCAACCGACATGCGTGTTGCTGTCAGAGGCGGACATCTCCGCATTGGCAGCCTCGAGCTTTGCGTGACCGAAGGCAACGCCGCCCGTTGCGTAGAAGAGCCAGGTATCGTGGGCATAGCCAAGGCGGGCCCGAATTGATCCCTGCCAGTCGCTCTTGAGGCTGAGGCGTCCAGCCGTGCCGTCCGCGTACCTGAAATCCGTGCCGCCCTTGATACGGCTGAAATCGAAGTCACCTTCGATGCCGTAAACAACGGGTCCGCTCTGCCAGTTGCGACCGACATGAACACCACCGATAAAGCCATCGAGGTTGAAGGCATCAGCACTTCCGGTAGGCGGTGGAGTAGAAGTGCCCGTGGTCGGCCCCGTAGGACCAGTAGTAGCGGTAGTGGCCGTAGAGCCAGAACCAGAACCAGAACCAGTGCCCGTACCAGTACCCGTGCCCGTACCAGTACCCGTGCCGGTGCCAGTACCCGTGCCGGTGCCAGTACCCGTACCCGTACCCGTGCCCGTACCAGGATTCGGGATCGGGCCCGGACCGGGGTTCGGACCAGGATTCGGGACGGGGTTGGGCCCGGGGTTAGGCACTGGGCCAGTACCAGGATTCTGTCCCGGGTTGCCGCCGGGATTGGGACCGGCAGGAAACAACTCACTCTGATTGTCGCGCTGACGCCCCCACGCACCGCCGGCGTGGACGCCGACATAGAAACCTGACCAGTCGAAAGCTGGAGCCGAATACGCGACAGGAGGTGGGTCAAAAACAGGAAGGTCAGCGGCTAATGCGGTGCTGCTCAGCAGGGCAGCGGAAATTGTCGCGATTACGTATTTGGCCCTCATTCCATCACCTCCGACTACGTAACGCGGATCGAATGAGACCAAACGAATCCAGTACTGTAAATTTGCTAACTATGACAAAAGTGAAAGTCAATGCGGCATGACAATAAAATAACACGATAATTATGCGCATGTTTTATACTAGGCCGTACGGACCGCGGGTCAGGACGCGCCCCACC
>Ga0207866_1002750_pt1 | contig 12176 bp, 18 predicted proteins | sample HigsolmetaAR203D_FD_184835 | JGI IMG/M metagenome (GOLD analysis project Ga0207866, IMG submission 184835) | Ionic liquid and high solid enriched microbial communities from the Joint BioEnergy Institute, USA - AR20-3-D (SPAdes) (version 2) ...
ACCCCGGCCCGCGTGGCCGGGGTTAATCCATCCCTGGACGTGGCCTTGCTGCGCATCGAGGGCGAGCCAGGTCGGCCGGTGACGCCTGCACCTGCCATGCCCCGGCAGGGGCAGGCCATCGCGGCCGTGGGCGCACCCAACGGCTGGGGCTTTTCCCTGTCGGCCGGGATCGTGAGCCGCTACGGCGAGGCCTCCGGGATGTTCCAGACGCAGCCCATGATGCAGATCGACGCCCCTGTGACTGGCGGCAACTCCGGCGGCCCGGTGTTCAACGCCAGAGGCGAGGCTGTGGGAATGGTCAGCTTCGGCAAGGGCGCATTCAATCAGGCCGTGCCCATTGGCCGGGTGCTGGAGGTGGCGGGCGAGATCGAGCGCCGCGCCGCGATCATCAGCCCTTGCCAGGCGAGAGCGAACGGCGAGGCCTGCGGATAAGAGCGCAGCGCCAGGAAGCGGGCGACGCGATTCATGGCGTGCGAGGTGCGCCAAGGAAGCCCGTTAGCGTTCTCGCAAGGGCTTCGGCGTCCTTCGTCTCGCATTCCCATATCACCAGCACATCCCACCCGGCGGCGGCAAGCCGCGCAAGCGCGTCCTTGTCGCGTTCCATGTTGCGTTCGAGCTTCGGCAACCAATAGGCGGTATTTGACTTGGGCGGCCGCCCTTCCCTGCACCCCGGATGCTGATGCCAGAAACAGCCGTGAATGAAGATCACTTTCCGTCGGCCGGGAAACACAAGGTCGGGTTTGCCTGGAATGTCCTTGCGGTGCAGCCGGTAGCGGTAGCCAAGGCGATGCGCCAGGCTGCGCACGGCCATTTCCGGGGCGGTGTTCTTGCTGCGGATGCGCCGCATGTTCTCGCTGCGGTTCATCCCCATGCGCAGCCCCCTACTTGCCCCGTTTGCTGATCCACGACCAGCCGAAAGACTCGGCCAGCTTCCGTGAGCGCAGCAGCTCCCAGCCCATGCGCAGGGACTCGGCCCGGCTTTCGGCCGTCACGCGGCCGATGTACTTGGTAACGGTCTTTCCGTTGGTCTTGAATTGCAGATAGCCGTAACTTTGATCCGGCGTCCTGGCGTAACGCCTTGCGGCTACCGAGACCACGACGACCGTTCCATCTTCTAAGCGCAGCTCGCGGTATTGGCGTCCGCCAGCGGCTTCATCCTGCTCGCGCTGGCCTTGCCTCATACCTCACACAGCGAGATCAAGCGGCAAGTCTGAAATATCTTTCAGGCGGTGGCCGTTGACCATGACCGCCAGCAGGTCGGCCGCGTCATCCATCCCAAGGGCCTTCACCGTTTCTTGCAGCTCATAGAGGGCGAAGTGATACACGCAATCAATATCCCCGGTACCCAAGGCGATGGACGCCAGCCGGCTGGGTGTCGGTTCGGCCGTGACAACCACGACATGCGGCAGGCGGCCTTTGCGGTTGCGTACCAGGTTGAGCGCCTCTGAACGGGCGTTCTGCGCCCGGTCACTGCGGATCGTCCATTTGCATGAGATGCTCGCATGAAGCAGCGGCAGGCCGCCGTTCTTTTTCCGCAAGCTCGCAAGCGTGGTCACGCTGTCATCGACCAGGTACGCGGGTGCATTGATAACGCTGTCGTCCTCTGTGCCACGCACCACCACAATATCCGGGGTGATGGTGTAGTCGCTGCCCAAGGCTGCGGCCAGCTCAGCATCAGCCTTCGCAGCCCGGTCAAGCGCGATGAGGTGCGCATATTGCTCATACCGGGCGATTTCCAGACGGTTGCGGCCGCCGACTTGGTGAACATCCCAGGAGCCGGGCCGCAGGTGCCCCAGCTTGAGGAAGGTTTCCCGGACGAAGTTCGAGCAAATTTCCTCGAACTGGCTGCCCGAGGTTTGACCTGCAATCCGCTCTCCGATGGTTTCGGCCTTGAGCAACTCGGCAATGCCCTTGGCAATTGCTACGCTGGCCTTGCTGTCTTTGTCTGCGTTGCTGGGAACGCCCGCCGCGTTGATCGTCAGTATTGCCTCAAGCAGTGCAGCATGAAAGCGTTTGCGGGCTTCGAGAAAGTCGGCGGGAACAGTCATCACGCTACCTTGAAAATGCGCTTCACGGACAGCGCCGCGAAGATTTGCCGGGCTACAGCAGCAGCGACCGGCGGCGGGAAGGCATTGCCAATCTGGCGATAGGCGGCCGTCTTGCGGCCGGAGAACTGCCAGTCATCCGGGAAACCTTGAATCCGTGCCGTCATGCGCGGAGTCAGGCGGGGCATCCCCACGAAGTCACGCGGCGGGGCTTCGTCCCACAGCCCCATTCCATCGACGCCGAGAGCGGCCCAGGCGCGTTTTGCGCGGGTCGGGCCGAGGTCGGGGCCTCCGTGCTTCTTGGAACCGCCGACCAGGGTCGGGGCGATGCTATTGGCTTGTTCGCGCCAGCGGTCAGCGCCACGCCAGCCGTTGGCCTTCATGAGATCGTGCAGCAGCTCGCCCACGGTCGGCGGTTCAGTCTTAAGAGGTTCCGGCCAGGAGAACCCGGCGGCCAGGTCTTTGCGGATGGCCACGAACACCACACGTGGGCGGAGCTGGGAAACGCCATAGTCCGAGGCATTGAGCAGCCGCCAGCCAGGCACATAGCCCAGCTTCTTGAGCTGTTTTTCGACCTTGTTCCGGTAGTCATCAAAAACCGCATCAAGCAGGCCGCGCACGTTTTCCAGCATCACCGCTTGAGGGCGGCACTCATCAACCAGGCGGATTGCCTCGGGGAACAAGTCGCGCTCGTCTTTCGCGCCAAGCTGCTTGCCGGCTTTGGAGAACGGAGGGCAAGGAACGCCGCCCGCGACCAGATCAACGCCCTTGTAAGGCTGCCCGCTGAAACGGCGCAGATCGTCCTCGATGACGTTCCAGGCAGGACGGTTCAGCCGCAGCGTGGCACACGCGGCCGGCTCCAGCTCGACCAGGGCGGCATGATCGAAGCCAGCCATTTCGAGGCCTAGAGCCTGCCCCCCGGCACCCGCGCAGATTTCCAGTGAAGTGAATTGGCTCATGTCGTTTGTCTCGTTGTTGAACGGCGCGGCTTCCTGGCTGCCGGCGGGGAAAACATATCCGCCTGCAAGCCCCCTTGATGGCGGTCGGCATACGCCTGCATGAATTCACGCAGCACCTCCGATGCGTGCCGGTTTTCAGCCCGGCAGGCTCTTTGGAACGCCTCCCGGAGTTCCTTTTCGATGCGGATGCGGAGGCCTACGTTCTTGCATGGCATGGCGTGGATTATTGCATGGATACACCTTTGTGTATCCAAAAATCTAGCCGGCTTTGTCGCATTAGTCCTAAGTTCCGCGACAATGCCGCCGGCAGCGGCTGGCGGCCGGCTTTCGTGTTGCAAAATATAGTCGCACATGTTCTATAATCTGCGACAACATTTGCAACCATGCGACCAACATGCGCCACGCGAACGACCCCGGCACCCTAGACCTCATCACCGGCAAGCTGCTGATCGGCTACGCCCGTGTTTCGACCGACGACCAAGACCTCAGCCAGCAGCGCGCCGAGCTGCACGCCGCAGGCTGCACGCGCATCTTTGCCGAGAAGGTGTCCGGCACCCACAGCAAGCGGCCGGAGCTGGCGCGGATGCTCGACCATTTGCGCCCCGGCGACGTGGTGACAGTGACCCGGCTCGACCGCCTCGCCCGCAATACCCGCGACCTGCTGGACATTGCCGAGCAGCTACAGGCCAAGGGCGCAGGCCTGCGCAGTCTGGCCGAGCCGTGGGCCGACACGACCAGCCCGGCCGGACGCATGGTGCTGACCGTGTTCGCCGGCATTGCCGAGTTCGAGCGCAGCCTGATCGTGGAGCGTACCCGCAACGGCCGGGAAGCGGCCATGAAGCGGGGCGTTCGCTTCGGCCGCCGCCCTACCCTCACCCCGGCGCAGATCGCCCACGCCCGCCGCCTGATAGACGCCGAGGGCCGCACCGCGAAGGAAGTTGCCAGCTTGCTAGGCGTGCACCGCGCGACCCTCTACCGGGCCTTGGCCAAGCAAGCATGCCTTTGAAGCTGGCCTTGCAGGCAGCCCGCGATGAGTACGAAACGAGGCGAGAAAGGCAGCGCCAGGGCATCGAGAAGGCCAAGCAGGAAGGTCGCTATGCAGGCCGCCCCAAGGACAGCCGCCGACACCAACAGGTGATAGTCCTGCGTCAAGCCGGACACAGCATTACCGCGACGGCGCGGATCACTGGCTACAGCCCCGCCCAGGTAAAACGCATATTGGCAGCGCATAGGGAGCCGTCTTGTTAGCTTGATAGCAAGCTATCATGATAGCTTTATAGCTTGATAGCATGATAGCTTTATAGCAAGATATCATCTACATCATTTTTGGAGGTGCACAGTGACGACCTATGCAGTGGTCAACACCAAGGGCGGCGTTGGAAAGACAACGGTTTCCGTTCATTTGGCCACCATGCTTGCCAAGCGTGGCCTAACACTGCTGATTGACGGCGACCCCCAGGCCAGCGCTGCGAGCTGGGCCGCGTGGCGGCGCGAAAACTCCAACCTGACACCTAGCCCGACGACAACTTGCCTGACCGGCAAAGCCGTTTTCAACGAGGGCAAGGCATTAGCGGGCGGGTTCGAGCATGTTGTCGTGGATGCCGGAGGCCGCGACACAGCGGGCCTCCGAGCGGCTTTGTTGCTGGCACAGCGGGCCATCATCCCGGTTGGCGCATCAAACCTCGATGCCGCCGCCATGACCGACCTGCTGACCGTGGTCGAGCTGGCCCGCGACTACAACCCGGATCTGGACGTGCGCGTGCTGCTGAACCGGGTCGATCCCCGCACAAAGGACACTGCCGAGATGCTGGAATGGCTGGCCGAGCAACAGTTGGCCGTCTTGAGCGCGCGGGTGTGCGAGCGCGTGGCGTTTCGCCGTGCCATCGGGGAGGGCGCGACCGTGCAGGAGTTAGGCCGTGACCATGCGGCCGTGAGCGAGATCGAGGCGTTTTTCGCGGAGGTGACGGCATGAAGAACAAACCGGACCTGACAGGTTTTCAGCGCCCGGCGCTGATCAAGGATCCCTCCGCGTTCCTGGATGGAGCAGAAGCCGACCGTGCGGAAGGCAAAGCGGGCGCAGTGGGCAAGGCAGAACCGAAAGAGAAGGCCACGGAGCAACCTACGGTGCAAAAGCTCTTTCGCCTGCGTCCGAAGACCGTTGCGGCGCTGAAACTGGCGGCAGCGGAGCGCAGCGCGGCGCTTGGGCGGAGAGTATCGGAGCAGGAGATCGTAGAGCAGGCCCTAAGCGAACACCTGAAGCTATCTTGATAGCATGATATCAAGCTATCTTGCTATCAAGATATCAAGATAGCTTTCGATCAGGTATGGACGTATTTGAAAACCTTGCTGCCGATGGCAGAATGGGGCATCATCCTATGCGGGATTCGCAGCAATTGAACGTGGTAACGCCAAAAGTCTTTCGTGAACTGTGCGCTACGGGCGCAGTGCAAGGCGCGACAATCCGGGCTGCGGAAGATGGAGCCGGGTTGATCGTTGTCGCGGACGTGGGGCAGCAGCACCGCATCCTCGGACAAGCGAAGGTCCGTAGCCCGCGGCTGTTCATGAGCTTTGATGCTGCGGCTTCGACCTTGCAGCAGTACGGCATCACCACGTTTCGCGGTGAAACCGAAGGCTGGACGCCGAGGTATCAGACGTACCGAAACGGCGGAGCCTAGAAAAAGCAAAAGCCTCGTTTGGCGACGAGGCTTTGCAGGGATCGGGTCTAGCTTGGGTGCCGTTGGCAGCGGCTAACCAAGCGAAGAACCGTAGAATGAAGGCCCACCAAAGTGGACTAAGCAGCTTTCATTCTACGGCCTGACCCCGGTGTTGACAAGTGTTGACGTGCGTTGACGCGCGTCGAGCACGTACAGGGGTTTATAGGCTGGCATGGCGGCGCAACTGGCATTGGCATTAGAGGACCCCGCCGACGAGGCGGCGGCCTACCACGACCCGAAAAGACCGGGTTTCTTCTCCCTGTTGGTGCAAGTCGGGGCCGACAAGCGGCAGTCCAGCCACCTGCTTTCGGACATGCCCCGAGTACTGGGGATGCTGGACCCAAGCCGCGACACCTGGCTTTCGCAGGCCGAGTTCATCCGGCCCAATCGGCGTGTGGTCAATCTTGCCCGCATCGGCCTGCTGTTCGCCGACCTAGACACCTACCACGAGGAATGGGCAGCGGGCCGAACGCCGGACCAACTGGCTGCCGCCGTGCTGTATCACTGCGCCCAAGAGGGCATCCCGACCCCTTCCATTCTGGTCTACAGCGGCCGGGGAATACAGGCCAAATGGCTCCTCGATAGCACCCTGCCGCGCCAAGCCTTGCCCCGGTGGAACGCCGTGCAACGCTATTTAGTCGACCGACTGGCTCCCCTTGGGGCTGATCCGCAGGCCAAGGACGCCAGCCGCGTGCTGCGGGCGGTTGCCACCGTCAACACGAAGTCGGGCGAGGTGTGCCGCGTGGTCCACGTCGAGACCGACCAGGACGGCCAGCCCGTCCGCTACAGCTTCGAGTATCTGGCCGAAATCCTCTTGCCCGTGGCCCGCTGGACCATCGAGCAGCAGCGCCGCGAGCGGGCCGATCGCCGCCAACTCAAGCTTCTGCCGGGCGGCAAATCTGACAATCTGCGCGGCTTTTCGGGGCGGCAGCTCGCTTGGGACCGCCTAGAGGACCTACGCAAGCTGGCCGCCTTGCGCGGAGGCGTGCGCGAAGGCGAGCGCATGATGCACCTGTTTTGGCGGCTCAACTTCCTGCTGCTTTCCGGGGCCACGAACAGCCGCGAGATGTTCAAGGAGGCAGCCGCACTGGCCGCCGAGCTGGACCCTCGATGGACACACCGCAGCGCCGAGCTACGCACCCTCTACCGCAAAGCAAAGGCATTCGAGGCAGGCGAGCGGGTCGAGTTTGGCGGCCGCGAGCTGCCGCCCCTCTACACCCCCAAGAACGACACCCTGATTTCCCTGTTCCGCATCACGGACGAGGAACAGCGGCACCTCCGCACCCTCATCAGCACCGACCTTGCCAAGGAACGACGCAGGGAGCGCGACAGGAAGCGCGACGAGGCCCGCAGGCGGGCAGCCGGGGCCGTGGACAGGGAGACATACCTGGAAGCCGCTGAGGCGAAGCGGGTGCAGGTTCAGGCGCTTAGGGCACAGGGGCTTTCCGTGCGAGCCATCGCCCAACGGTTGGGCATCAGCAAGTCTTTGGTGGCCCTGTACGCCAAGGAGGCAGGTGTCCAAAGTCCCTCCCCTATTACTAATGGCGAAGCCACGGGCCAGAGGCCCACACCGCCGAAGGCGGGAGTAGCCCCATGAATTTATATTTCACGAGTAGCCCGCAAGCCTTGTGTGTCAACGCGGAGCCGCAGGCGGTGCGTTGTCCACAAGGCGCGCAGGCCGCGAAGCGGCCGGAGTGGCCCGAAGGGCCGAGTAGCCCTTTCCCCCAAGGGGGCCAGCGATGAGGGCTCGGCGCTCATTTCCTCCGGCCTTGCTCGATCGCTTGCGGGATATGACGCCGCAGGAAGCCATGACGCTCCTGGGTGTCTACTGGAAGCGAGACCCGGATTTTCGTCCGACGAAAGATCCGCGCACCGTCCGCTTGTATGTGTCGCTGGACGGTGGAGTCATCGAGCTATTAGCGACTGGCCCCAAGTGGTATGACACCCGGCGCGAGCAAGGCGGCGGAGGGGCAATCGACCTGACCATGCACCTGTTCAGGCTCGACTTTGTGACGGCGGTCAAACGGCTGGAATCGGCTTTGAACTAGACCGGCAACGTCTCTCAAGTGTCAACGAAAGCGCCCCTCAAGAGCTAATGAACTCTGCGGCGACCGCGCGTGCGCGGTCTTGCCAAAGGGGCGCTGCCCCTCTGGACTCCCCGCGCTCGCCGCGTGGCAGGGGAGCAGGACGGGCGGCCTTCGGCCTTTCGACCTGCCCCCCATGCCCTAAGCGTAGATGGGTTCCAGCCGCATCAAGGGCCGCTTGCGCTTTCCGGGGCGGCCCGTGTCCTCGGGCTTCGCCCTGCGGGCCGCGCCAGCCGCCCCTACACCCTTGACCCGGCTTCCACCCTCCAAACCCGATTTAGGCGACCTTCGGGGCATGCATCACGTCGAGAGGGTCAAACTTTTGGGCTAAATGCGCAGCATTGGATGATGCATAAATGATGCAAGTATTGCGCACAAGTTATCCAAGTGTGATGCATAAATGATGCAGGTATTGTGCAGAAGTTATTCAAACTTGAAAAACAAAAGTATTGACAGCTATTGACAAGTCGTTGATTTAAAAGGGATTTTTACTTGACGTTGAATAATGAGCTGCCCATAATTGACTAAAATTTTGCATATAACGGGGCGCTTATGGAAAAGCACTTTATTGTTGTGGCCGCCGGTGAACGATTTTCCGAATGGCGGTTTTTAGCGGGCTTAGATAACGCCAAACACCCCATTTGGGCCGACGCAGGAGAGGCCGCCCGATTCTCGACATTCCAGCAGGCCCGCCGCGTCGCTCGCCGACTGCGTGGCGTCCAAATCTTTGCTTCGTTCAGCGATTCAAAGGAGACGACCCAATGAGAAAGGCAGTGCTGGCGGCTGCTATGGCCGCCTTTCTTGGAGCATCCGGGCCGGTGCTGGCCTCGGGCATTCCAGTATTCGACGCGACCCGTGCCGCTGACTTCATCCAGCAATTCGCTCGCATGAAAGAGCAGCTCGACACGGCGCGGCAACAGCTTGCCGAGGCGCAGCGGCTTTTCGACTCGATGAGCGGCATACGGGGCTTTGGCGACCTGTTCCGCAATACGGGGCTGCGCGAATACCTGCCGGACGATCTGCGGAGCATCTATGACAGCGTGAACGGCGGCGGCTACGCGGGCATTTCCGGCTCCATCCAGGACATTCTGCGACAGGAACAGCTCGGCAGCGGCAGCATCGATGACTTGCAGCGAGCCATCGGCGAACGGTCACGCAACGCGGCCGCGACGGACAAGGCCGTTGGCCTTCGTGGCTACGAAGGTGCGCAACGCCGCCTCGCGCAGATCGAGGCCCTCACAGATGAGATTGCCCGGACGCAGGACCAGAAGGCCATCGAGGAATTGCAGGCCAGGATCGCCGCCGAGCAGGCCGCGATCCAGAACGAAATGACCAAGCTGCAACTCATTGCCCATCTGAGGCAGGCCGAAAGGGCGCTCATTCAGGAGCAAGAGCAGGAGCTGAATCGCCGCATCCTCAGCAGTGAAAACCGGGGGATGCCGAGCATCAGCCGCAACCGTTGAAAGGGAGGCGATATGGTTCAGAAAGTGGTGATTGCCGCATTGATTGGGGGGCTGCTGGCCGGGTGCAATGATTCGGCAACGGCGCAGGATCAGGGACAGAAGCAGGCCGAGATTCCGAAGGAGCACACTGTCGAGTTCTACATGCACAACTTCGCGGCAAGCATGAGAACGGAGACCAAATGCATGAAGCATCCGGAGCTTGCCGAGACGCCCGAGTGCATCGCCGTCAAGAAGGCTGTGAACCGCAAGAATGCGGAGCTGAGGATGCCGCCGAAGTACCCGGAGGTGGAAGATGGCGGGAAGTGATTTCCAGTTGGTTGGTCCTCTTTTCGAGCGGGTCGAGGCGGTTACTCAGACCTATGTGACCGACATTTCGAGCCGCATCATTGCCGAGATTACCCCGGTTGTTTCGGTGGGCCTGACGGTGGGCTTCATCGCCTACGGAATGCTCATCATGCGCGGGGCGGTGGAAATGCCCGTGGCGGACTTCCTGCAACGGTGTCTGAGGATCGGGATCATCGTTTCCATCGCTGTGGCTGGAGGGCTTTACCAGTCGCAGATAGCGGATGCCATCATGGCAGCGCCTGACGCGCTGGCGCAGGCCATTTCCGGAAATGCTGGCCGCGTATCAGCAGCAAACGTCATTGACGATTCCGCTAAAAAGGGCGCGGATTACGTATCGAAAGCCTTTGAGAAAGCCAGTGTTTTCAAGGAGAACGGACTTGTGTACGCGGCCATTGGTTCGATTGCCGCTCTTGCGCTGACTGCGATTGTCGGCGTTGGGGCAGTCTTTCTTATCGCGGCGAAGGTTGCGCTCGCCATCCTGGTGGGACTGGGGCCGCTTTTTATCCTGGGGTTGCTATGGCAATCCACGAGCCGCTTCTTCGAGCAATGGATGCATCAGCTGTTGAATTACGTGCTGCTAATTGTCCTGTTCTCGACGGTGTTCATGCTGCTCATGGATATATACCGGGATTACATGGCGCAGGCCGCATTCGACGGGGTTCAGAACGTCAGCTACACGCTGATTGGCATGCTGCTGATTTCCATCGTTTCGCTAGGGCTGTTGTTGCAGTTGCCGAACATCGCCAGCGGCTTGGCCGGTGGAGTTGGCATTAGCTACTGGTACGAGCTACGTGCGATCCGAAGCGCCGCTCGCGGCGCTTACGCGGCAGGCAAGGCCGGCGCCAAGATGGCTGCACATGGTGCGGCTGCGGTTGCTCGTGGCGGCGTGGCAGCCGCCCAGGCTGGCACCAAGGCGGTACGCGCCGTTGCTGGGTATTTCAGGGGTCGCCGCTCATGATGAAATGCACGATCTCTGCATCATGTTGCATCACCGGCGCATCATCTTCGCGTCACCGCTGCATTACTCCCGCCTCATCTTCGCATCATCCCAATGCGCATAGCGCATTGGGACCCATAGGCGGACCCTCTCAGGGTGCGGTGTGTATCGAACGCAGTAGAAAAAGGACCAATCCTTAGCCTTAACTCGTCTATACACCATACGCACCTCTCGGTGCGGCTAAGTCATTGATAGCAAACAATATTTTCGAATCATGGCATGGTGCGCTGTAGTGTTCAGGTACTACAAAACCGCTGTAACACACTGATTTGCCTATAGGTCACGCACTACAGGGCGCACTACAAGGGGCTTCTCTATGTTGGGACACCCAATCACCCTACGACTAACCCCGGAGAGGAAGGCCGTTTTGGAGGTCGCGGCGGCCCGCAGGGGCAAGCCGCTATCTACCTACCTGCGCGACCTGATCGATGACGCGCACGAGCTGCATTGCACGCTTACGGCCCTACAACGGGAGGTGACGCTGTTGCATGACCGGCTGGACGATCCGGGAGAGCGAAGCGCAACCGGCCCTGCGGCCCCGGCCCCGACGGCCATTCAGGTTGAAACGCTGTTGCTGCTGCGTGCTTTGGCCGGGCCGGATCGCATGAAGGCAGTGCAGGGCGAATTGAAGCGCCTCGGGCACGAAATCTGGACTCCGGGCGAGGCGCAACGATGAGTGCAGTTCCCTATGTCCGCGTGCTCATATCGCCAGAATTGAAGGAGCAATTCAGCCAGATTGCAGCTCACCAAGACCGAGCAGTGAGCCAAGTTTTGCGCGACCTCATGCGGGAATACATCTGGCGGACATCGCAAGCCCGAGCGCCGCTCAACTATGGACGCATCTATTGGCGCTCACGTGGCGACTCGATTCGGGCAGTCATTGATACGGATCTGAAGGCGGAATTTGACGCGGCTGCCCGAAAGAATGGCGTGCTCCCGAGCCGCGCTTTGCGTGACCTGGTGAGTGAGTACGTGAGGCGTCATAGCCGGGGCGAGATTTGGGAGCCAGGAGTGGAGATCAAGCGCAAAGAATTGGCAAAGGGAGGCGTCATCAATGCTTGAGAAGGTTCGAGATACTTTCGTTCAAGTGAACAGGGCTTTTCAGTTCGGCCTTGCGGCTCTTTTCGCCGTCATGGGTGTCATGCTGGCCCTGACGTTTGTGCTCAATCCGTCATGGGTTTTCGCGGGCGACAAGCCCTTGGGAGGCTGCATTCAATTGGTCGGCGCATTGGGTTTGTGCTGGCTGCAATGGCGTTATCGCCATATCGTCTATCCGCAGCTTCGGCGCGACTATCTGGCTGAAAAACGGGCCTGATTAGCGATTTCACGTGCTGACCTGTCGCAGAAATCCTGATCGGTGACGGCCGCCAGGTGGCGACCGTCGGGCATGTTCTCAGCGGCACCGAGGCGGTGCGCGTCAAGCTGGCATCGGGCGAATGGCGGCCGGCCCGCGTGGCCGGGGTTAATCCATCCCTGGACGTGGCCTTGCTGCGCATCGAGGGCGAGCCAGGTCGGCCGGTGACGCCTGCACCTGCCATGCCCCGGCAGGGGCAGGCCATCGCGGCCGTG